>Ga0055520_10000024_pt1 | contig 9768 bp, 15 predicted proteins | sample White_ThreeSqC_D_2_FD_57970 | JGI IMG/M metagenome (GOLD analysis project Ga0055520, IMG submission 57970) | Wetland microbial communities from the San Francisco Bay, California, USA, that impact long-term carbon sequestration - White_ThreeSqC_D1 | ecosystem: Environmental > Aquatic > Marine >... | reverse complement strand
AGATCCTGCTCGAAACGGTCAATCTGGGCGGCTCGGGGAAGCGAATGGATGTATCGGCTGTTGCCATTGTACCACCGAATGATTCGGGGATTGGCGAGTTGCTCGAGCTTCTCGGCCTCTTCCAGCTTGGAACAGATGAATTGCACTCGTGATTTGAGTTTGCGGATTTTTTCGTTGTCGGCTCGGGTTGCCGCAGTAATGGCGGAATTGATTGCCGCTTGGCTGGGCGTCGTGGTTGCGACCGGAGTCGTGGTTCCTTGTGACGTTGGAGTTCCTTGGGCCGCCTGGGTAGACGCACGATTGGAACGACCGCCAGTAAGAAGAGAGGGAAATAATCTACCTCCGCTTTGATTGGGTTCTGGCATGGTGGGATGTTCCTCGTTTCGTTTGAGATGATTTATTATAGACAGGGGCGAGCATTCCCTTAGCTGGCAGGCTTAGTATTCGTACCCGCATTTGCAGAACCATTGTCTTTTCGTGTTAGGATCAAGATCTTCCTCTAGTATTTCCTCACACTTGGGACAGTAAGGAAGATCCACTTCGATCTTTTTCCATACTGGTTCTGGTCGTATACCGGCTGCTTCTTGTGCTTCTTGAAGCGTTTTCCAAAAACCATAATGACCACAAAAGTCATACCATTGACCATCGTGGTGAAGAAACTTATGGTTGTATTTTCCTACAGGTTTGCAGACATACCAATAGCCGCTGTGACTACCACAGCTTTTATGCATTTGTTCGATTGTGATTTTAGCAGATGTATCCACAAGTACAACTTCATGTCGCGATAGTTCTTTAATGAATATCGGTAACTTCCTGTTAGTATTGGCAACTGCCATTACCGTAATTGGAATTCCGATGCTGTCTCTCGAGTTGTCTCTCAAGCTGCTGAATCCGGATCGTGTTTTGTGTTGCCGTCTGGCTGGGGCGGATCAAATCCACCGCGCTCTCGACGTCAATTTTTCTGTTAGCCACTTTTTCCAACAGAACTTTCAACTCTTGTTTCGTCATTTTTCCTTTTTCCTTTCTTTCAATATTGGCAGGAACTGCCATATTTTTATCGAAGATCGTCCATCATGTTTTCAAATTGTATTGAATCAGACTTATCTTCATTGAAAATAGCCGTGAGAGCATCATCAACGCTGACTTCTCCCGCAGCTACTTGTTGAAGTAAATCTTCAAGTTCTTGTTCGCCTTCTTTTTCTTTTTGCTGCCATCCAGCGTAGATGTTTCCATCATAGTACAAAACCGGATGTGGTCGTATTATAGGGTCGTTTGGATATGGCCGCTTAGCAGTCTGCATACCGCACATCAACCGAAAGTTTACTTTCATACCGTCAATAACACCATTCACCGAACACCCCAGATGATATGGGTCATCGTTAGTATCGTATTTGTGATCCACCATTGCCGAGATATCCACGAATTTGTCATCCGCGAATTTCAACTCAGCGAACCGAACATCACTCGCACCGATCTCCTTAGCCCATGCAACATACCGATGGAGCTCTTCTTCTGAGTCAATGTAAGTTTCGATGCAGTTACAGTTTAGACGAACCTTCTTTCCCATACCACGAATAACGGCGATTGCGGACCTTAGGGCTCTTTCATCTAGTCGAATCCCAACGATCTCTTCGTTTCTATCAAGATTGTAGTGATGAATGGAAATGTTTACTCCCTCGATTGGCAGAAGGTTTTTTGTCACCCAAGCCTCAGAGAGAAGAGCGCCGTTCGTCGTGATCCAAGGATTACGACCAGCTTCCCGAAGATATAGGACGATCTTGTCAATATCGGGGTGTAAGGTAGGTTCCCCGCCAAGCAAGATGATGTTCTTGCGTCCGGTTTTGATGGCGGCATCACAGATTGTTTTCCAGTCAGCAACTTCTTCGGGATGCCAACCCTTCTTCTCGATACACCAAGAACACTTGGCATTGCATCGTTTGATAAGATTGACTTCAAGCCAATTCTTATATCCACAGCCGCAGAAGTTGTTAGGATGAGGAGTCGACATGAAGAACCTTTCGTTATTTGGCGTGAAACTTGGAAAGAAGAGCTTGAATGTAGATCCCGAAAAGTATCGCGCATCCCATGAGGAATCCGAGTCCTCCAAATTGCCGATAGATAACCACTATGACACGATCATGGGACTCGGAACGGGACATCCATTGGAAGTCTCCGGTACTGCACCAGTGGTCGAATGTTTCAAAGGCGGGTGCCAAAATATCTATCACTCCAGCCAGTGCCATTCCACAGAGCGTCGAAATGGTTATGACCAAAATGGCGAAGATGATGATTGTGAGGATTTTTTTGAGTAGGTTCATACTTGTTCCTTTTAGAACACTATTGATCCGAGGTCATTCCACGAGGTGTAGAGATGTCCGTCTTCTCGGAAGATTAGGGAACGAACGTTGTTCCCATCATTAGTTTCTTGGAGACACCAATCAGAGCAGACATACGAGATTCCATCAATCCCCCACACTTGTGCGCCATGGGTGAGGTTTCTCAGTAGTCTACCTCTATTCTGCAGCGCAACCGACGCTTCGTCTACGAGGCGGTCATACTCGGTCCCCGTGTGCTTTGCGATCCACTTGGCCTGGTCGGACCCTTCAGCCCCTTCCGGTGTCGTGATCCGACGAATCAGTAGCTGTCGGATCCCGAGTTCCTTGCACCAGCCGAGGATCTTCTCGAACGAGACATCCTTGAATCGATCGGTAACGTTGACCGTTACACGAGCAACCATATTCGCCCGAACGATGTTAGTGAAAGCAAATTTGTAATGTTGGAATAGACCCGGATGATCAATCGATACGGCTATGACACTCATACCGTAATCGAAAAGAATATCGCAGTAGTTTGTTTTGACACTACGATCATTATAGCAGTCATTTTGAGTACTATTCAGTTTCATTCCGTTGGTCTGAACTTCCACAGGCCATAGAGCGAAACGGGATGTCATAGCTCTAAGAGCATCCCAGTTGAGCATCGGTTCACCGGTCGAAGTGATCAGGACCGACGTGATCTCGGCAGCTCGAGCTATCTCTTGGACTTTCGGGACGTTTCGAACCATCAGGGGCATAATTTGCTTCTTCTGGTTTGAGCATACATGTCATTTTAGACACACAGTATGGACAACCCTTGTCACACCCTTGATAGGGTAGACAGATGGTTAGGTTTTCGGCTTTGAGGTCTTGTCTCATGTTATTCTCTTTCTAGGCGACAGCCTGTTTTTCTTGATTCTCTTTCATGATGGCGTCGCGCTTGTAATCCCGGACGAACGCGTACTTAACCGCGACGAAAGCAACAGGCCAAGCGAAGTGAAACGGTGGAACTCCACCGCCAACGATAGTCGGCATCTCCTGATCCTCTTTCCAGAAGATCTGACAGATTTTGATCTGACCGTCGAAGGAAATCAAGATCTGACGACCGTCGATCCAGTTCTTCAACTCGTTTGTGAGTTCGGGGATATTCACCCAGCGAGGAATCTTGCCGTCGCCAACAGAAATCGGAGTTTGCGGCATGACGACGAGATCTTCCGTTGTGCCGCAAATCTCAGGTGTCTTAGCAGCTTGTTTGGCGGCTTTTTTGGCGGCTTTCCTCTCGGCTCTCTGAATGAAACCGATCGGTTCGTATTGGGTAGGGGTAGGATTGGACTTGCGGGGAGCTTTCTGCTTTCCCCGAGCGATCCACGCGTCGTACTTCACCTTCTTATAGATCCGAGTTTCGTCGGGCGTCATGTCCTTTGGACGCTTTGCCATGACGGCATCAATCTCAGCTTGTGAAAGACCTTCGAGCGGATTGTTTGCTTGGCGAGCCATATGTATTCCTCCTTGGCGTTGGTAGGTTCATTATGCCCTACAAGAGTGTGCCGTTTAGGAGGCAGACTACGGTTTGGCCGCAGCAATAGCGGCTCGTTCATCGGCGTACTTATGGTCGAAGCGCTTGCTATCGACTCGGCTATTGACGTCGCTGATCGAATCCTTTACGTTCACCATGCCACCAGACTTGAGCATAATGACACATCCTTCCTCGCATTCAAATCCACCGACCACGAGTTTGATGTCATCGATCGGAATACGTCCAGCTGATCCTTCAACTGGGATTGTTCCTTCCGGAGTACTGATTGATCTCAAGGTAACCTGAATCATCTTTCTTTCCCTTCTTTTTTTATTACGGATACATACCTATTGGCCACCCGCTGTTCTCGAAATCTTTTATATCCTCATCTGCAAGAACGCTTCTCGCGCGGTTATCGACTACACACCCGTAAACTAAACAGTATGTTGAAATGATTGCTGCAGAGAATTCATGAAACGTATGAACACGTTTCAAAACTCTCTTTGCTGTAGGTTTCCGTGGAGTTGGTTCGGTTTCATCGATCTCAGTAATAGCTATTCGAGTAGCAAAGCCTGCAACTTTGATTTCGATTTTGTTGCTACCGTCTTTAGCTATCGCAGAGATATTAATAGGAGAATCCTTCCGCCGACACTCTATGCGAGGAGGACAGTAATCCAAAAAGGCCAAAATCATTTTGGCCCAACCTGGTGCTCTTTGTTTAATCATTTTGACTTTCCAACGTATGCTGTAACATCAAGACCTGATGGTATGATATTGTTATGATGCATTTTCTCATGACGACGAGTCATCCAAGCCACTAAGTCCGGTCGATAATTGTCCAACCAACCAACTCTTGAAAGATTGTTCCAAATGAAACTCTGAAGTTCTGACGGTTCCGTCTCTCTGACGTATGGTACTGTCAGCTCTGAAGCACGCTCACCAAGTGTCACGAGATATAAAATTGTCATCAGCCAAAACTGAATGTCGTCGGCGTCGACGGTTGATTGACAATAACGAACCTCGTATCGATGAGGAGACTGATAGCTGCCTCGGATATTTACCGTATCGGAATGGCCAGTAGCGATGAAACCCTCACAATGACGATTTGATCCGTAGTTTCGGAGAGGACGGATATGAGAAGCTTCAGGTCGATTTGGAGCGTGGAGAGACCAGACAGCTGGTTCCAAATCATACCACATTTTAAAGAAGGCATAAATTTGATCCAGGTTGAGAGCTCCGCCTTCAACATGAACGTGAATCCCACATCTGCTGGTACAGATGTTGTCAGGAAGGCGATGAGAAACAGATCGAATCACGCGTGAGATTTCTCTCACTCCCATTTCTGTGAACGGGATGGCAGGAGAAGTGATCTCCCAACCGCATGAATAATCGGACTTAAGAGTCCAACTATCCGGTCCTTCATCTCGAAGAACTGGATAATTACTCTTGGCTCTTATCTCTTCACCGAAAGCAGCGTACAGACGCTCTCTACTCACGAATCTGCTATCGAATTCAATTTCCATTCCAACGCGTCGTTCAGGGGGCATTCCTTTAATTCCTTTCACCAACCTCTTAACTGATCTGTCGAGACATATTATACCTTGTATGAACAACGCTTTTAAGGTGCTTGCTCCATGTATAGCGGCACGGTCATTCCATGAGATGTTATCATTGTATTTGCAATCCATATTCCAGCTGTTGTCTTTGAGAAATGGTAATAGTCAAGCTTACAATCTTCATGAGAGTATCTGCCAAGTCCATTCAAATGGTATACTAGGTTTTGCGTGTAGATTACGACGTGTGGACGTTTAGGATCGATCTTGAAGACGTGACCGGTGTTATACATTGTATGAACATCGAGTTTGCCATACTGAGCATATTGAACGGTAACCCTCGCGCCTAAACGCAGAAGGTTACCGTTCCGATCACATAGACCTAACGGATTTTGTTTTTCAAGAACCGTCATCCTTTTACTACCGTCAGCGGTTTGAGATGAACAGCGATCTCCACCAAGTCGTCCTGATTCTCCATAACCTCACCAATGTCTTTGTAAGCACCAGGTGATTCGTCACGGATGTCACTGGAAGGAGAGAAACAAGTTACTCCGGCATGTTCCAATTCTCGTTTTACTTCTTTCTTGGTGAAACGTTCTTTAGCGGCTTTACGTCCCATTTTTCTGCCCGCACCATGAGAGCAGGAATTGAACGACTCAGGATTACCCAGACCCCTCACGATGAAACTACCCGTACCCATGGAACCCGGGATAATTCCAATCGTACCACGTGCAGCTAGAGTAGCTCCTTTACGGTGCATCCATACCAACTCACCGTAATGCGTTTCCTGAGCAGCGTAGTTGTGATGAATGTTAATGAGCTCACCCATGTCCACAGAGAACGGAATGCCACTCTTCTCGTAGATGTTTTGGGTTATCTCAAGGACCTTGTACATCATACGCAACCGGTTTTGGTACGCGTAGTCAAGAGCCCACTGCATATCGCGAATGTAATTTTTGCCATCCTCAGACTCGGGATCCAGGTGGGCCAAATTACGATCGATCTCGCAAGGATTCTGCTCCTTGGCCTTACGAATGTAGTGATTGGCGATCTTGAGCCCTACGTTTCGCGAGCCAGAGTGGACCATAATCCATAGCCTACCATCCTCATCATACTGCCACTCGATGAAATGGTTACCCCCGCCAAGAGTTCCCAGTTTATAAGGAGCCTCTTCCTGAATCTCTTTGGTAAGGTCAGGATCTATGGATTCGTAGTCGAATCCCGTCCACTCTTTGGGTTCTTTATGAGCAGAGAAACCAACCGGAATCGTTCGGATGATCGAACTACCACATCGATCGGTGATGTCTTTTTTGGCTCGTACACTAGTGGGAATAGCACACATGCCACAACCGATGTCCACGCCAACAGCGGAAGGGAAAATAGCGTCCTTACAACCAAAGACAGAGCCAATGGTTGCACCCTGGCCAGCATGTGCATCGGGCATGAGAGCTACGTGACGGAAGATCTGCGGGAGTCTTCCGAGATTAATAGCTTGTTCCCTTGCCGTGGACTCCAAGTTAGTCGCCCAAACGTGAACAGGAACAAGCATGATCTCATTATGTATCGTTTCGTTAATCATTGTTATTCCTCTTCGTCTTTCTTGAGTTCTTCTCGAATATTCGGATTGTCGAGGTGGAGTTTCAGGATCGCACGGCAGCGAATCTCAGCGCCACAATGCAGGAATTTCCAGTGTTCAGCACTTCCTATTTCTTCTTCGATGTACCGGGTATAATCCCAAGCATATCCAGCATCGATGAGTTTCTTTCCGTGATAGAGCATTCGGTAAAGACTCTCATGATATTTCATAAGATCTTCGAAAACCCAATGCTCGTCGCCGATGTAACGCGCGCAGTCCTTGTCAGGAGTCTTGTTGGCGGGCATTGGGGCATCGAGCAGTAACCATGGAGTATCACTTCCAGGGAAATTGTACCACTGCCAACCCTCAACATATATAGCAAAAGCTATGCTAAGGGTTAGTCCATGGAGATTGTCAACGTCCTCAGATTTGAGGGCTTTCATGGAAAGATTCATTTATTATTCTTCTCCCGGTGGAAATGGCGTTCCGTTTTCTGCGTATACTATATCAATAGGAATCACTTGCGCTTTATGCACGGCTGACTCAACGACTTGCCAGCTATTATCGACGTGGACAAGGATAAGATTCTGAGGATTCTTATTCATGGCTAATGCAGCAGCAGACACAACAGTGTTTTCCAGGCTTTCAAAGTCTGGAAATTTGATGTTATGCCATTCATAGCCTTCGCCTGGGTTTAATGTAATACCTTTAATTTCCATTGGGAATCCTGACGTGTTGGGGATGGGCAAAGCGTGTTTTTCCGCATTCCTCAAATCTCACCTTACGTGAACCAGTGAAACCAAGGAAAGTACGAGTTAACCAGATTCCTCCACGAAACTGAACTTCAATATCAGAACCGATCGGGAGAGAATACAAGTTGTTAGCGAGAGCATTCTCTGTATTCTGTCGCGCTCGCTCGTGACGAATCCCCTCGTTATGGTTTGTGATTCGGTTTTGTAGCTCAACGGCACGCTGGAGTGTATCGCTGTCTGCTTGGCCATTCTCTTCGAGCTGGCCACAGGAAACATCCCAAATACATTCACGCTCGAAGTCGGCTACTTTAGCCATCATCGTATCGAGATTGGTCAGGCCCACTCTACGCGCACGTCTGTTCTTTTTAATACGCATTGCGATGACTATCCCGTCCACCATTCCTCGGCGGGAACGGAATTTCACTTTCGTTCCTCGTCTGATCATGTCATTTTACCTCTTGAAAAAGTTCTTTATCGACGTGAAATGCAATCGATCCATCGGCAAATTGCATGTCTACAAATCCGTCTCGATCATCGAGGATCGTGATTTCTTCCTCGTCTCCTGATCTCCAGTTTTCCTTCTGAAAGATCGGTTCGTCGTTTATGACGTCAACGACAATCTGGAGCTCAGTGGGATAACGCCAGCGGATTTTCATGATATCGTCGTCCATGGTGTTTTCTCCTTTCGTGTCGCTGGATGCATCCTATATTTCGTATTGAGTGCGCTTAGGGAGGCAAGTGATTTGGCAGGCAGCCGAAATCGTCCCGTCCGCCATTTATATAAATAAAATTACTTATTTATATAAATGGCGGACGTTCATGCGAATCTCATTAGATCCTTTAACGAGGTTAAAGGATCTAATGCGGTGAAGGTCCGGTTGGGCCATGGCGGCTTAGCAAAGATTTGGCAGCACATAAGCGACAGGGGTGAGCAACATAAATTGAGGCCGAAACGGAGACAAGAAATGGATCACCAAACAATCTTTCTTTACCATAATGATCTTTACCCGGACTTGCCAGTTCAAAGCGAGCACGGATCTCAACATTTTACGTCATTGCGTCGAATGGCCAACGATCATGAGGCCAGAATTTTCCCTAATAGCCGGGTAACCGTACCGCCAACTCTCACCAATTTCCAGAGAGTTTGGTCTCGCTACATTTTTCCAGATCCAGACGTTCCCATACAAATAGATAGGCCGGATTGCTTTTCTGATTTGTATGAGATATTGCAAAATCGTAATGGTATATTTCATTACGAGTGTACTGGTGATCCAGAAAGAGGTCCTCGTAGGATAGCTGGTTGCGGACAGGCTACGGATGTGGATGTAAGATATTGTATCATCGTCGCCGGTTTCAATATCATTTTTCAATTGAAAAACGCTATTCTCCGCCGAACCAATATGTTCGGTAAAATTGATTATATCGGTGTAAGACGATATGACAATAACGACATCAGACTTCGAGCGTGGGGAAACGGATTCAATCAAAATGTTCTGTATCTCTCTATCGATGTATATAAAGAGTTGGATTATCATCTGAGAACAGAACAGTATGACGATTTCTGGAATAACATGCTCAACATTTCAGAACAGCTCGATCCTCAAATGATTCAAATTCGTCACACTTCGCCAGATCTAAACTGGCTTATGAATCATTCTCTTCAAGAAGGTATCCTTGGAGATCACGGCGAGTTGAAAAGCCAAATCATTGCAAAACTGAGAAATAAAGAAGTTCCGGAATCGGTCATTGGAGCTTTGTATGATTTGGTTATTGAAAACCAGATGCGGCAATCGCACTGTTAACCGCTTCGTGAGCCATCCTCCCTTTCTCTTTATAGTATAATTACGCCGGATTGGGCGTTATTGTAGTTTAACCCGCCAGACAAGCACTTCTCTCTTCTTTATAATAATGATCGCATGAGCAACGACCGCAGAGTTCACGCAGGTAAAAGACGATTATCTGCACGGCGTGCGCATTCTCGATTAGATATATGATGAGGTCGAGATCAACAGAGGAGAAAAAACATGCCCTCAATCGTATTGAGAATTCAGGACCT
>Ga0055520_10000023_pt1 | contig 10097 bp, 9 predicted proteins | sample White_ThreeSqC_D_2_FD_57970 | JGI IMG/M metagenome (GOLD analysis project Ga0055520, IMG submission 57970) | Wetland microbial communities from the San Francisco Bay, California, USA, that impact long-term carbon sequestration - White_ThreeSqC_D1 | ecosystem: Environmental > Aquatic > Marine >... | reverse complement strand
GAGGTACTGCGCGCGCTGGAGACGATGAAGGCACCGGACGCGGCGCAGCTGGCACAACAGGCGATCGAAGACGACAGCAAACGCGCGAGAGAGATCGCGGTCCGCATTCTGTCCCAACTCGACATCGCCTCCGATCCCGCGCCCGATCGTGACTTCTATACCGCGTTATTCGACCGTAGCCGCTACCGCGCTTTGTCCCCACCGCTGGGCACGCGACACGCCGTGGTGGAGACACCGTACGGCGAAATCGAAATCGAGTTATTCGGTGATGACGCGACGCAGACGGTCGCGCGGTTTATCCATCTCACCGAAACCGGATTCTACAACGGCCTCACGTTTCATCGCGTCGTTCCAAACTTTGTCGTGCAGGGCGGAGACCCCAGGGGCGACGGATGGGGCGACGCCGGATACTACATTCGTTCCGAGTTCAACCGGCATCGATACGACGAAGGCTATGTGGGTATCGCTCACGCCGGCAAGGACACCGGCGGCTGTCAGTTCTTCATCACCTATTCACCGCAACACCACCTCGACGGCAACTACACGATCTTTGGTCACGTCACCAAAGGACTCGAACACGTCTGGCAGATCGATCAGGGCGACAAATTCAACGTCCGCATGACCGACTGACCGTCTCCACATTCACTGGTGAATCAAACGGCGGCGATGAATCGACGGATATCGTCGAGCGCCTGTTTGTGTGCCTTGAAGGCTATCTCGGGGGGAGCGGCGAGGGGAAAGAACCGGGCGTCACTGGCGTCATCGCCGGGAACCAGTTCGCCGCCGATACGGCGCGCGAGGTAGAGCACGAGCACGACCTGCGTGCGGGGATCATCCATCGCCATGTAGACGCCGAAGACGCGTTCGAGCTCGACCTCGAACCCCGTCTCCTCTCTCGTTTCGCGAACGGCGCACTCTTCAATGTGCTCGTCGTATTCGAGGAAACCGGCGGGGAGCGTCCAGGCGCCCTTACGCGGGTCGAGTTTACGCTCGACCCACAGCAACTCGTTGCCTTCGAGGAGAATCACGCCGGCGGCGGGGGCGGGATTGCGGTACATCACGAAACCACAGTCACGGCAAACAAGACGATCATGACCGTCGAGCAAACGCGTTTCGAGCAATCCCCCGCACGTCGGACAATGACGGTACTGCGCGCTCATTGCTCGCTGGTGCGCGGAACGCTTGAAATATCGACCGTGAGCAGGAATTCCTTCCATTGCTGCTCCGCCGATTCGACCGGCACCTCATACGTCTTCTCGAACGCCTCGGCGAACGCGGCCGCATTGTCGATGCCGTTCGTTGCCGCATAGAAATCCATAAGACGCTCGGCCCCCCAGCGTTCGGCGATATATCCAACGAAAGAAGCGATCGACGGCAGAGAAAAGTTCACGTCCGTGCGTGCGAATGTTCTGTAATTGACAACTTCTTTGAGCGGCGTGAGATTACCCGACCTCAAATGTACCGCGGCGGCGACGTGAACCGGATAACCGCGCCAGTCGTTCTGCAACCACAACACCGTACCTTCCGCCACAGACTTCGGCGGGCGTCCAATCGGATCGGTCATGAAATGAATGATCTCGTGGTTGTCATTGGCATTGATGCTGTGGAACTCCATATCGTCCCAACTCACGTACTGATATCCCTTCAGACTCAACTTCTTCCGGATCGTCGTCGTGTCCGGGTAGAAGTAGTAGCCGATAACGACATCGCTATCCAGGCCGAGTCTTTGCGCGAAATTATCGAACAACGCCTGCTGCGCCTGCATCGCGCCATCCGGATACGGATACCCGGGCATCCAGTGGAACAGAAAGTTTTTGGTTGAGGCCGTGTTCCAGCTGGTCGGCTCCGGAACCGACAAACTGATGTCATCGAACCAAACGCGGCCGGTCATCCCGAGAATACATTGGACAGTGACATACCGGGTGCCCTTAGGGAGACGGAATTCCTGTGATATGTTCTCCCAGATGCGCGTCCCGATCTGGACGTGCGTTCTCTTGTCGGCGAATCGAAGTTCCTGAAAACGCTCGTGTTTCTCGTCGTAGAAAGAGAGAAGAAAGTTGCACTGCGCGTACTGGCCCTCCCTGCGATCGACCCCGTCCAGCTGCATCCAGCCCCCGAGCCGGACACGATCCACATCCGGAACCTCGATCTCCTGCTGGAGAACGAGGAAGCGGCGCGTCGACGGATCTCCAATGAAAACCCACGACCGCTCGCCATCGTGCTTCTCGGTGTCATCGACCTCGTAGCGAATTTCAACCTCGGATTCCGTCCCTCGAAAAACCTCGAGCGACCAACCGACGGGCAACCCGTCGTCACCCACCTCTTCGAACGACCCGTTGGTGAGGAGATTCACGTCGTACGCGAATTCCTTCGTTTCTTTCTTGCCGCCACACCCCATCACGCCGAGGACTCCAATCAGGATTGCGCCTGTGAGCACGCCCATCCCAATCGTTGCTGCAACTCGCATCGAGATTCCTTCTTTCTTCATGCTGATACGCGACGTCCGATACTCACTTCGGGCGGCGTCTCGTTGCCCATCAACCTCGAGACGACAGCGGATCCAGTTGCGTCGCCCCAGACATTGACCGTGGTTCGGAACATATCCAGTATACGATCGACCGCGACAATCATTCCAATTCCGTGCAATGGCAATCCGACGGCTCCAAGTACGATGGCCAGCGTAACCAGCCCGGCGCTTGGAATTCCAGCGGCGCCGATCGCGGCCAGCGTCGCCGTCAGGAACACCAGCACTTGCTGTCCGAAGGACAGATCGATCCCGTAGAGCTGCGCGATAAATACGGCCGCGACGGATTCGTACAGCGCCGTCCCATCCATATTGATCGTGGCGCCGAGAGGCAACACGAACGACGCGACACGTTTTGGAATCTGCGCCTCGTCCTCCACGCACTCCAGCGTCAGCGGGAGCGTGGCGCTGCTGCTCGCAGTCGAAAAAGCAGTCGTTAACGCCGGCGCGACCTTTGAGAGAAACCGCCGTGGATCCGTCCTTCCCACAAAAAAGAGCAACAACGGCAGGACCACCACCGCGTGCACGGTCAATCCGAGAATCACGCAGATCATATATTTTCCAACGTTGGCGAAGATGCCAGGTCCCGTCGTCGCGATGACAGCTGCAATCAGGCAGAAAACCCCGTACGGCGTAAGCCAGATGACCCAGTGCGTCAGTTTCATCATGGCTTCGTTGAGGCTGTCGAAAAAATCGACCAGGGGCTTCGCCCGGCTCCCCATCGTCGTGAGAACGGCGCCAAACAACAGGCAGAACACGATCAGAGGAAGGATCTGTCCTTCGGCTGCGGCCTTGATCGGATTCGCCGGCACCATGCCCAGCAGAATCCCGCTCACCGTGACCGAAGTCCCCGCGGCGGCGGGAGCCTCGGCACCCATCGCGGAACCGCCGATCCCCGGTCGAATCAGGTTTACCATCAACAGCCCGATCGCCACGGACATGAACGTGGTCAGGATGTAGAAAGCAAACGTCTTACCGCCGAGGCTACCCAATTTGCGCACGTCACCAACGCGTGCGACGCCCATGATCATCGAAGCGACGATGAGCGGCACGATGAGCATCTTGAGAAGCTTGACGAAAAGGTCGCCGAGCGGACCGATGATCGGTCCAAATACCGAACGCGCGGCCGAATCGAGAAAACCGAGACCGGGCACAGAGGTGGACTCGTTGACGAGCAACCCGACAACGGCGCCGAGCACCATGGCGATCAGAATTTTCCAGTGCAGTTTCATCGGCTACTCGGTCGACATTTCGACCAATTCAAAGCGGGTTGTGGACTGATCGGCGCGAACGACAAGTCCGTCCTTCGTCACATTCATTCTCATTTTATATTCATCGTTTTCGAATTCGATCACGTCCGTCTCGACATTTCCGTTGATCGTATCAACCGTTTCGGGGCCCGACATGCTTAGAACGGCGGTCAACTCTTTCCCACGCTGAAAGTCGAATATGTAAAACGACTGGAATCCTCCGATATCCCGGGCATACCAGTAAAGCAACTGATGAAGTGGATACAGCGCACCGACTTCAAAGAATGCCGTGCCGGTCGGCAAAACAAAGTTGCGGGTGTCGGTGGTTGCGCCAAGGTGCGTATCGACAACGGCGACGTTGGAAAACATGTCGATCGCCACTTCGTGCACTATTTCCCTTCCCGAGGTCGAAATTTCCTTCTTCGAACGGAAGCTCCTGGGAAAGTACGACTCTTCTTCGACGAGCAGCGTCACGTGCTGCTTCTGCCGCGTCTCCGCCGTGAACTGATCGACCATGTCGACGACGAATTCGACGGTATTGTCATTATAAGTGTGGCGGGTGATCGTCTCGCTCCCTATTTCGCGATCTGTCATCGACACCTTGTAGACGAGCCGTTGCGTTTCAACGAGCTTCCTTTCTTTCTTCTTCTTCATCGTACCCGCGTCGGCGGCCACCGCACAGACACAGATTCCGAGAACGATCAAACCAAACCAGCTAAAGATGTTTCGTGACATTCTGCTCGACCTTCTTCAGGAGTGCGCCAACGTCGGCGTCGTCGGGAAACTTGAACTGTGCAAAAGCCCCTTTGCCTCCACCGCTCCCCCCAGCCTCTTTGACGACGGCCATCGCAACGGCGGGAAAATCTATATCCACATCAGAAGAGGCGCTGCAAACGACGGTTCCGTCGTTGGCCGCGATCAGCGCGACCGTCGCGGAAAGTTCTTTGAGGGCGCTGGACAACAGCCGCGCATAATCAAGATCCCACTCCGGATCCCATTGCGCGACGATTGCCCTGTCGCCGCGCCTGGCTGCCGCCTCCCGGAGTTGTCGGGCTTGAATCGTTGCAAGCCGCATCGATACACGTTGGACTCGCTTCCGTGAAGCCTGTACGTCGTCGAACATCTGGTCTACGGCGCCGGCGATCTCACCCGCCGACGTGGTCAGACGCCCGGCGACAGCGGATACAATATCATGTTTGGCGCGATAGTCCTTCACCGCCCGGCGACCCACTTTGAAATACACGCGCGTCTTCTTCTTGACGCGTTCCTGCTTGAGTACTTTGATCAACCCCAGTTCGCCAGTCGCACCGACGTGGGTGCCACAACACGGTATCGTGTCGAAGCCGGACACCTCGACCAGACGCGCGACGGTGATACCGTCAGGCACTTTCCGGCGCAAATCCATTTCAACGAGCCGGTCGACCGGTACTGTTGAGACAACCACTCGAAGATTTTTCTCAACGATCCGATTGGCCAGCTCCTCGGCCCTGGATGCGGAGTTCTCGACAAATTCTCCTTCGACATCGATCGTACACGTGTCGTCGCCCATATGAAACGAAACCGTGTGCAAAGCCCCTGTCTCGATAAAGGCGCGCGACAGCACGTGCTGCCCGGTGTGTTGTTGCATGTGGTCGAAACGCGTGTCCCAGTCGACAACGCCTTCGACCTGATCGCCGGGCGGATGCTCTCCGCGAACGCAGTGAACGACGACGTCGTCGTCGAGTTCGCGCACATCGATGACCTCGCAACCGCCGAGCATCCCGCTGTCCGGCAGTTGCCCCCCGGATTCCGGATAAAACGCGCTGGAATCGAGCACGACGTCAAACGTGTTATCGGCGCCCGGCGTCGTCGAGATGACTGTCGCCCGAAACTTCGTATTGTAGGGATCGTCGAGGTAGAGTTTCTCGGTCTTTTGAATCGTCAATCAGATCTCACCCCGGGGAGCGAGGCTCAGGCCACGAACGACCGCCGCACGACGCGATTGGCCTCGTCGAGCAGAACGATCCTGGGCGCGAACGTCTTCGCTTCAGCTTCATTGATTCGCGCGAACGCAAATATGATGACGCGATCTCCGGATTGACCGAGTCGGGCGGTAGCACCATTGAGTTCGATCGCGCCGGACCCCGCCGGCGCTTTGATCACATAGGTCTCAAAACGCGCCCCGGTCGCCATGTTGGCGACGAGGACCTTCTCGTACGCGATGAGCCCCACCTCTTCCATCAGACTGGAATCGACGACGATCGAGCCTTCGTAGTCCAGATTGACCCCGGTGACCGTCGCCTGGTGGATTTTGGATTTCAGGATGGTCAGATCCATTTGCTTTCCCTGGGACCGATACTCACAAAAACAGCACGAGGCTCCCGGGAGGGAGGCCTCCGCAAGATGATAAGACGATGGGAGTTGTTTTACAAGTTGAACTTAGGCATTGCCGTGGCGCCGCCTGCCCATCAGCACGCCCAGCCCGAAAAGCGTCAACGCCGCTGCGAGAGGGGGAAAATCGCCCAGGCGGGAATAGAGGGTTCGTCCGTCGAGCGCTGCGACGTCGGCCAGAATCGTGCCTCCGACGTACAGACCCAGCTCCTGGGAGATGTCCCCCGTCGGCTCAACGACCCACGAGACGCCCGAGTTGGCGCTCCGAACGACATAGCGCCGGAACTCAACCGCCCGCAGAATCGACATCTGGGCGTGCTGATACGGCCCTGGTGTGTCGCCAAACCATCCATCGTTGGTGATGTTGACGAACATCTGGGAGCCGCCGGCGACACCCCGGGCACAGAGATACGGAAACACCGATTCGAAGCAGATCAGCGGCGTGAACCGGATGCCGGCATCGATGGGCCCGCGCGCCGTTCCGGACTGGAAATTCGCCTGACCGAATTCGATCTTGCGGAGCCAGCGGAACCGGTCAGACAGCGGCAGCGCTTCGCCAAAGGGCAACAAATGATTCTTGTCGTACTTCGACAGGCCGCCGGATGGGGTGAACAACCCGGACGAATTAAAGATGTTGAGCGTGGCGCCGGGGCCGTCGTAACGGTAGTCCAGAAAGCCGATATAGATGGGCACGCCAAGGCGACGCGACAATGCGACCAGACGTGACTTGTACTGCGAGTTTCCTTCGATATAGACGGGCGCCGAAGTCTCTGGAAAGACAATCAACTCGGCGCCGGCTTGAGCCGCTTCGACACTGAGCCGCTCGATGAGGGCGAGTGTCGAGTCGCGAAACTCCGGTTTCCATTTCACCACGAGATCGACATTCGGCTGAACGATCGCAACTTTGACCCGAGGGGCATCGCCGGGCGACCAATTCGCGATTGCAGCGCGTCCGTGCGTCCACATGGCCGCCACAACGCCGACGGCGCATATCGCGACCGCAATCCGTGCCGGTGTTTTGCGCACGGTGAACACGCCGGCGATGAGAACGTTGACCAGCGCCACGACAAACGACAACCCGACGATTCCGAACCACTCCGCGCTCTGGATCAACGCGGGCACGTCACACAGTGCGTACCCGATCGATCCCCACGGAAACGCCATCAAACCTCTCGATTTGACGGCTTCGAGCAGCACCCACACCGCGGGAAATGCGACGACCACGCCCGGATAAGACGCTCTTCCGCGAAGCCCCACCCACGTGATCAACCAGAAAACCGCAGCGGGAAAAACCGCCATGTACAGGGCGAGGAGAAGCAACGCGGGACTCATCAAACCGGGGATGGTGACATCGGCCGAGGGAATCAGCCGAACGATCCACCACAGCTCGGTGAGATACATCGAGAAACCGAACAGGAACCCGGCCCGGAAAGCGTCACGCGGCGACGGCGCATGCAGAATCCATGCAGCGAGGACGGGAACGAGGGCAACGAACGCGAGTGGCCAGATGTTCGCAGTGGGAAACGTGAGCGTCACCAGAATGCCGGAGATGATTGACGGCGCGATCAGGGGCAACGGCGGCAGGAGACGTCGCATGCGCCCGCTCATTCGAGGATCTTGGCTTCCTGCCCCGACGCGGCCGATTGATACATCGCATCGAGAATTCGCATGACGCCGATGGCATCCTTGCCGGACGTCAGTGGCGTCCTGCGCTGGCGTACACATTCGATAAAATGGTCGATTTCGGAACGGTAGCTCTCCTTATAGAAGTTCTTGCCCGGAGAGAGCTTCGGCGTGACGTTGACCAGGTTTCCGTGTACCGACTTGTGGAGCTGCAGCGGGTTGATAACGGCGGCGCCCTTGGTTCCGTATATCTGAAGGTAGGATCGGTCGGCCGGATCGCGCAGGTTCCAGCTCACTTCGAGCATGAGACACGCGCCGCCGGCAAATCGCACCATCGCCGCGGCAGAATCTTCCACCTGCCCTCGGGCCTTCTTGCCGAAAATGCCGCATGAAACGGACGTCGGTTTGCGCAACGAGGACGACCATATCGCCAGGTCCATCAGCGGCGTACCGAGATCCAGCAACGCTCCGCCGCCGGCCATGCCGATCTGCGTGAACCATTCCCGGTCACGCCAGTCGAGAACACGTTGGAGCCACCCGGCTTTGACCAGTTGCACTTCTCCCAGTTCACCCCCGCGGACGAACCGCTGAAGCGCGCCAATGTCTTCGCGGAACCGGTTGTTCATCGCAACCATGAGCAACTTGCCCTGCTGATCCGCCGTGTCGACCATTTTCGACGCCTCGGCGGCGCTGCGCGCGAGCGGTTTTTCGCACAGAACATCGCATCCCGCCCTCAACGCCGCGATCGCCATCGGCGCGTGCAGATAGTTCGGCGTGCAAATATCGACCGCGTCGACGTCCGCACGGCGAAGCATCTCGGAGATGTCGTCGTACCATTCGCCGATTTCGAATTGCTTGCGAATTCGCCGCGCCTTGACCGGGTCGTCGTCAACAACGGCGACGAGTTCGACGTCCGGATTTTCCCGGTACGCGGGAATGTGGGCGATCTGCGCGACGTGTCCCGCGCCCACCACGGCGACGCGTATTTTCTTTTTGTCGGCCATAGCCGACATGGTAGCCGATGCCGCTTGCGATTGCAAACAACACCGCGGGGCACTTCAGGACGAACTGTCGTCGGTGATGAGGTCCGAGTTTTCACGCCGGATGCCGTAGCGTTTGATCTTTTTGAGGAGGCCCTGGCGTGACAGCCCGAGTTGTCTCGCCGACTGGGACTTGTTCCAGTTCGTTCGCATGAGCGCCTTCTTGACGAGGTTCTCTTCCAGGAAACTCACCGCGCGTGGGAGTGGTGCGTCGTACAGCAGACGCTCGTCGATTTCCGTGCAAAACCCGCGTTCGCTGATGCGTTCCGAGAGCATCCCGATCACAATCCGAGTCGGCTGTCCATAGAGTGCCGTGATACGAAGGAGCTCGTTCTGCAGTTCGCGGACGTTCCCGGGCCACGGATACGATTCGAGCGCCCGCCTGACGTCGTCGGGAATTGCGGGTTCGTCCTGGCCGCGCGTCGCGAAGAAATGTCCGATTAGTTCAAACAAATCGCCCGCACGCTCGCGCAGCGGCGCAACACGCGCCTCGATAATATTGATCCGGTAGAAGAGATCCTTGCGAAAGCTTCCCTCCGAAACCATCGCACCGAGGTCGGCGTTTGTCGCCGACAGCAACCGCACGTCGACGCGTCGCACTCCGCCCTCACCCAGTCGTCTCACTTCCCCTTCCTGCAATGTCCGGAGTAACTTCGCCTGTATCTGCCGTGGTGTCTCCCCGATCTCATCGAGGAAGAGCGTCCCACCGTTGGCCTGCTCAAACAGACCGGCATGCGCGCGTATCGCCCCGGTGAACGCACCCCGGTCGTGGCCGAACAGTTCGCTTTCCAGAATCCCCGGGGCCAGCGCCGCGCAGTTGACGGAAACGAACGGACCGCGTTTGCGCCGACTGAACCGATGGAGGTTTCTCGCGAGCACTTCTTTGCCGACTCCGCTCTCACCTGTTATGAGAACGCTGACGTCGGACGCCGCCAGCGTGAGGACGAGGTCGCGCAGCCGTTGCGCTCCGGCAGACGATCCAACGATGGGCGGTTCGAATCTTTGCGACATCATGTCCGTTGCAGTTTCATTCGGAGTGTTCCCGTTTCACACATGACGCGTATGGATTCCAGCGACCGGAACAACATTGGCAAGGTCGGTGCCACGGGGCGCGCCCGGGCGGGATGCGGTGGTAAGCGATTAAGTCCTAACCCGTTGTGGACATGGGGCTGCCGGCGAAGTGTGGCGGCACGGGGTATTAGCGGGTTTCGGTGGAGTCCCCGGCGCGAAACTCAAGTTGACTGGAACCAACGGGACGGATCGCAATACCGATCATTGACCGTGTCGCTT
>Ga0055520_10000022_pt1 | contig 10144 bp, 8 predicted proteins | sample White_ThreeSqC_D_2_FD_57970 | JGI IMG/M metagenome (GOLD analysis project Ga0055520, IMG submission 57970) | Wetland microbial communities from the San Francisco Bay, California, USA, that impact long-term carbon sequestration - White_ThreeSqC_D1 | ecosystem: Environmental > Aquatic > Marine >... | reverse complement strand
GACGGCGTCTCGAAAACGGGGCCGAATGTGAGGAAGGCAGCGCCGCGCGAACGCGCACGCACGGCGCCGTCGTTTGAATGCACGCTCATACCGATCAATGTCCCCGTGGGAACGGCAGAAATACGCTCGCCGTCGGGCAGGTGAACGCCGCAGCCCCCGATCGTCTCGAGAAAGGACTCATCGTCGAGGCCGGGTGACGCATGGCGGTTGATCCACAGATTCGCGCCGTGCTCGCTCGTGATCTGCGATAGTGCGGCGACGTGACCGGCCAGCTCGCTCGCTGTGAGATCCTTCTCTCGCAGTTGAATCGCGCGGACGCCGGCGCTGCAACTTTCACGCACGACTTCTTCGAGGCTTCGAGGCGAGCACAGCGATCGATCGGTAATGAGATAAAAGCGGAAATCAACCATCGGTGTCGTGACCGATGACGCCTTCGAGCGGGCTCGACGCGTTCGCGTAGAGCCGGCGCGGAATGCGCCCGGCGCGATACGCCAGCCGGCCGGCCTCGACGCCGAGCCGCATCGCGCGGGCCATGTCGACCGGGTGTTGTGCCTGCGCGACAGCCGTATTGAGAAGAATGCCGTCGAAACCGAGTTCCATTGCGAGTGCTGCGTCCGACGCCGTGCCAACGCCGGCGTCGACGATCAGCGGCGTGTCGATCTGATCGCGAATGATTCGAAGATTGTAGGGGTTGCGAATGCCCATGCCGGATCCGATCGGTGCGCCCAGCGGCATGACCGCCGCGCAGCCCATGTCGGAGAGCTTGCGGCACGTGATTGGGTCGTCGCTGCAATACGGCAACACGACGAAACCGTCGGCGAGAAGCTGTTCGGCAGCCTTGAGCAACTCGGGAATATCCGGGAAGAGCGTGTCGTCGTCGCCGATGACCTCGAGTTTTACCCAGTTCGTGCCCAGTGCTTCGCGCGCCAGTTGCGCGGTGAGTACGGCCTCGCGCGCCGTGTAACAGCCCGCTGTGTTGGGCAGGATCGTGTATCGATCCCGGAGGAGTTCGACGGGACTTTCGCGTGATGGTTCGGTGAGGTTGAGCCTTCGTATCGACACCGTCACCATTTCGGCGCCGCTCGCTTCGATCGCGGCGAGCATCGTACCCGGGTCCGGATACCGCGATGTTCCAATGATAAGGCGCGAATTGAACTCGCGGCCGGCGATGATGAGTTTGTCGCCCGTTTTTTCCACGTCACCCTCCCTGCACTGCGCGGATGATTTCAATCGAGTCGCCGTCGGTAACGTCCGTCGTCGCCCATTGCGCGCGGGGCACGACGACGTCGTTCAACGCAACGGCAACACCTGTCGCGTCGGGATGCACGTCGAACTGTTCGAGCAATGCGAGCAGACTGGCGCTGTCGCTGAAACTTTTTGATTCTCCGTTAATTTTCAGATCCATGTCTTGCTGGAGCGGAAGAGAACCGCCCGGGATAGAATGCTTTCACAGAAGCGGGATAGCGCCCCCGGGTCACGCCTTCGCACACCGCTTGCGCCGTGACGGGCGAAAGCAGAATGCCGTGGCGAAAATGGCCGGTCGCAAAGTGGAGCCCGCTGACAGCGGTCGGTCCGATGATCGGCAGATGGTCGCGGCTACCAGGGCGTAGTCCCACTTCGACGCTCTCGAACGGACATTCGTAGATCGATGGCAACACTTCCCAGGCTTTCTCGATCAATCGCATCACCGGGCCCGCTGTGGGAGTTTCGTCGAAACCCATTTCTTCCTGTGTCGCGCCGACGAGAAGTCGCCCGTCCTTTTTGGGGACCACGTATGCCTCGGGCGCGCGGATCACGTGCCGGAACTCACAGCCGGGAGCGCCGCGCAACACGAGGATTTGTCCTTTCACCGGTCTCACCGGGGGGATCGCCGATTCCGGAATTCCGGCAATGTCGGCGGAGCGGCACCCGGCGGCGATCACTACGGAGTCTGTGACTTCGGTACCCTTCGCCGTTTCGACGCCCAGCACCCGGCCGCCGTTGACCGCGACTCGCGTGACGGGTTCGTCTTCTCGGATATCCACGCCCCGTTTCCGGCACGCCGCGACCAGCGCATCGAGGAGTTTTCGGGTGTCGATGTGGCAATCGTCGGCCGTCCACATGCCGGCGGTGACACGCGGGGACAGTAACGGTTCGAACTCACGGGCTTCGCTGCCGGAAAGCCATTCGACAGGCAGACCCCTGTGCGCGCGAAAATCGTACACGCGGCGCATCGCTTCGACGTCGTCCCGGTGGACGGCCGCTGCCAGCGCGCCCCGGCCATCGAAACCGATATCGATGCCGCTGTCAGCGCTCAACGCGAGCAGATGCTCGGGGTATTGGCGCAAGCTGTCCGCACCGAGCTCGAGGAAGGCGTCGTCCTCGAATCCATACTCTGAGATCGGCGCGACCATTCCACCCGCCACCCTGCCTGCCCCGCCCCCGGCCCGGGTCCTGTCGAAGACGACGACACGTTGGTCAGCGCGCGCAAGCCGCCACGCGACGGATAGCCCGATGACGCCACCACCGACGATTGCGATTCGCTGTGAGCCCGACATCTGACACTCCACATGAAAAAACGCCCGCGAACCCTATGCGGACGTTTGACATCGTTTCCCTTACGCCGGCATTATCCGGATCAGGTGCATCGGGTTTGATCTCAGCCCGCCGTGGGCGAGCACCCCTACGCACGGACATTACCGCCTCCCAACCGGTGTGTCAAGGCGGGCAGAGGCCACTCCTCACGATAGACAGACGCGGTCTCCAGGGTTGTGTATACTGTCCCGCGTCTGCATTCAAGGCTATTGATCAGGAGGACGAAGATGTTTTTTTCGAAGGTTGGCACCGCGCTGGCCGGGGCACGCGTCGCCTTCGTTGGGGTTGCGCTCAGTTTTTTTGTGACAGGAATGGTGAATATGATGGATCCGGACCAGGGGGCGGCCTTCGCCGGGAAGAAATACACATATCCAGATGCACGAAGGGGCGATGTCGTCGATGATTATCACGGCGTCAAAGTTGCCGATCCGTACCGTTGGCTGGAGGATCCCGCCTCGGAGGAGACGCTCGCGTGGGTCGAAAAACAGAACAAACTGACCGGTGACTATCTCAATGCGTACAGCGGCCGAAGCACTATTGAGGCGCGCCTGACCGAGCTATGGAATTACCCGAAGTACTCGCTGCCGAGCAAACACGGCAATCGTTACTTCTTCAGCAAAAACGACGGTCTGCAGGATCAGTCTGTACTATATGTCCAGAAGACGCTGAGCGCCGAAGCGAAGATCGTCATCGATCCGAACCAGCTCAGCGAGGACGGCACAGTTGCGCTAACCAACGAGGTCTACAGCCACGATGGAAATCTCCTCGCCTACGGTTTGTCTGCCAAGGGCAGCGACTGGCAGCGGATTCGAATCAGAAATATCGATACCGGGAAGGAATACGACGAGACACTCGAGTGGTGTAAGTTTTCCGGCATTGGTTGGAAAAAGGACGACACCGGTTTCTGGTACAGCCGATTTCCAGCGGAGGGCGAAGTTTCCGAGGACGATCGAAACAATTTCAGTCGCGTCTACTACCACAAACTCGGCACCGCACAGTCACAAGATGTTCTCGTGCATTCCGACGACGCGCGCAAAGAAATCGGTTTCTGGCCGTACGTCACCGAGGACGGCGACTACCTCGTCCTGTGGGTCTATCACGGGACCGATCCGCGCAACGGTATCTACTATCGCAAGACGACGGACGACGGAGAGTTCGTTCCTCTCCTCGAACACGACCAGGCCAAGTTCAGTCCTATCGACAACGTTGGGTCGGTGTTCTACTTCGTGACCGACCTCGATGCGCCCCGGGGCCGCATTGTCGCCATCGACCTGCGGAATCCGACGCGCGCGAACTGGAAAGAGGTCGTCGCAGAGGGCAAGGACGTTCTCGATTTTGCCTCTATGGTAAACGGCCATCTGGTAACGGCTTATCTTCACGATGCGCACCACAAGCTATCCATTCACACCGCGGAAGGGGTGTTCGTACGGGACATCGAGCTGCCCGCGATTGGCTCGATCGGTGGGCTCTCGGGCCGTCGGGCGGACAAGGAAATGTTCTTCAGCTTCACCTCGTTCGTCTACCCGACGACGACGTTCCGATACGACTTTGCAGCTAATGAAGTGAGTGTGTTCCGAAGGTCGGAGATTGATTTCGACCCGTCGAACTATGAGACCGAACAGGTGTTCTATGAATCCAAGGACGGTACGCGCATTCCGATGTTCCTCACCTACAGGAAGGGCATCGAACGTGACGGTAGCAATCCGACATGGCTCTACGGCTACGGCGGTTTCAACATCAGTGAGACACCGGGATTTCGCATCACGCGGCTGCCGTGGCTGGAAATGGGGGGCATTTATGCTGTTGCGAACATTCGGGGCGGCGATGAATACGGTGAAGATTGGCACCAGCAGGGAATCCTCGATCGCAAGCAAAACGTGTTCGACGATTTTGTTGCCGCCGCGGAGTTTCTCATTGAGGAGAAGTACACCAAAACGGAACGCCTCGTGATCAACGGCGGCAGCAATGGCGGACTTCTCGTGGCGGCGTGCATGACACAACGACCTGAGTTGTTCGGCGCAGTGGTATGTCAGGTCCCCGTGATCGATATGTTGCGCTATCACCTGTTCACCGTCGGCCGATACTGGGTGAGCGATTATGGCAATGCCGAGGAAAATGCCGAGGACTTCGATTTTCTTTACGCGTACTCGCCGCTGCACAACGTACAAAAAGGAGCGACGTACCCCCCGACGCTGATAATGAGCGCCGACACAGACGACCGCGTTGTTCCCGCGCACGCGAAGAAGTTTGCCGCCGCGCTCCAGCGGGCGGACAGCGGCAGGAACCCGATTCTCCTGCGCGTCGAAACCAAAGCGGGCCACGGCGGCGGCAAGCCGACGTCGAAATTGATCGAAGAAACAGCGGACCTGTACGCATTCATTCTGAAAACGTTCGGGATTGATCCGATGAAACTGTCGAGCCGCTGAGAATTGCCGGTTGCGTAAGGAGATCCCATGGTGTCTGTGGTTGCTCGGAAACCCGACATTTCCGTTGTGATTCCTGTCTGGGGGGAAGCCGCGAACATCGGGCCGTTGATCTCGCACCTCCGGCGAATCGATGGTGGTGGCAACTGCGAGATAATAGTCGTCGACGGAGACCGTGACGGTGGCACGATAAGCGCCATAAGCGACCCCGGCGTGGTGACGCTCACGTCACCGCAGGGTCGTTCGCGCCAGATGAACGCCGGCGCTGCGCGGGCGAATGGTCGCGGTATCCTGTTTCTTCACGCCGATACAATCCCGCCGGACAACGCGTTCGAACTCATCGCGGAAACCCTCGCGGACCCCCGCTTTGTCGGCGGTGCGTTCCGGTTGTTTTTCGATTCGGATCGCGTGCACTACAGGGTGATGTCGTGGTTCGTCACCGCACGCTCGCGCCTGTTCCGGATGCCGTTCGGCGATCAGGGGATTTTTTGTGCAGCCGGGTATTTCCGTTCAGTCGGCGGCTACGCCGACATTCCGCTGTTGGAGGACGTCGAATTCAGCCGCCGTCTGCGACGGCTGCGGGGGCGGTTGCGAATCCTCCCCGCCGGCGTACGAACGTCCTGCCGGAGGATGGAGGACGAAGGTGTCGTACGGAGGGTTGCGACCAACTGGTTGATTCTCGTTCTCTACGCGATCGGAGTGCCGCCCAGTAGGCTCGCTCGCTCGTATCGTTACGCTCCTTCTTCCGCGGCGGATGAGGTTCCCGCCGGCGCCGGGCTCAAAGCGGGGTAGCGGTTGCTGTTTCTACAGATAGCTCGTAAGATACTGTGCGTATTCCCGACCAAGGCACGTTTATTCGATCGAACGAAGCCAATCGCTTCGTAACGTTCTAACAAGCATGGGGGAACCGGCGCGGTTCCCGGTCGTTCACCTGGAAGGCTCAAACGATGAATCCTGTCACCGGAGATACCAGCGAGTTCGCCCGGCGGGACGACGCAGCTGGGGGGCCGTGTTGCTGACAGCAGGGGCCAAGAATCGGTTCGATAGCAGAGTGGAAGCGGCAACCGGCGGACCGTTGATCTCGGAACGAATCTCCGTTATTCAGGTCAATATCGGGCTCACTTGCAATCTCTCGTGCGTCCACTGCCATGTCGCGTCGTCGCCGCGCCGCAAGGAACAGATGTCGTGGGAGACGATGGAGCACATCCTCCGTGTTGCGCGCGAGATCGACGCCGGACTCATCGACATCACCGGCGGAGCGCCCGAAATGAACCCGCATTTTCGCCGGTTTGTCGCGGCGGCGCGCGCGTCCGATATCGATGTGCTGGTTCGTACGAATTTGACGATCCTCCTCGAGCCCGGCTATGAGGACATGGCGGAGTTCATGGCGGGTCACGGAGTGAAGCTCGTCGCTTCGTTGCCCTGTTATACCAAAGACAATGTGGACGGGCAGCGCGGCGAAGGGGTCTTCTCGGGTTCGGTCGAAGCGATTCGGATGCTCAACGGCCTCGGTTACGGGCGGGACGCCGGACTTGCGTTGGATCTCGTTTACAACCCGACCGGGGCCAGTCTCCCTCCCGCACAGGAACAACTCGAAGCGGATTACCGCGCCCGGCTCGGCGACCAGTTTGGAATCGTATTCGATAAGTTGATCACGATTACCAATATGCCGATCGGGCGATTCATCGGCGAGCTCAAGAAGAAGGGAAATGCTCGATCGTACCGCGAACTCCTCGAGCGGTCCTTCAATCCCGACACAGTGGCGCCGCTGATGTGCCGTCATCAGATCGACGTTGACTGGAACGGGACGATCTACGACTGTGATTTTAACCTCGCTCTCAAAATGTCGGTCAATCATGGGATGCCATCGAACATCGCCGATTTTGATCCGGCGCTCCACAAGCGGTTGATCGTAACCGGGGACCATTGTTTCGGCTGCACGGCCGGGAGAGGGTCGTCGTGCGGGGGCGCTCTGGTGTGACATGGACGAGTTCCCGCACCGATGGAACGGTGCAATTGCGTCACCATAAAGATTCGTACTACGGATAATCCATGGACACACTCGCGAGCATTATCGTCTATTGCTATTTTGCAATCCTCTTCGTCCTGTCTATTTACGGGGTGCACCGGTATTTCATTCTCCTCCTCTATTATAAACACTATAAACACGGGCCGCGTGAGAGCGCGCCCACGATGACGCGCGAGGAGCTGCCATCGGTTACCATCCAATTGCCGCTCTATAACGAGTGCTACGTCGCCCGGCGTGCGATAGAAGCGGTGGCGGCAATTCGGTACCCAAAGGAGCTTCTTCGCATTCAGATTCTCGACGATTCCACCGACGAAACGCAACGGATCGCGCGGGAAGTAACGGAGGAATTGCGCCGCGACGGTATTCGCGCCGAGTACGTACATCGCATGGACCGCGCCGGATTCAAGGCCGGGGCGCTCAAAGCGGGGCTCGAGATGATCGACGACGAACTCGTCGCCGTGTTCGACGCCGACTTCGTTCCTCCAGCCGATTTTCTTGAGAAAACGGTTGTGCACTTCAAAGACAAGAACATCGGTATGGTGCAAACGCGGTGGGGTTACCTCAATCGTGAATACTCTCTGCTAACGCGCGTGCAGTCTGTGCTACTCGACGGACATTTCATGTTAGAGCACACGGCTCGGAGCCTATCGGGCCGGTTTTTCAATTTCAACGGCACCGGCGGTGTTTTTCGCCGCCGAGCTATCCTGGAATCCGGAGGATGGGATGGCGATACCTTGACGGAAGACCTCGATCTTTCCTACCGCGCACAATTGAGCGGATGGAAGTTCAAGTTTCTTCCCGACGTCGTTTGTCCGAGTGAACTTCCCGTGGACATTTTTGGTTTCAAAAATCAGCAGCACAGATGGACGAAGGGGTCGATTCAGGTAGGACGTAAACTTCTTCCCACAATCTGGCGCAGCCGCGTGCCCCTGAAAGTGAAATTTGAGGCGACATTTCACCTCAGTGCCAACCTCAGCTACCTGTTGCTCGTATTCTTGTCTGCGCTGATGCCGTTCTCGGTCATGTTTCGCTCGCGCGCCCTCCAGCAGGGTTCGATCGTCTGGGAAGCGCTTGTGTTCGGGTTGACCACGATCTCGATTTTTGTTTTCTACGCAGTCGCCCAGCGCGAGTTGTACGCGGATTGGCGCGTGCGCGTGCGCGATGTGCCGTTGATTCTTGCACTGGGTATCGGTATGTGCATCAACAACGCGTGGGCGGTCGCGGAAGCCCTGGTCGGGCACAACACGCCGTTCGTGCGAACGGCGAAATACCGAATAGAGAACTTCAGAGATCGCTGGAAGGGGAAGATCTACCGTTCCGTTCGCAGACCATCGTTTTTTGTCGAGTTGTTTCTTGCGGCCTATATGACAGGCGCGCTCGCCGTTGTCGTTTCGCTGGGACAGTGGGCGGCCATTCCTTACGTACTGCTTTTTGTCACCGGCTACGTCTACGTGTTCGCGCTGTCGCTGATTCACGGCAGGCAGTAGCATGAAAATGTTCCATCGGTTGCTGTTCTTCGGGGGCGGCGCCGGGCTGGTAGCGTCGCTCGTCTTCCTGGGTGTTACCGATGACCTCCAGGAACACATCCCGCTCTTTCTCGGCGTATATGCCGTTGCGTTTGGTTTCTATGTCGCTGGCGCCTACGCCGTCTCCCGTCATATCCCGACGAAGACGCGGCTTCCGTTCATTATCGTCGTCGCAGTTCTCGCCCGGCTCGTACTGATCGGTGCCGACCCCTCGCTATCGACTGACGCATACCGCTATCTGTGGGAAGGACGCGTCGTTGTGAACGGGGGCAACCCTTTCGAGCTGGCTCCCGACGCACCCGCGCTGGAGTCGCTTCGAGACGACAATTTCGAACCGATCAACCACAAACATCTGGCGACGATCTATCCACCGTTTGCGCAGAGCGTATTCGCACTGGCCGCGTGGATTCACCCGTCGATCCTGACACTCAAACTGTTCTTCATGTTCTTCGATCTTGCCGCGATATTCATCCTCGCCGGTCTACTCCGGGCGTTCGGGAGACCCGTGGCACAAGTGACGCTGTATGCGTGGAATCCGCTCGTCATTTTCGAAACGGCACACTCCGGACACGTCGACGTTGTCGGATTGATGTTCCTGTTGCTCGGACTCTACTTCCTCGTCCGCGGTCGGTCGCGTTGGAGCGCGGTAGCGCTGGCCGTTTCATTTCTCACGAAATTCAGTTCGGTGATTCTCGCCCCGTTCTTCGCGTTCAATCGGCAACTCGCCCCGCTGCTCGTTCTCGGTGCCGTGATCGTTGCGGTTGGCTACGTCCCCTACTTGGGGGCGGGTACAAAACTGTTTTCCAGTCTCGTAGTTTATGGGTCTGAATGGCATTTCAACGGTCCGGCGTATTTCGCGCTCGCCGCGATCACCGGCGAGGCGGCCGCGCGAATCGTTCTCGCAGGTGCCGCGATTGGTGCAATATTCTTTTACGCGAAGCGTGAGACCGACCCGGTCCATTACGCGTTTCTGTCCCTCGGGACGATACTGCTGCTGTCGCCGACGTTCTATCCATGGTATGTGATCTGGATCGTGCCCTTTGCCTGTCTCGAGCAAAGCCGGGCCTGGATCCTGTTGACGGCCACCATTTTTCTGTCTTACTGGGTCTGGATCGTTCTGGCGGAGACGGGGAAGTGGGAACTCCCTGTCGGTGTTTACGCGATCGAGTTTTTGCCGTTTTTCCTCCTTCTCGTGCGTGATCGCATGCGGCCCTGAAGGGAGTCCGGATGACCGCGGGGAAACTTCGTGCCGCCATCGTGATGCCTGCATTCAACGAAGAGCGATCGATCGGTCTCGTTCTCGACGAGATTCCGCGGGATCTCGTCCATGAGGTCATCGTTGTCGACAACGCTTCGACGGACAGAACGGCGCAGGTGGCCGGAGACCACGGCGCCACCGTGCTCCATGAACCCGAGCGGGGCTACGGCATGGCGTGTCAAACGGGAATCTCGGCGACGGGAAACGACGTCGACGTGATTGTTATTCTCGACGCCGACCACTCCGACTATCCCGACGAGCTGGGCAGCCTGCTCGCGCCGATTGCGTCGGGCGAGGCCGACTTCGTCATTGGGTCGCGCGTTCTCGGACGACG
>Ga0055520_10000021_pt1 | contig 10186 bp, 10 predicted proteins | sample White_ThreeSqC_D_2_FD_57970 | JGI IMG/M metagenome (GOLD analysis project Ga0055520, IMG submission 57970) | Wetland microbial communities from the San Francisco Bay, California, USA, that impact long-term carbon sequestration - White_ThreeSqC_D1 | ecosystem: Environmental > Aquatic > Marine >... | reverse complement strand
CCGGCGCCGGGTTGCGAACTCTCGATGTCGTGCCGCCCGCTACGCCCCCCGTCGAAGACAAAAAGGCCGCCCCCTTTTTCGGGGCGGCCTCTTCTAAGGAATATCGCGACAGTTACGTCGCCGGCATCTCGAGCTGAATCACCGCAAAGGCGGCGTGCTGCGGGTCCATGCAGACAGCGAACCGTCCGACTCCGGGAATGTCCGCCGGGCCGTGAAGCGTTTTGCCGCCGAGTTTGTTGATCTTCTCCACCGAGCCGTCGCAGTCGTCGATTGCGAAGTAGACGAGCCAGTTGGGCGGAACCGGGCCCATCTCCGGCTTGATCTCCATCATGCCGGCGGCCGGACGCTCGCCGTTCTTGAACGACGTGTACTTCATGCCATTCATATCGGCTGTCTCGGACGCCCAGTTGAAAAGGCCCGTGTAGAACGTGTTCGCTTTGCTTTCGTCGTTCGTCCAGAGCTCGTTCCAGCACAGCGCGCCGTGTTCGTTCACGATCTCGGCGCCGATATGTTTTTTCGGCTGCCACATTGCAAATGCGGCTCCGGTCGGATCCGACAGCACGGCCATCCGTCCGATGTCCATGATATCCATCGGCCCCATGATCGCCGCGCCGCCGAGCGACTGAACCTTCTCGAGGCTCTTGTCGACATCGTCGACCGACACATAGGAGAGCCAGTGCGATGGAACGCCCTGCGCCTTCTGATCGGGCGACTGCTGGTACATCGCGCCCACGTTCTTACCGCTCTTCGACGCCATCGTGTAGACCTGGCCCGGCCCGACTTCGTCGTCGTGCAGGTCCCATCCGAAAATGCTCTTGTAAAACTCCTTCGCGCCGGCGCTGTCCGTTGTGGACAGTTCGGGCCAGCAGAAGGTTCCGTTCGAGTGCGCACTGACTTCCGGCATCTCTGTCCTCCTGAAAAACGTTCCCGAGTGATATCGCGGCGATGATACCATAGGCGGGACGAGGGGTTCCAGCCAGACAGGAGTTTGACGGTGCCGAGGTTTCCAGCGTTTGCCGAGCGAACCGAATCCGTTTCGGGGTCGGTCTTCGAAAAACTCAAAGCACGAATGAGCGCGCGCGACGATCTCGTCGCGCTCCACATCGGCGACGCCCACGCCGCGCCGCCGTACGACCTGCCGCTCGACCGGGACTTCGTTGCGCGTCACACGGGGTTCAACCGCTACTGCGACACGTTCGGCATCCCGGAGCTGCGCGACGCCATTGCCGAAAAAGTGCACGACGACAACGAACTCGATGCGCACGCGGACAACGTCCTGGTCACGTGCGGCGCGACCCACGCGCTCAGTGTGACCACGCAGAGCCTCGTCGACCCCGGCGACGAAGTGATTCTGCTGTCGCCGTACTGGCCGTTCTTCCGCGGCATGGTGTCGCTGGCCGGCGGGACGCCCGTCGAGGTGCCGTTCTACACCACACTGTACGAAAATCCGGCGTGCGACGTCGCCGCTCTCATCGAAGCCGCGGTGACCGGGCGCACGGTCGCGATCTATCTCAACAGCCCCAACAATCCGAGTGGTAAGGTACTCACGCGCGCACAACTCGAGGCGGTGTGCGGCGTCGCACGCAAACACGGCCTGTGGCTGATCTCGGACGAGGCATACGACGGCATGACGTTCGACGGCCGGACGCACCATTCGCCGGGGAGCTTTCCGGGCATGTTCGATCGCACGGTGTCGATTTTCACATTCTCGAAGGTCTTCATGTTTTCGGGCGCGCGCCTGGGCTACGTCGCGGGTTCGCGGGAACTCGTTGAAACACTCAACAAGTCCGTCGTCCACCAGCTCTACAGCGTCTCCACCGTTGTCCAGCAGATGATGGTGTCGCCGCTCCGGTCGCGGCGGCAGTGGCAGCGCGACTATGTCGAGCGCGTCGAAGCGGTTCGCGACCGCACCTGTGACAGGCTCTCGATTCCCGCCGGGCGGCCCGACGGCGCCTACTACCTGTTCTTCCCGGTCATGCCGTACCTGCACGGGAGGACGGCGACGGAGCTGATCGAGCAGTGCATCGACGCCGGCGTGTCCATCGCCCCGGGCGCGGACTTCGGCGTGGGTTTCGAGCAATACGCCCGGATATGCTTCGCGGGCCAGCCCCCGGACCGGCTCGACGTCGCCATCGACCGGCTCAACCGGATCCTCGTGTGATCCGGCACCTTCTTCGCGAGGGCTTGTACAATTGGCTCACGCGCTTTATCTTGATTGAACGCCGATCGGCCTGGACCCACGGCGAATGAACTTTACACAGGAAGGGATGCTCGATGAGCGAACGCACCGAAGCGACAATGGACGATGTCCGGAAATTCAAGGAAGCGCACGAGAAGCTTCGCGGCGAGATCGCCAAGGTGATCGTCGGACAGGATCGCGTCATCGACGAACTGCTCACGGCGCTTTTCGCGGGCGGACATTGCCTGCTCGTCGGCGTTCCCGGCCTGGCCAAGACGCTTCTCATCTCGACCGTCGCGGACGCGCTCGACCTCGAGTTCTCGCGGATTCAGTTCACGCCCGACCTGATGCCGTCCGACATCACCGGCACCGAAATCCTCGACGAAGACACCGGCACGGGCAAGCGCACGTTCCGTTTCATCAAGGGCCCGATCTTCGGCAACATCATCCTCGCCGACGAAATCAACCGGACGCCGCCGAAAACGCAGGCGGCGCTGCTGCAGGCGATGCAGGAAAAGAAAGTCACCGCCGGCGGCGAAACGTTCAGCCTCGACCTGCCCTTCTTCGTGCTGGCCACGCAGAACCCGATCGAACAGGAAGGAACGTATCCGCTGCCCGAAGCGCAGCTCGATCGTTTCATGTTCAACATCGAGGTCGACTATCCGAGCGAGAGCGAAGAAATGGAGATCGTCGAGTCGACGACGTCGCGGCAGCAGACGACACCGAATGTCGTGCTGCACGCCAAAGACATCCTCGGCGTGCAGGAACTAGTCAAGTCGGTGCCGGTCGACAAGGCCGTGCTGAGCTATGCGATCAAGCTGGTGCGCGCGACGCGCGACAACTCGGTGGCACAGGTGGCCGACTACGTCTCGTGGGGCGCCGGCCCGCGCGCGGGACAGAATCTGATTCTCGGCGCGAAGGTGCGCGCCGTGATGGACGGCCGTCCGATCCCGGACGTGAGCGACGTCAAGGCGATCGCACATCCCGTTCTGCGTCACCGCATCGTGACCAACTTCAACGCGGACGCCGACGGCGTGTCCGCCGACGACATCATCGGCATGCTGCTCGAAGGCGTCAAAGACTAGCCGTTGTTCGAGGGGCCGAGCATTGTTCTAAAGCAGTCGTTGTCCCAGGGCTAATCATTGTCCAATGTCTGGCCGTTATGATGAACGTCAACATCTTCCCGCGGGAGTGCCATGAGTGAGCCGAGAAAACTGAAAGCCGGAATCGTCGATGTCGACTTCGGCGAAGGTGTGACCGTGATCGAGCCCGTCAACATGTACGGATGCCGGATCGACGACGAAGCGTTCATCGGGCCCTTCGTCGAGATTCAGAAACAGGTGACCGTCGGCAAGCGCACCCGCGTGCAGTCGCACGCGTTCATCTGCGAACTGGTCACGATCGGCGACGACTGTTTTATCTCCCATGGCGCCATGTTCATCAACGACGTATTCAAAACCGGCGGCCCCGCCTGGGGCAAGCCGGAGCTGTGGAAGCCGACGCGCATCGGCAACCGGGTCAGCATCGGCACCAACGCGACGATCCTCCCCGTCGAGATCTGCGACGACGTCGTGGTCGGCGCGGGATCCGTCGTGACCAAAGACATCACCGAGCCGGGCATTTATGCCGGCAACCCGGCCCGCCTGATCCGCAAAACCAGCACATAACCCGTTTCACGATAACCCGTTAGAAAATAGCGGGAAGCGTCGCCATTGACGCGTCCAGAAGCGGGACTATATTGTTGCATATGACAACTAACCAGATGGCACATACAACTGAATATGACAAGACGGACGTCGACCTGGAAACGGTCCTCGAGACGCGCGAGGCGTCGCGCCAGCTCGTGCGCGAACTCGACGCGATCAAGACGCAGCTCGGTGTGTGCGGCATCGCGTACACGCAGGGACACATTCTCCTCCACATCGAAACGCACGGCCGGCTGACGATCGCCGAACTCGCCGAGATGCTGCGGCTCGACAAATCGACGACGAGCCGCGCCGTTGCCGCGATGATAGAGCAGGGCTATCTCGCCGAACGCGAAAGCGAAGACGACCGCCGTCTCAAACCGGTCGCACTGACCGCCGACGGCAAGAAGCTCGTCGGACGCATCCACGAAGTGGCCAACGCCGCGGTGACCGACGCCCTGTCGCTGTTGAGCGACGAGGAACAGAAGACGGTCACCCGCGGCATGCGCCTCTACGCGCGCGCGCTGGCGCGTTCACGCCTGCAGGGACAATTCGAGATCCGTCCCATCCGGCGGAAAGACGACGAGCAGATCGCGCGCCTCGTCAATCGTGTGCTTTCGGAGTTCCGGCTCAACGTTGCCGGCTCGTCGATGAACGACGACGAGATCAGTGCGATGTACGACGCGTACAAAAACGACAACGCCGTCTACTTCGTCGTGCTCAACGGCAAACGCGTCGTGGGCGGCGCCGGCCTCGGACCGCTTCGCGGCGGCGACGCGTCGGTGTGCGAGTTGCGCAAAATGTATCTGCTCCCCGAAGCGCGCGGACTCGGACTCGGCGAGCGCCTGCTCGACCTGTGCCTCGACGCGGCGCGCGAGATGGGCTGCAAACGCTGTTACCTCGAAACGGCACGCGAGCTGACCCAGGCCCGCGCCATGTACGAGAAGCACGGGTTTACCGGCCTCGACGAACCCATCGGCGACACCGGACACTTTCGGTCCGATACCTGGTACGCGCTCGATCTGTAGCCGCGAAGGACCCTGCTGAATAAGAACGCGAGGGCGAGGAAGTTGTTATGGAAGAGAAACACGAGATGCACGATCCGCAAACCGCCCGGGTGGTCGGCTGGGATCCGCAGTACCGGACCGACTTCGTCCGCCTCAATGTCGCGTGGATCCAAAAGTACTTCTTCGTCGAAGAAACCGACCGCCGCTACCTCTATCACCCCGAAGAGAAGACACCGAACAGGGCCGCGGCCTCGGAAACCTCCTCATGCAGGCCACCCTCGACCGAGCCCGCGCACTCGGCGCCCACCGCGTCTTCCTCCTCTCCAACACCCGCATGAAAGCCGCCATCTCATTATATAAGAAGTTCGGCTTCGCGACCCTGAACAACGATCCCCACCCCGACTACGAACGCTGCAACATCGAGATGTCCATCGACCTGCGCAAGAACTGACCGGACTTGACAGCTACTCGGCAGATTGAGTATATTTACTCAGCATAGTGAGTAAATTGTTAACTCATTGGAAGTAATGATGTTCAAGCGTCCTCAATACGCCTTTCTGGCCGGCCGATTGCGGGAGCCACGTCGTTTCATTCAGGTGCTCCAGGGGCCGCGCCAGACGGGGAAGACGACTCTGGCCAGACAGTTGATGGACGGGGCGGGGTTTCGGTCGCACTACGCCACCGGCGACGAACCGGGGCTACGGGATCGTGACTGGTTGGTACAGCAGTGGGAGAGGGGGCGGGCGCTTGCCTCCGGAGAATCCCCGGCACTGCTCGTGCTTGACGAGATTCAAAAGGTTCCCGCGTGGTCGGAAACGGTCAAACGTTTGTGGGACGAAGATTCGCGGGCTGAATTGTCCCTCCATGTACTGCTCCTCGGTTCTTCGAGCATTCTCGTTGCACGTGGTTTGAGTGAGAGTCTCGCGGGACGATATGAAATCGTCCCCATCACCCACTGGACGTTCGCGGAAATGCGAGAGTGTTTTGGGTTCGACGCTGAGCAATACATCTATTATGGAGGCTACCCGGGCGCCGCCCCGCTCATCGGCGACGGTGACCGTTGGTCGAGATATATCATCGACGCTCTGATCGAGCCCACAATCTCACGCGACATCCTGCATATGACCCGGGTGGATAAGCCGGGACTCCTGCGCCGGCTGTTCGACCTGGGATGCGCCTACTCGGGGCAGGTGCTCTCGTATCAGAAGATGCTCGGCCAGTTGCAGGATGCCGGCAACACGACTACGCTCGCCCACTACCTGGATCTGCTGGAAAGCGCCGGGCTCCTCGCCGGTCTGAAGAAATACGCCGGCGGCAAAGCGCGGCGGCGCGCGTCGAGTCCCAAGTTCCTTGTTCTGAATACGGCTCTGATGTCGGCCGCGGGTGGTATGACCTACGATGACGCGCAGAAGCAGCGAGACACGTGGGGACGACTGGTGGAATCGGCCGTCGGCGCGACATTGTTTAACGGACTCCGTGTGCGGGGCGCGGAGGTATGCTACTGGGCGGGACGGAATCGGGAAGTGGATTTCGTCGTCGCACGCGGCAACGAAGTGACGGCCATCGAAGTGAAGAGCGGTCGGAAAAAGGGATCACTCCCAGGTATGGCTGAATTCTCGAAGAAGTTCCGGGTCCGGCGCAGGCTGTTGGTCGGCGTCGACGGGATTCCAATCGAGGAATTTCTCGCAGCGGACCCGATGTCCTGGCTGGGTTGATATAAGAAGTTCGGCTTCGCGACCCTGAACAACAATTCCCACCCCGACTACGAACGCTGCAACATCGAAATGTCCATCGACCTGTAGCTTCGACGCCAGCTCAGCGATACACATACGTGATCTTCGCGTACATCCCCGGTGCGACTTCATCCACTCCTCGGGTTGCGTTTCCCTGAGATGGACGTACGTCGCCCATTCTACCATCACGGGATTTGCCTGACAACTGAGTCCTTGGGCTCGGCGTCGGGCGGCCCAGGGGAGAGGGTTCGCGCTGGGATCTACTTCTCTGTCATTGCCTCCCCGGCGCCTCGTGACTATGATACAGGGAACTATCACCGGGAGAGACCGTATCAGAGTCGAGCGCCGTGCCCTATTTACAGAACAAACAGCAAGTCAGTAAGTACCTCGATCCGTCGGTCGTGGGCAAATTGGGCAATATGGAGCTCAAGGCGCGCCTGATCGTCGAGGGGTACATCGCGGGGTTGCATCGGAGTCCGTATCATGGCTTCTCGGTGGAGTTCGCGGAGTACCGGCAGTACATGCAGGGCGACAACATCAAGAACATCGACTGGAAGGTGTACGGCAAAACGGATCGCTCCTACGTGAAACTCTTCGAGGAAGAGACGAACCTGATCGGGACGATCCTGCTGGATAAGAGCGGGTCGATGGCGTTTCCGAAGCAGGAGGATCGCGCGAACCTGCGCGAAGTGGGCGCGGTCGAGGGCACGGGTGTGGACAAGCTCACCTATGGGGGCATGCTGGCGGCGAGTCTGGCCTACATGATGATCCGGCAGCAGGACGCGGTCGGGCTGTGTCTGTTCGACGACAAGATCCGCACGACGATCCCGCACCGGTCGGTTCGCAAGCAGCTCTTCCATATTCTGCAGCAGCTCGAGACGGTGGAGCCGGGCGAGCTGACGTCGATCAGTCCGGCGCTGCACGAAATCGCCGACCGCATGAAGCGGCGCGGTCTGGTGGTTCTCATCTCGGACCTGATGGACGATCCGGAAACCTTATTGATGGGGCTCAAACATTTCCGGCACCGGCAGCACGAGGTGATCGTCTTTCATATCCTCGACCGCAGCGAAGTCGACCTCGACCTGCGCCACGACGTCGAGTTCGAAGACCTGGAAACGGGCAAGCGGTTGCGGCTCGAACCGGCGTTCGTTCGCGAGCAGTACAACAGCGACGTGAAGGGCTGGATCTCGAAGCTGGAACGCGGGTGTCGCAACCATCATATCGATTACAACCTGATCACGACGGACACGCCGTTCGACCAGGCCCTCACCGCCTACCTGGGCAAACGACAGCGGATCGGATAGCGATGCTCGGTTTTCTCAACGCCGCTTTTCTGTTCGGGCTTGCCGCCGCCGCGATTCCGATTATCATTCACCTGCTCAACCGCCGCCGTGTGCGGCGCATACGATTCAGTTCTCTCGAGTTTCTCGCCGACGTCAACCGCCGTCGCATGCGCCGCATCAACCTGCGACGCATCCTCATTCTCGTGCTTCGCACGCTCGCGGTGTTGCTGATCGCCTTCGCGTTCGCGCGGCCGACGCTGCGCACGGCGTCGTTGTGGTTTCCGGGTAACGCGCCGAAGAACGTGATCGTCTGCCTCGACGCGAGCTACTCGATGGGGCTCGACGAGGAGAGCGGAACGGTGTTCACGAAGGCCAAGGAGATGGCGAAGCAGGTGATCGACGACGCGGAGTCGAACGACGAGATGAACCTCATCGTGTTCTCACGGCGCCCGCACGCGCAGCTCGACGAGGGAACGAAGAACAAGGGGCTCGTCAAGGCGGCGATCGACAAGGCGGCCTTGACGGCGGAGACGACGTCGATCCGGGCGGCCGTCGACCGCGCGTACGAACTGATCGCGACGAGCGACATCGACGGCGGCGAGATCTATGTGATCTCCGACTTCCGCTTCAACGAAGACTCCACCGTGGTGTCGGCCGACAAGGAACAGGATGAGGTTCAGATCTATTTCCTCCCCGTGTACGAAGACGCGGCGGACAACGTCAGCATCGATCGCGTCGCCGTTCCGCGGAAGCTGTTGCGCGCGGGAGAGGTCGTGCGCGTCGGCGTTGACGTGACCAATCATTCGCGCAACGCGCCGGCGAGTTTCCCGCTGGAGCTTTCCGTCGACGGCGGACGCAAAGCGGAGAAGGTCATCGAACTGGCGCCGGGGGCGTCTTCGTCCGTTGTGTTTCCGGTGTCGTTTGCCGGTTGGGGGCGTTACCAGTGCAAGGTGTCGAAGAACCGCGACCGCCTGCCCGCCGATGACGACCGCTACTTCCTGCTCGAAGTGTCGCGCAGTGTTCCCGTCACGCTGATGCGCGGACGCCGCCGCACCGGCACGAGCGACGGGTCGTCGGCCGCGGGCTACTTCTATCTCGAGAAGGCGCTCAATCCGCGCGGCACGGCCAACGCGGAATTCGCCGTGCAGACGATCGACGAAAACAACCTCACCGAGGCGGCGCTGCCCAAGAACGGCGTCGTCGTGTGGGACGGGCCGCAGCGCACCGACCCGCGCCGCCTGCGGCTGCTCGAACGCTACGTCGCCGGCGGCGGCGGACTGATCGTGTTTCTCGGCGGAAGCGATCGCGCCGTATGGAACAGCAGCCGCTTCATGAAACTGATCGGTGTCAGCGGCGCGACGGAGAAACCGTCCGGCGCATACGAGGCGTACCAGTCGTTTCAACAGGATCACCCCATCTTCAACATCTTCAACGAAGAGGAACTCGAACTGCTCGCGCGCACGCGCGTGCGATCGTACACGGCGGTGCACGGCGTGCCGCCCGACTCGATCATCGCCTACGCGGGTGGCGGCGACCCCGCCATCTTCGAACACACCGACGGCGACGGGCGCGTGCTCGTGTTCGTGTCGTCTCCCGATCTGGCCAGTGGCGACATCCCGCTCTCGCCGATGTTCCTCCCGCTCGTGCACACGTCGGTCTCGTATCTCGCCAGCGCCGGTGTGGCGCAACGCCGCCGCGAGACGCTGGCCGGCGAATCGATCACGTTCGACGTCGAGGCCTCGTCCGTCGGATCCGCACAACTCGTTATCCGCGACCCCGCCGGCGCACCGATCCGCCCCGTGCTCTTCGAAACACCGCAGGGCGAAACGCGCGTGATCTGCGAACGTCCGCTGCAGGTCGGGTTCTACCAGCTCGCCCGCGACACCACCGTGATCTCCGAAGCCGTCGTCAACGTCGACCCGCGCGAATCCGACACCGGCACCAGTTCGCTCCCCCACAAGGGCGCGCTCTCGAAAGGCGTCGTCCACGCCGGAGACAACTTCGCCGCCGAACTCCGCGCCAAACGCGAAGGCCGCGAAGTCTTCGCCATCTTCCTCTTCCTCGCCCTCGCCGCCCTCGTCACCGAATCTATCCTGGGCCGGCGCGGCTAGCGGTTGATTTCCAACGCGCGGGCCGGTATCTTTGGTCCCAATGCAATCGATACCCCACCGGAAAAACCGGTGGGGCTTTCGTCGTTGTGCCGTGACGATTGAGATGTGGAGTTGGCGGGCGACATGCCGATGCAGGTTCAACTGGGATGGGAATCCGGATGAGTGATTCGACGGTGAACAGAATTTCG
>Ga0055520_10000020_pt1 | contig 10613 bp, 6 predicted proteins | sample White_ThreeSqC_D_2_FD_57970 | JGI IMG/M metagenome (GOLD analysis project Ga0055520, IMG submission 57970) | Wetland microbial communities from the San Francisco Bay, California, USA, that impact long-term carbon sequestration - White_ThreeSqC_D1 | ecosystem: Environmental > Aquatic > Marine >... | reverse complement strand
CCCCCTCCATCGTCGCAACAACACCTTTTTCGACGGCGGGAATGAACTTGCCGGGCACAACACCGCCCACGATCGCATTGACAAACTCGAATTGCTCTCCGCGGGTCAGCGGCTCGATCTTGAGCCAGACGTCTCCGAACTGGCCGCGTCCGCCCGTCTGTTTCTTGTGCCGCCCCTGTGATTCCGCCGATTTCGTGATGGTCTCTTTGTACGGAATCCTGGGCTTGTCGAGATTGACAGTGACACCGAAACGTTCTTTGAGACGGCCGATGACGATCTCGAGGTGCATCTCACCCTGTCCGGAAATCAGGGTCTGATGAATCTCGGAGTTCACTCTTACGTCGAACGTAGGATCCTCGTCCTGCAAACGATGCAGCCCCGTGCCCATCTTCTCATCGTCGCCTTTTGTGGACGGTGAAATCGCCGAAAAGATCGAAGGCGTCGGAAGCGAGGTCTTCTTGAACACCACACCACCCTTGACGGTCAACGTGTCGCGGACCTTCGTCCCTTTCAGCTTGACGACGGCGCCGATATCGCCGGCGCCGATTTTAGCGGCGTCGTCGCGGTGTTTGCCTTTGACAACGTAGAGCTGTCCCAGGCGCTCGCCATGATCGCGCGTCGTGTTGTAGATGTCGGTGCCGCCGGACATTGCTCCGCCGTAGACGCGATAGACGAGCATGTCGCCGACATGTGCGTCGGACACGTTCCGGAAGATGTACGCCGAGGGGGTTCCCGCGGGGTCCGTCTTGATGACCTCGCCCGATTCGGTTTCGTGACAGCCCACTTCGGCAGTCGGCAGAAAACTGACGATCGCATCCAATAACGGAGTGGCACCGATTCCCGAGATCGCGGCCCCGCAAAACACCGGAAACACTTCTCCCGAACCGACTCCGGCCGTCAACCCAGCGACAAATTCCGCGTCGCTGAGGGATTCCGTCTCGAGATACTTCTCCATCAACGCCTCATCCGACTCAGCCGCGGTTTCCATCAGTGCGGCCCTCAATTCGTCGACCCGATCCTTCAGGTCGGCGGGAATGTCGACTTCGGTTACTTTGCTCTTGCCGTCGGAACTGAACTCGTATGCTTTGTTCGCCACGACATCGACGACCCCTTTGAAAGAATCGCCCTTGCCGATGGGAAGCTGAAATGCATGAACGCCGTGCCCAAATGATTCTCGCAACTGTTCGAGACAGTTATCGAAGTCGGCGTGCTCCTTGTCCATCTTGTTGACGACGCACATCGCAGGCAGATTGCGGTCGCGGAGAAACCCCCACACTTTTTCTGTGCCGATTTCGACGCCGCCGTCACCGCGAAGCGCAACGATCCCCGCGTCGACGACATCGAGCGCGAAGAGCACGTCTCCGACAAAATCTTCGTATCCGGGTGTATCGATAATATTGATTTTGGTCCCGTTGTGTTCGCACCAGGCCACTCCCGAGTGCACGGAAATCTGGCGTTGGATCTCCTCCGGCGATGTGTCCATCGTCGTATTTCCGTCTTCGATTTTTCCGAGGCGCGAAACGGCGTCCGCCGCGTAGAGCAGCGACTCGGCGAGTATTGTTTTTCCCGCGTCCTGGTGACCAACGATGGCGACGTTTCGAATGTTGGCGGGAGTGTATTCCTTCACTTGGTCCTCCTAAGGAGAATTCGCACGAGCGGCACGGGGCCGCAGAAAGTAGAACGGTTTTCGCGTTGCGACGCGCGTAAACGGGGATTCTAGCACCACCTAGCGGGTGGTGTCAATCTGGCGGAAAGCCGAGAAACGCTCCCCTCACGGGCGATTAGCCCATCCCGGACGCGGCCATTCCGACCCAGGCCATGACCACCGAGATGAGCCACAGCGGAATCACGCAGGCGACCGCCTGTCCCCTCCCCATACCAAAGATCCGCATCAAACCCATACCGATCAGCACCAGCGCCCAGATGCTGAAAAACTCGATGCTCCCGAACAGCGCTTTCAGCAGGGTCCCGGCACTTTCTGGGGCGAGAAAACTCAGGCTCACCGTGAGCATCGAGTCTTCAACCGACTCAATGCTGTCGATCCCTTTTGCGCGCACGGCGATCGTCGAAATAATCTGGGACAGTGACGAGACGATGGTCGCGTAGAGTGTCAGGCTGAACCACTTCTTGAAATTGGCGTACGACGAAAGGATCGTCACGAGAATGTAAGACAGCCCCGCCGCGATCAGACCGAAAAGCAGCATGCCGATGGGCGTCAGGATGACCTGAACCCATCCGAACTTCTTCATCATTTCAATTTGCTTGTCCAGCGCATCGAGGTCCATGTTGTTAACGTTGAGCTCGGTAACGGCAATCTGTATCGGCATCGCGAGCATGCCGAAGATCACAAATACGACCGAGATAACGAGCCATGGTTGCCACCACGGTGCTCTGCCTTCGCGGATATCGTCAAACACCCTGCCGGGCGACGAGAATATCCACACAACTCTATTCAATAGCGCCATTGTCGAACCTCCTGAGAGACAGGCTTCGCGCCAATTCTAGCAGCCGCCCTTGGCTGCGGGCATCAGAAAAGCGACGCGATTTCGCGCCAGAATTCGGCCGCAACGGTGTCCCAGTCGTGCGCCGAAGCGATATCGAAAGCGCCCCTGCGGAACGCCGCTACGGAAGCGGCGTCGTCGAGATGGGCCAGCGCCTGTTCGCAGGCGGCGGCGAAAGAACCGGCTTCCGCTCCCGTCGAAACGTGCGTCGGATACGCAAGAACGTCGTCGGAAAACGGCGTCGCCACAACGGGAAGCCCCATCGCGAGGTACTCGTACATCTTGTTGGGATTCACGCCCCGGGTCAGCGCGTCACGGCGGAACGGAATAATGCCCACCGAAAAGGTGTGCAAAACGTCGGGAACACTCTCGTGCGGCACGGCACCCGAATGAGAAACATTATCGAGGGCGAGCAGTCGTGATACGCGATCATCGACACCCTGCATGACCGGACCGACGAGTGACACGTCCCAGCCGGGCCGCGCGCGTGCCAGCCGCTCGACGATATCGAAATCGAACCACGGCGCAATTGCGCCCAGATATCCGATACAGGGTCGCGGGCCACGCTCGGGCGGACCGAGCCGCTCGCGGGCCGCGGCGAACAGTCCGACCTCCACGCCGTTTCCGATGTAGGTCACCGCGCCCGCATCGGCGCCCGCATCCACGATGTCTCCAATGAGCGCGCGCGAACTCGCCGTTACCCGTGTAGCATTGACACAGGTACGGCGAAAGTGGTCCGCCACCCACCCCGGCATGCCGGGGAATTTTGCGTGCGCATCGTTGCAGTCGTAGTGCAGGAAACGCCCGCCGAAACGCAGCGCCACATCGATGGCAAAGATATTCGAAATGACGACGGCCGTGTCGAGGTCGCGGAAGCCGGCGTCGTGGGTCAGTCGCTGGACGCGGCGCAACGCCGACCGGTCGACCAGTGTCCGGACTCCTCCCAGCTCGAGCGCGGCGCGGCCGACTCCCCCCGGAGCCGCCTTGAGAAAAGGAACGGTGGCTACCTGTATCCCGTCGGCCTCCCGCAGGTCGTAGCGATTCTCATGTCCGCGGCGAAATGGTTCCAGGTATAGGAGATCCACGTCCGGTGGCCGGCGACTGATCAGCTGCTGCTTGCGCGTTCGCAGATAGTCCCATTTGATCTCGGCAAACCAGACGACTTTCAACGAAGACTCCTCGCGAAACTGGAGTGGACAGGCGATGGCACTGTAGCAGAACCGCGCGCGGCCATCAATCAGCGGACAAGAAAAAAGGGGCGCTGCCGGGCAGCGCCCCTCCGAGGTGAAGGAACCAGGGGACTGTGAAGGGACAACTCTAGCCGTCCCCACGCTTCTTGAGCTCTTGTTTGAGCTCTTTGAGTTCTTCGCGCAGCTGGTCGAGTTCTTCGCGAATGTTGTCCTCGGTCGATTCCATGTGGACGCGCGGGTTGCTCATGTGGTGACGCATCACACGCGGCGCCCTTCTGACGAAGACATTCTCCTGGTCCGTCATCGTGGCGTCGAGCGTCTTGGTCTTGCCCTTGCGCAAAACCGTCACCTTGAACGTGTCGCCTTTTTCCATATCGTCGAGCGCCGCACGAATGTCGCGCGCCGTCTCGACATCTTCGCCGGCAACGTTCTTGACAACATCGCCCGGCAGGATGCCGGCGTCTTTTGCGACCGATTCATCTTCCACATCGAGAACCAGAACGCCGCTGTCCGTTTCGAAGTAGTCGGCGAGGCCCTTCTTGAGCTCATGCGCGTGGATACCGAGGCGGGGACCGCCCACGTGCATCGCCACCGTATGACCGATGTCACGCATGTGATCACCGAGGTCACCCATGTCGAAATCGAAGTCGCCAAAATCGAGATCGTTCCACACACGGCCGAAGTCTTCCGGCTGCTCGCCCAACGATAGCGTGATCGTCTTGGTGTCTCCGTCACGAATCAGCTCAATCTTGACCTTCGCGCCGGGCTCGGCGTCGCGGACAAGTTCTCCGAGATCATCGGAATCCGTCACCGCTTTGCCGTCGAACTTCACAATCACATCTCCGTCCTCGATACCTGCCTTCTCCGCCGGGCTGTCCTCGACGACGCCCGAGATCAGAACGCCTTTCTTCACGTCGAGGTCGAGGCCACGGCGGACGTCGCGGGAGAGGTCCTGCATGTAAACCCCCAAATACCCGTGATCGCTCGACTTGTCCTTTTTCCCCGGCTTCGCGATAGTATCGCCGGCTCCCAGCGTCGCGGCCAGCCCGACAAGAACCAGGGCGGCGACGGTGAGACTGAACCGGCTCGATCGTACTCTGTGTCTCATAGCCTTCTCCTTTGCAACGATGGGTCCGACGGATGTCGGATCTCGGCATGTTGTACACCCGGATTAGACGTGTGTTCCCCGCGGAATGTTGCGAATACTCTGTTAATGCTCAGGCTCGGCGTCCGGAACGAAATCGCGGCGCATGAGGTTGCCGATGACCAGACAAATGGCCAGGGGGATCCAGATCAGGTAACGGGCGTGAAGGGACAGGAACACGGCGCTGGCCATTGTCGTCAGGAGGGATACGCCCGCATAGAATGAAAGGGCGCGCATCCAGTCCGGCGAACGCCGCCAGGCGTGACGGGTTCCCGCGATCGCATGACGGGCGCCACTCGCTATGACGGCCAGGAACGCCGCCAGCGCCCCGATACCGGCGCTGACGAGTATCTCGAGATACGAATTGTGCACAACGGCAGAGATCAGCAACCGGTGCGACCCACGATCGATAAAGTTGTTGAGCCCGATACCGGTCCAGGGATGCTGCCTGACAAAACCCCACGCGGTCTCCAGGGCCTCCAGCCGCATGTGGATGGACCAGTCCTGCTGGCCGCTGGAGGAAACGTTGGAAAGCGACATGAGGCGATCCCAGTAGTATCGCGGCGCCGCCAGCATACCGACGACCAGGATCGTCAGTGTCGCGACCGTGCCACGCATGCCACGCACCTCGCGGCCGACCACGGCCAGCGCCACCAACCCAAAGGCGAAGATCGCGGCCCGCGACAGGGTCGAGAACAGACCTACGACGAGAAGCAACGTACAGACGGCGGAGACGATCCGCAGCCATTTCGGGCCAACATAGAGGGTCACGAACACACCAAACGGAATCGTGGCACATATGTAGCCGGCGGCCAGGTTCGGATCCAGATGGAGCCCTGTGAATCGAACCAGCTGCACGTACGACCCGATGTAGTGTATGCGGGATACACTCCCCGTCATGTACAGAAGGGCCCCGAGCAGCAGACCGCCCGCTTCGGCGAAGACGATCGCGTAAACGAGCCATAGTAGTTCGCGATGGCTGCGAATCAGCTGCACGACCAGGTAGAACAGAAGCAGCACTTTTGCCAGTTGCGCCAGACGTTCGAGAGACCGCATGGGGTAATACGCGACGAGCATGGACGTCACGCACAACATCAGGAAGATAGAAATAGCCCAGAGGAAGGGCGCGTCGACCAGCTGGTTGCGGTCGCCCCGAACGAGCCGAAGCATCACGGCGGTGGCGATGATGGCCGTGACCGGCGGGGCCACCGGGAGCGGCAAGGCCCCACTGGTCCCCGCGTATACGTAGCCCGCCATTCCGATCACGCCGTACGTGGGATTGCAGAACAGAATTGTCGCCGCGACGCATGCGACGACCCCATAAACGAGCAGATCGCCGACTATGGACAGGCCCAGGTGATCCAGCACGGCCGATGCGGCGAACGGGAGAATGGTCGCGACAGAGACGATTGTGAGTTCCCGCGGCGTCGCGGGTAGACCGAGCGTGCGCATGGCTCTACCGACGGCGCAGGCGTGAGAAGTCCCTGGCGACCGGGGCGAGCACGCTGCGGACCGTGGCCACACCGGCCTTCTCCTCGCGCCAGGCGGTGACAAACAAGGCCAGCAACGAACTCCAGCCGATGCCGACGACGCCACCAACGAGTACCAGGACCCGCCGGTTGGGCCGGCTTCTCAAGTTGGGGACGGCGGCGGTATCCATTACCTGCAGCGTCGGCGTATCGCGCGCCTCGTCGATTCGCGCTTTTTCGTGCTCCTTGACCAGCATCGTGTAAATTGTCGATTCGACTTCAACCTTGCGCTTGAGGCGAATCATTTCCAGGGCGAGCAGCGGCACGGTTTCCAGCGTCGGGATGAACGCGCGAACGACGTCTTCGTCATCGGAGTCATTCCGAATCTTGAGCCTTGTCAACTGCGCCACGACCTCGTCGTATTCGCGCTGCATACGCTCGAATTCCGCCGAATTCCTGGATGCGTAGTGCGTGAGAATCTTCATCTGCGTCTCGAGGGAGATGGCCTGGCCGGTTAGCTGAGTAATGATCTCCATCGCGGAACGCAATTGATCGTCGAGAACGAGAGCATTGTTCTTTTCCTGGAACTCCTGCAACGCGGATTCGGCACGCGAGAGTTCTTCCTGACGTTCCTGCATTTGACGGCGAATGAAATCCTTCGTCCGCTTTGCCCGCGTGATGTTGAGTTCCTGGTTGAATTCATCGAGCAGCGTGATCAACCGGTTGGCAACGGCGGCGGCACGCTCCGGATCGCGGTCCTCGAAGGACACGATGATCACGCCGTTGACAAGAATTCTGTAACCGACGTGGCCGGCGAATGTCATCAGTCCCTGCTCGATAACGTCGACGCCGTAGACGTCCATCAAATTGAATTCTTTGATGATCTGTTCGCCGATCCTCCGGCTCTTCAACATGTCGACATAGATCGTCTCCGGAGCGGCGCCGGTGCCAAGCGAACCGAGAAGCGGCATGGAGAGGTTCTGCACGAACTCCGCGAAAACCGGAGTGCCGCTCCGTGCGTCCGGCGGAAAAATGGACGCGGTGGCCCGATACCACTTAGGCATCATCAGACTCATGACGGCTGCCGCACCGGCAACAACCAGGCCGGCAACGATGATGAATCGTCGCCAGGCGATCAGCGTTTGGAAAAGAAAAAGCATTGGTTAGTTTTTCACCACAACTTCGGATGAACCGGTGCGCCCGAGCTCAGACTCTCGCTCAACAGGGTGTTCCACCGGAGAAGGAGGCTCAGGCGCCGACGACAACCTCGTGCTCTCCGCTTTCTCCCAAACGGAGAGTCGCTTGCCGGCAAGAAATTTGACAACAGCAACGAACGCTGCCGTGTTCACCATGGTGAAGTAGAAAGGTATATTGAAAATCCGCTTGTTCTCGCCCTCTAGTCGGCGCGTCCACCCGACGGCCGCCGCAGAGTAGAACAACAACTGAGTGACAAAAACCAGCGCATAGAACGGGTGTCTCGCCGCAAGCGCTGCATTGGAGAGCAGCGCGGTGATGAGAAACGCACCGGCCAGCCACCGCAACAATTTGTGAGACCAGAACTGCCAGCGACGCAACCCACGAATTCGTCCGGCGAGACGGCTGTAGCCGGAAAGCCCACGAAGCACGATGCGGACTTTGCGTTCGAACTCCTCGCTCCAATACGCCGTCGACGGTTCGTATGCCTCCGCCGCCGCGTCATAAATCACTTCGTGCCCGCCCGCACCCACGTCTATCGGAATCTGAAAGTCATTGGCCACCTCAGGGTAGAGCTCCGAAAAGAACTGCCGGCGAATGGCGAATATCGATCCGTTGGCCACCAGCACGCTGCCCAGGCGGCTTTCCAGTCGGCTCAGCATCCCCTCGTAGCGCCAGTAGGCGCCTTCGCCACGTCCCGCGGGGGCGACGCCACGTTCGACGTAGCGCAACCGGCCGACCACGCAACCGATATTGGGATCCGAGAAATGCCGGCAGAGATTCTTGATCGCGTCTCGCCCGAACAGCGAATTGGCGTCGGTAAAGACAACGATGTCCTCGTCAAGACGCGGCACGACGTCGTTGAGCACGGCACTCTTCCCGTGACGCGCGGGGTTGTGTCTCAGTACGACGCCTCGCGACCTGTACTCATTGACGATATCAACCGTCGCGTCATCCGAACCATCAGAGGCGACGAGTATCCGGAATTTACCCGGGTAATCCAGCGAAAGGCTGTTCTCGATCTTGTCGCGGATGACCTTGTCTTCGTTGAATGCAGAAACGACGAGACAGGCGGAAGGCCACGGGGCCGCAGAGTCCGCAATCCGGCGACGGACACGCACTCGGCTGGCGATGTAGAGGAAGATGGGGTACCCGATGTAGAGGTAGAAAATAGCGGCGACGCTACCCCAGAAAAGAAACCACATTGATGATCAGCCCCCGGCTGTGAAAAAAAATCGTTTCGAGAATCTATCACGCGGCAACAAGCGCTAACAAGGATTCAAGTTGATTCCTGCCAATCGCCTGGAGTCGATATCAGTGGTGTTATCCGAAGACCTCCACAAACGAACTTGATTCAAGAGACTGATCAGTCGAATAATAACAGACCGCTCAACCGGCTACCAGATGCTTATGAGCGGGATTCGTGCCAACCCATCGCGATCGAAGGCCACCCAAAGCCATTGATTTCCCTCGACTACGAGGTCCGCGACCGCTTTTCCCCCAATACCATCAACACTTCTGAGGCGCCGTACCGCTTTCGGGCCCACCGCGACAACTCCATCCTCTGTACCCAGATAGACCCGGCCCCCGGCGTCAAACGTGAGGGAGGTGGCTGGGTTCTGGCCGAGCCACTGACCAATGGTCGTGCTGTCTGGACCGCTCCCCAGCGCAACCGGCCGCCAGCGCGCGTTGTCGTCGAGCGTCAACAGCCCCCACGGGGTCAACCCGGTCACCCGACCGCCCGGAGCGCCAACGATATCGAGCAGTGACGCCCGCTCGAAGGACTTCCACCGGCCGCCCCGGTAGCCGGCGCAGCCGGTATCCCCAACGGCCCAGATTCCACCATCCGCTCCGGCAACGAGCGCCGCAGGTCCGAGCCCGGGCGTCGCGTTCACGTCTCCGATGCGCATCCACAGTTCTCCGTCGAAACGGTAAATATCGCCGCCCTGTTCGCTGACCCATAGATGCCCGTTTTTGTCGAACGCAATGTCGATAAAGCTGGGATCCAGGCCCCGTACGTCCGGCCGAAATTCCTCGAACTCGGATCGCGCACTGTCGGAGCGATAGACGCCCCATCGCCCCGCGACCCAGAGGCTCGAGTCCGGCGCAAACGCGATCGCGGTCAATCCCGGCGGTCCGAAGGGCACTTCCGGCGCGCCGCCGCGCCCGTTGTATGCGTGGATGCGGTCGCCACAGAGAAAGACAACGCCGCCATCGGGGTCAAGAACGAGATCGGAGATACTCCCCGTCGGCAACGCCCCTTCGATCGCAGCGACAACGCGAACGCGCTCGTCAACGATCGCGATGACAGTACCGTCTCGTGAACCGAAGTACACGACCCCGAACGCATCCGCGTGGGCGGCGGTCCATTCTTTTCCATCCACGCGGGGGTCTCCCTGGCCGATCCGCGCCCAGCGGCCGTTTTCCCGAACGGCAATCCCCCCGTTTCGGGCGGCCGCCCAGAGCCGATCCTCTGTGTCGAGGGCGATGCACTCGATGTCGTCGTCACCGAAAAGGTCCGACGGGATCAGGCTGCGCGCGTTGTATCCATTGAACGAATAGACTCCCCGGCCGGCAACGAGGAGGTAATAGCCGACGGACCGCGACGCGATCAGCGCCCGCACCTCGCCCCGCGGAATTCCAGCCCCGGCCTGAAAACCGACCCAGGCGCTGTCTCGAAAAGCGCACAAACCCATCGACGTGGCAAAATACACCGTCGAATCTGCTTCCTGGTGGACCGCATAGACTTTGTCGTCGAGCAGCGAGTCCTCGCGCGTGATGCGCCAGCTTCGGTCACCCCGGGAAACGGTGACGCCGTGCCCGTACGTACCGAGGAACAACGTCTCGCCAAGCCCGAAATCGATCGCGCGAACGCGATCGAACCGTCCCCGGCCGCGAATCCGGTACGGCACGATCTCACCCTCGCTTGCGACACTGACCCCGCCGTCCGTCGCGATGAACACGCTGTCGTTGCGGGCCGCGAGCGCGCGAACCGAACTCGACGCAATCTCCGCACCGGTGACGATATGTCGCTCCATCCGGTCCGTGGAGAGATCGAACGTGTACAACCCTCCGCCGGTCCCCACCCACAGCACGTCTCCACTTCGATGAAGTG
>Ga0055520_10000019_pt1 | contig 11009 bp, 7 predicted proteins | sample White_ThreeSqC_D_2_FD_57970 | JGI IMG/M metagenome (GOLD analysis project Ga0055520, IMG submission 57970) | Wetland microbial communities from the San Francisco Bay, California, USA, that impact long-term carbon sequestration - White_ThreeSqC_D1 | ecosystem: Environmental > Aquatic > Marine >... | reverse complement strand
CTCTATGTCTTTCCAGCAACGGACTTCGTGCCCTTCGGCGACGCCTTTCAGGTCGACCGCTTCATTGTCACAGCGGTATTCGGCGTACTTGCACCTGTCAGAAAAACGACACCCCGCCGGCAACTCGAACAGGTCGGGCACGACACCGGGAATCACGTTGAGGCGCGCACCCTTCGTGGCCAGCCTCGGAATCGACTCCTTGAGCCCCAGGGTGTACGGATGCCGGGCGTCCTTAAAAATCTCCATCACACTGCCGATCTCCATGACCTGCCCCGCGTACATCACGACGACGCGCCGCGTCGTCTCGGCGATCACGCCCAGATCGTGCGTGATCATCAGAATCGCCATATTGAACTGTTCCTGCAGCGACAGCAGCAAGTCGAGGATCTGCGCCTGGATCGTCACATCGAGCGCGGTCGTCGGCTCGTCGGCAATCAGCAGGCTCGGGTTGCACGACAACGCCATCGCGATCATCACCCGCTGGCGCATGCCGCCGCTGAGCTGATGCGGATACGACCTGGCGACGCGTTTCGGGTCAGGAATTTTCACGAGATCGAGCATATCGAGTGTCTTCTCGCCGGCCTCCTTCTTACTCACGCTCTGGTGAAGCAACACCGCTTCTTCCACCTGGTATCCGCAGGTGAAGACCGGATTGAGGCTCGTCATCGGTTCCTGAAACACCATCGAGATTTCGTTGCCACGGATGCGACGCATGTCTTTCTCGTCGATCGACAACAGGTCTTTCCCTTTGAACAGGATGCGCCCGCCGTCGATACGCCCCGGAGGCGTCTGTACGAGCCGCATAATTGACAGCGCCGATACCGTCTTGCCACAACCGCTCTCGCCGACGAGACCGAGCGTCTCTCCCGGGCGAATCGCGAAGCTGACGCCGTCGAGCGCCCGCGCGCTGCCATCCTCTGTGTTGAAGCTGACACGCAGGTTGTCGATCTCGAGCAGGTTGCCCTTGCCGGACTCGACGTGGGTTCGATCTTCTGTGGCGAGTTCGTCCATGGTGTGGTCAGATTAAGAGAAGAGTCCCTTCGCTAACAAGGAATAAGCTAACGGCGGCTTTCGAGCGCATCTCTCAGTCCATCTCCAATCGCGTTGAACGCGGTGACGGAAATCGTGATCGCGAGCGCCGGAAATGCCGGCACCCACCAGGCGACGCCGAGGGCGTCCCGTCCTTCGTAAACCATCGCGCCCCAACTCGGTGTCGGCGGCTGCACGCCCAGACCGAGAAACGACAGGTACGATTCGAGCAGTATCACCGCACCGATGTTCAACGTCGCCGCAACGATCACGGCGCCCGCAACGTTGGGCATCAGGTGTCGCAGCACCAGCCGGGCTCGTCCCGCCCCGCTCGCCACGGCTGCCGTCACGAAGTCCCGCTGCCTCAGCCGGATCACTTCGCCGCGCACGAGCCGCGCGATTCCCATCCAGCCGGTCGACGCGATCGCCACGACCAGCAACCCGTACGAGTTGGAAAAGAACGCGACCAACACGAGAACGAGCAGCAGCCGTGGAAACGCGAGCAATCCGTCGACGACACGCATCAACGCGTCGTCAACGCGCCGCCGTGCCAGTCCCGAGGCCGCTCCGTAAAGCGCCCCGAATACAACGGCGAGCAACACCGACACCACCCCCACACCCAGCGATGCGCGCCCCCCATAGACAATACGCGCCCAGATGTCGCGGCCGAACCGGTCCGTGCCCAGCAGGTGCGATCCCGATGGGGCCTCGAAACGGGTTTGCGCCGCGTTCGCGATTGCCACCGGATCGCCCGATGCGAGCAGCGGCGCCAGCGTCGCCGCGCATGCAACGCCCAGAGCCGCCACCAATCCGGCTCTAACTAATGCACTCATAGGGAGTTGCCTCCCCATGACACCGACACCTCTCGCCCCCAGAACGGGTACAATCACCGCCCCTCCGTAGAGGAGCCCGATCGTACCCCAGACGCCCCACTGGTCGGCGGGCGTGAGCCCGGCGAGATAGCGGTGGCGTATCAGGACCACGGCAAGGGCTGCGTAGAAAGCGGCGGCAAGAATCCCGGTGACACCGCGGCGTCGGCGCGACTGCAGGCCGGGTAAACCATTTTTAAATAAAGAGGTTACGCTGAACATTCAGTACTAACCCCCCGCCCCGTCATGGATGGCTGTGTCCGTTGCAATTTTTGTGCGCGGATCGGCAAACATCGTGGCCACGTCGGCGAGGAAGTTTCCGAGCACGACAATGACCGACGCGACGAAGGTCACCGCGACCACGACCGGGTAGTCCCGCTCGAAGATGGCGTCCACAGCCAGCGACCCCATGCCGGGCCATGCGAAAACCTTCTCGACAACGACGGCGCCCCCGAGGAGAAACGGCACGGACAAGCCGATAATGGTGAGCAGCGGCGGCAGGGCATCGCGGAGCGCGTGCCGCCACAAGACATGTGCCTCGCTGAGCCCCTTCGCCCGCGCCGTCCGAATCGGGTCGGTGGCCAGCGAATCGATCATACTGCCGCGTGTGTAACGCGCCAAAGCGGCGGCGCTGCCCAGACCGAGTACCGCGGTGGGCAGCACGAGGTGCTGCACCCGGTCGAGGATGAGCGTCCAGGCACCGTCCGCGACGCCCCCCGGCGTTGCAATACCGGACGTCGGCAGCCAGCCCAATCTGAGCGCAAAAACAGATATGAGCAGGTAAGCCAGATAGAATGTCGGTATCGCGTACAGCAGCAGTGCGGTCAATGAGGCCAGCTGATCCCCTTTTCCGCCGCGCCGTGCCGCCGCGAACATCCCGACGGCACCGCCGACGAGCAACTGAACGATGAATGCAAGCAGGGTCAGCTGAAGGGTCCGCGGAATCGTGCGGGCGAGTACCTCGGACACGGGCCGGCCGCTGACGAGACTCTCGCCAAAATCCCCGCGGGCGAAACTCCACAACCAGCGTGCGTATTGCTCGATCAGCGACGCATCGAGCCCGAGGTTCTGCCGAACCCGCTCGATCGCCGCCGCATCGGTTCCCGGTCCGACATAGCGCAGCGCCGGATCGCCGGGAGCGATATGGACGACGAAAAACGTGACGGTGATAGTGACGAAGATGAGGACGACTGCGTGGAATGCTCGGCGGGCGATGTAACGCGCCATCGATTTCCCCCAAAGAGAGGACTAAACGTCGAGCGGCTCGGTGACCACCGGGTTTCGGTTGGCCGCCGTCTCATCGACACGCCGCACCGGCGTCCGCGTCGGTGCCGACGTCAGCGTTTCCGGAGACGTTTTCGCCTCCTGCGCGATCCGCGTCAGCACTTCCACGAAACGGTCCAGCGTCTCTTTGCTTTCCGTTTCCGTCGGCTCGATCATCAGCGCTTCGGGAACGGTCAGCGGGAAATAGATCGTCGGCGCGTAGAAACCAAAATCGAGCAATCGCTTGGCGATGTCGAGCGTTTTCACGCCGTTCTCGCGGTAGGGTGCGCCGCTGGCGACGAACTCGTGCATGCAGCGTTCGCCGTACGGAATCGGAAACAACTTCGCGAGTGATTTGGCCAGGTAGTTTGCATTGAGATTGGCCGTTGCGCTGGCGCGGTGAATGCCGTCGGCCCCGAGGCGCGTGATGTAAACGAGCGCCCGGAGATATATGCCAAAGTTGCCGTAGAACGAGTGCAACGCGCCGACGCTCTTGGGATAGTCCGTCGAGAGACGGTAGCGACCGGCTTCTTCGATCACACGGGGCGCGGGCAGGAACGGTTCGAGGTGCGACTTCACCGCCACCGGTCCCGACCCCGGTCCACCACCGCCGTGCGGCGTCGAAAACGTTTTGTGCAGATTGAAGTGCATCACGTCGAAACCGAAATCGCCCGGACGGGCGTGCCCCATCAGCGCGTTCATATTGGCCCCGTCCATGTAGCAAAGACCGCCGGTTTCGTGGACGAGTCGGGTGATTTTCTCGATGTGTTTTTCGAAAAGCCCTAGCGTGTTCGGCACCGTCAGCATCAGTACGGCGACGTCTTCGTCGAGTACGGCTTTCAACGCGTCGATGTCGACACAGCCATCGGCGCCGGACGAAAACGTCGTCGTCTCGAAGCCCGCGATGACGGCGCTCGACGGGTTGGTCCCGTGAGCGGAGTCCGGAACCAGCACGCGTGTCTTCTTTTCACCGCGGTCCGCGAAGTATTCCTTGGCGAGCATCAAACCGAGCAGTTCTCCCTGCGCTCCGGCCACGGTCTGCAACGTGACGGCGTCCATGCCCGACACGGCGGCGAGCTTGCCTTCGAGCGTGTGCATCACTTCGAGCGCACCCTGAACGTCATCGTCTGCCTGTTCGGGATGAAGCCCGCTGAAACCCGCGAACCCGGCCACATCTTCGTTGACCTTCGGGTTGTATTTCATCGTGCAGCTGCCGAGCGGGAAGAGGTCTTTGTCCACGTGGTGATTGAGCGTCGACAGCGCGACGTAATGACGCATGATCTCGGGCTCGCTGACCTCGGGCAACCCGATCGGACCCTTGCGCAGGTATTCCTTGGGAACGCCCGTCGGCTCCGGCGGCGGTTGCGAGGCAAAGCGGTATCCCGGCCGCCCCTTGACACTCTTTGCGTAAATCGTATCAGGCATTGGATGGTTCCCTCTCCGCGTCCCGCGCTTTGCACAGCGCGTCGCAGAGGAGTTCGAAATCTTCGTCGCTGTTGTTTTCCGTCACCGCGACGAGCAGGTCGCGGCGCGATGTCTCTCCGTAGTATTTTTCCAGCGGAATGCCCGCGAGTACCCCGAGTTCGCGCGCCCGTTTGACGACGGCGACCGCGTCGGTCGGACACTCGACGACAAACTCCTTGAAGAAGGGTCCGCCGAAACGGATCCCGTAGCCGTCGCACGCCGCGATCCGCTCGGCGAGCCGGTGCGCTTTGTCGTGACAGAGACGGGCCAGTTCCGTCAACCCGTGTTCACCGAGCAGGCTGAGGTAGATCGTCGCCCGCGTCGCCAGCAGCCCCTGATTGGTGCAGATGTTCGACGTCGCCTTGGCCCGCCGGATGTGTTGTTCCCTCGTCTGCAGCGTCAAAACAAACGCCGTGTGCCCGTCCACATCTTTCGTGCGGCTCACGATGCGGCCCGGCATCTGTCGAATCAACTTCTGCGAACAAGCCATGAACCCGACCAGCGGGCCGCCAAAACTCATCGGGTTGCCGAGCGATTGGCCTTCACCGATCACGATGTCGGCGCCGTATTCTGACGGCGGACGAAATATCGCCAGCGAGATCGGACAAACGCACGCGATCAACATCGCTCCCGACTCGCGCACCGGGTCGGAGAACGCCCACGGCTCTTCGAGCACACCGAAATAGTTCGGTGTCTGTACCACGACGCCGGCAATGTCGTCGCCGAGTCGCGCGGAGAGCGCTCCGGCGTCGATTTGCCCGGATGCAGTGGCCGGGATTGCCTCGATGAGCAGGTTCTGCCCCGACACGTACCGCTCCACAACACGCCGGTAGCGCGGGTTGACGCTGTCCGGCATCAGGATTGTCTTGCGCCCGGTGGCCTTGGCCGCCATCAGTGCAGACTCGGCCATCGCCGAAGCGGCGTCGTACATCGAAGCGTTGGCGATCGGCATACCGGTGAGCCTCGAGATGTGCGTCTGGAACTCGAAGATCACACCGAGCGTGCCCTGACTGACCTCGGGTTGGTACGGCGTGTACGCGGTGGCGAACTCGGGCCGGCTGGCCAGATTGTTGACGACCGACGGCACGACGTGGTCGTAGATCCCGCCACCGAGAAAATTGACGAGTCCGTGGGCGCCGTGGTTCTTGACGGCGAGACGTTTGAACAGGCGCAGGGTCTCCGGCTCGCTTCTTCCGTTTTCGATCGGCAGCGGTTGATCGAGCCGCAACCCCTCCGGAATCGCGTCGAACAGCCGATCCTCGGAATCGAACCCGAGCAACCGGAGCATCGCCGCACGGTCTTCTTTGCTGTGATAAGTGTAGGGCATGTTCTGCTAGTTCCCCGTCAACTCCTGATACACATCGTGTTCCATCAATGATTCGAGTTCGGCGAGGTCGCTCATCTTCATTTTGACAAACCAGCCGTCTTCAAACGGGCTCGAGTTCACCGTTTCAGGCGCATTCTCCAGCTCGGCGTTTACTTCGAGGATCGTTCCCGACACCGGGGCGTAAAGGTCGGCGACCGTCTTGACCGCTTCGATCGTCCCCATCACTTCGCCGGCTTTCACCACCGTTCCCGCGCCGGGCAACTCCACATAGACAATGTCACCCAATTCGCCGGCGGCGAAATCCGTCACTCCGACGACCGCATTTTCGCCGTCGAAGCGAACCCATTCGTGTTCCACCGTAAAACGCACGTTGCCGAAATCCATCGCTCACTCCTTAGTTACCGTTCAAGTGGAGAATACTACTTGCGAGCCCCGGCGTCGAGATGGATGATCCGCCGGCTGCGCAGCAATCAAAAGCATCTGTGTTCCTCAGCGCTCCCGGGCGCGACTCGCATAAAATGGCAGCTCGACGGGCGCTGCCTTGATCTCTTTGTTGCGCACCTGGACAGAGAAATCCGAACCCGTCGCTGCATCACTGTCGACATAGGCCAGGCAGAGACTCTTTTTCAACGACGGAGAAAACGTCCCGCTCGTCACCCGCCCAACGACGGCGCCCCCGCGGGTAACGGGGTAGCCATCCCGGGCGATGTTACGGCCCTCGAGTTCGAAACCGGCCAGACGCCTTTTCGAACCGAGTTCCTTCTCGCGGACGAGCGCGGCGCGCCCGCAAAAGTCGCCCTTCCTGAATTTGACCACCCACTGCAATCCCGCTTCGAGCGGGCTGGTCTCATCGTCGAGTTCGTGTCCGTAAAGGCAAAACGCCGCCTCGAAGCGCAGTGTGTCTCGCGCCGCCAGACCGACCGGCATGATGCCGCAATCCGCGCCTTTCTCCAGCAGACCGTCCCAGAATCGGGATGCAAGCCGCGCCGGGAGGAACACCTCGAAGCCGAGTTCTCCCGTGTATCCGGTCCGGGAGACGATCACTTCGCTCCCGTCGCAGCCAACCGTGAAATGGCGGTAGTATCCCGTTTCCTGGAATTGTTTTCGCGCCCCGGCAAACTCATCCATGCGGGCGAGAACGTCGGCGCTGTTTGGCCCCTGCACCGCTATCAGGGCCAACGACTCACTGATGTCGTCGAGTTCGACGCCGTCGATGAGAAGGGACTGCATATGCGCAAAATCCTTCTCGATGTTGGCGGCGTTGACAACGACGAGTGCCCGGTCTTCCGCGAGCCGCATCACGAGCACGTCGTCAACCGTGGTGCCATTCTCGCGGCACATCACCGTGTAAAGAACGCCGTCGGAGGGGAGCTTTGCGCAATGATTCGTCATCACCCGGTCGAGATACTCGAACGTTTTCGCGCCGGAAACGACGAACTCACCCATATGGCTGACGTCGAAGATGCCCACTCGCTGGCGAACCGCCTCGTGTTCCTCGATGATCCCCGAGTAACTGACGGGCATTTCGTATCCCGCGAACGAAACCATACGGGCGCCGAGCCCGACGTGTTTGTCGTAGAGTGGGGTGTGTTTCAATTTCTACTTTCGGGAATATTCTGGATCAGACGACGCGTTGGGAGGAATGACCTGCGCGCTCGTCCATCATTTCTCGTATCATCTGGCCGGTGTGCGACCGTTCGTTGACCATCAGCTGTTCGGGCGTTCCTGTTCCGACAACCTCTCCACCCTCTTCGCCACCCTCCGGACCGAGGTCCACGAGGTGATCCGCGTACAATATTACATCCGGGTTGTGTTCGATCACAACGACGGTGTTTCCCTTTTCCACAAGTTTGTTCAGCACCTCGAGCAACATGCGAACGTCATCGTGGTGCAGCCCCGTCGTCGGCTCGTCGAGAATGTACAATGTCCTTCCCGTTCCGCGCTTGGACAATTCCGCGGCAAGTTTCACGCGCTGCGCCTCGCCGCCTGACAGTGTCGTCGCCTGCTGTCCGAGCCGGATGTACCCGAGGCCAACCGAGCACAGCGTTTCGCATTTGCGGCGGATCGTCGGAACGTTTGAAAAAACGAGCAGGGCTTCTTCGACGCTCATCTCGAGCACATCTGCGATGCTGTGCCCCTTGTACTTGACTTCGAGTGTCTCCTGGTTGTACCGGTGCCCCTTGCAGGTCTCGCACGTGACGTATACGTCCGGCAGAAAGTGCATCTCCACTTTGATAACTCCGTCGCCCTGACACTTTTCGCAACGTCCACCGACGACATTAAAGCTGAACCGTCCCACTTTGTATCCGCGCATACGGCTATCGGGCAACTGCGAGAACAAGTCACGGATCGGCGTAAACAGACCCGTGTAGGTCGCCGGGTTGGAACGCGGCGTTCGACCGATCGGGGACTGGTCGATGCCGACAACTTTGTCGACGTGCTCGACGCCGTCGATCCTGTCGTGCCTTCCGGGAAGCGCGCTGGCGCGGTAAAAACGTCGGTGCAGGGAACGAAACAGAATATCGTTCACGAGGCTGCTCTTGCCCGAACCACTGACCCCGGTGACGCAGGTGAATACGCCGGTGGGAAACTCGACATCGACGTTCTTCAAATTGTTTTCGCGCGCCCCGCGCACGACGATCGCGCCGCCGTTTCCCTCTCGCCGCCGGGCGCGCACGAGATCCGGCGCTTCGAGGCGCAGGTACCGTCCGGTGGCACTGTCTTTGGATCGCCGGATCTGATCCGGCGTACCGATGGCAACGACCTCGCCGCCATGCACGCCGGCGCCGGGGCCCAGGTCGACGACGTAGTCCGCGGCGAGAATCGTGTCGCGGTCGTGCTCGATAACGATCACCGTGTTGCCGACATCGCGAAGCTCGATCAGCGTCTGAATGAGACGTGTGTTGTCGCGATGATGGAGTCCGATCGACGGTTCATCGAGAATATAAAGGACGCCCATCAGCCGCGTGCCAATCTGTGTGGCCAGCCGGAGACGCTGAGCTTCTCCGCCGGCGAGCGTGGCGGCGCCCCGGTCGAGCGAAAGGTAATCCAGCCCGACGTTGCTCAGGAATTCGAGGCGGCTTGTGATTTCGTACAGAATCGGCGTACCGACGACACTGGCGTTTCCCGAAAACTCGAGAGCACAGAGCGTCTCGATTGCGCGTTTGACGCTGAGCTGGCAGACATCGGCGATGTTGTGGCCGCCGATCCGCACGGCAAGACTCTCCGGTTTGAGCCGGGCGCCGTTGCATACAGCGCATGGCTCGACGGTCATGAACGTCTCGACCCACTTGCGCACGCTGTCCGACGCGGTATTGCGATGACGCCGCCGCAGCCACGGCACCAGCCCCTCGTAGTTCGTCCGGTATTCCCCCTCGACGGTGGCGAAATCCATCTTCACCGTGATCTCTTCTTCGATCCCGTGGAAGATCGCTTTCTTCGCCGTGGCCGGGAGGTTCTTCCATCGTGAGTTCAAGTCGAAACCAACCACGTCGCCCAACGCTTCCAGCTGCGACCTTCCCCAGTCCCCCTTGAGCTTTCCCATCGGGGCGAGCGCCCCTTCGCCGAGCGTGAGTTCTTCGTCGGGTACAAGCAGATCCGCATTGATATCCATGCGCGACCCGAGGCCACCACACGACTCGCATGCACCGTAGGGAGAGTTGAATGAAAACATGCGTGGCTCGAGTTCTCCAAAACCGGTGTCGCAAAACGGGCAGGCGTAGTGCTGACTGAAGAGTGTCTCCTCACCGCCGGCGACGACCTTCACCAGGCCGCCGGAAAAGCGCGCTGCCGTTTCGAGCGAATCGGCGATGCGTTTCGCGTTCTTTGTCGAGACGTTGAGCCGGTCGACGACGATATCGATATTGTGCTTCTTCTGACGTTCGAGTTTCGGCGCCTCGGTAACGTCGACGATCTCGCCGTTGATGCGCACCCGCACGAACCCTTCTTTTTCAACCGATTCGAGCACCTTTCGGTGCTCACCCTTGCGTCCCCGGACGATCGGCGACAGCACCATCACGCGGCTTCCCTGCTGAAGACCGAGGATGCGCTCCTGCATCTGCGCAATAGACTGTTGTGAGATTTCCCGTCCGCAACTGGGGCAGTGCGGCTGTCCGACGCGGGCGAAGAGGAGACGAAGATAGTCGTAGATCTCCGTCATCGTACCCACCGTCGACCTCGGATTGCGCGCCGTCGTTTTCTGCTCGATCGAGATGGCGGGAGACAGCCCTTCGATGCGATCGACATCGGGCTTCTCCATTTGCCCGAGGAACTGTCGCGCGTAGGACGAAAGGCTTTCGACGTAGCGGCGTTGGCCCTCTGCGTAAATCGTGTCGAAGGCAAGCGACGATTTCCCCGAGCCGGACAGCCCCGTCACCACGACGAGTTTGTTTCGCGGAATCGTCAGACTGATATTCTTGAGGTTGTGCTCGCGGGCGCCCCGGATGATCAGATCGCGCTCCGTCATTGTTGCCCGCCACCCTGACCCGACGCTGCCGCCGCATCCAGCTGCTCGATACCCTTCTGCGCGTGCTTGCCCCAACTGCTGTCCACGCCGTGATTGCGAAGCACTTTCTTGTAGATCTCGCGGGCCGCATCGGGGCGGTCCAGCTGCGCGTAACACTCGGCTGCCTTGAGCTGGGCGGTGACGATCCACATCCCGCCACCGTCCGAGAAATACGGTACCTTCAGGTATTCGACGACGGCGGACTGCAGGTCCCCCAGTTGTTCATACGACATCCCCATCCAGTAGAAAGCACGCGCCTTCTGTTCGCCGTCGAGCATCGGCAACGTCTCCTCATACGTGGCAATGGAACCGGTGAAGTCGCCGCGCTCCCACTTGCATCGCGCCAGTCCCATCGCGGCATCCGCCGCGTCCGCGTGCTTGGGAAACAACGTCAGCAGTCGGGTCCAAGCGCGTTCCGCGTCGTTCCAGCGCTCGAGTTTCTGCAACGAGATCGCCAGGTTCTTATAGGCGAGTTCCACCGTGCTGGAATCGGTCGCCATCGCCGCGGCCTCCTCATAATGAAGCAACGACTCTCCGGCGTGGCCCGACGCCG
>Ga0055520_10000018_pt1 | contig 11300 bp, 22 predicted proteins | sample White_ThreeSqC_D_2_FD_57970 | JGI IMG/M metagenome (GOLD analysis project Ga0055520, IMG submission 57970) | Wetland microbial communities from the San Francisco Bay, California, USA, that impact long-term carbon sequestration - White_ThreeSqC_D1 | ecosystem: Environmental > Aquatic > Marine >... | reverse complement strand
TTGAACTATTTGCAAATATTTCTTTATAAATAGCTAATTTTTGTAAAAACTTTTCTTCGGTATCTTCTTTGTATTCAGATTGTTGATGTTGTTGAATAGGTTTTAAAGAATTTAGATCAGCTAGATTAACTTCAACGCTGTCAAAAAAAACTTGTTTTCCTGAACTATCTAATTTATAACAAAGCATAGCAAATCGACCGTGTCCAAAAACATCCCTTATAAATTCATTTTCGGGGCATTCATTTAAATAGTCCTTTAGAAACTCCTTTTTAAGACCTTTATATTTATATAATTTAATTAAATAATCATCCGGCAACTTTTGAAAAAATGTGTCGATTTTTAATCCGTGTTCTTTTTTTTCAATTTCTTGTGATTTCTTTTCTTGACTCATTTAACACCTCTTTTTTATTTTTTTTCTTTTTATATAAAAAATATAATAAAGCACTGGATGTAATAAAAATACCAAGTCCAAAAAAAGCTTGAAAATATGACGGCTTTTCACCTCTTATTTTTTTTTGATTATCCATAACCTCTTCAGTTGTAACTTTTTCTCTAACTAATTTAAACGCCTGATATTTTAAATTATATATTATAGGGGATGAAATAATTAAAATTGAATTTGGTATAGAAGATATATAAAAAGAACATATTTCATCGGCAATATTTTCACTTATAGAATATATATCAATTTCACCGTTTGCATTTTTTTTTTCTGCACCTTTTAAATGATTTCTTGTTTTTGTTAATAAGCTATCACAATGTATGTGTTTATTATGCAGGCTTATAAAAACATTTAGATTTGTGAGCTTATAGATATATGCGAAAATAAAAGGTGTATATTGTTCAGGTTGTATTTGTATGTCTATTGCTTTATTTTGTATATGGGCTTGACCACCCCAATCCCTTTTTTGACTTGTTACTCTTATTGTTTTAACATCTTTAAAAGTACCATAATCATCGAAAAAACTATATTTTTTTTCATTTAGTGTTTTAAAAATATCAAAAATTATTTTTCCCGTACTGTTTAATAATTTTTCATTTTTTAAAAGACCGTCTTCATATATTAAAAAATTTTTTGCGGTACTCATTTATAAAATTCTCCAGTAAAAAATATATCTTGAGATATATTTATAAAAAAAGCTTCTGGTGGACCTGTTAATGAAGGATAACGTATTAATAATAATCTCATAACTTCATCCCATAAAACGCCTAATACATCAGCCCCAACAGCTTGAGCAACAGTTGTTCCAATGAACGAGTGTGGTTTTACTTCGCAATATATGTTTAAAAAAGATCTAGGATTTTCATTTTTTACAAAACTTTCTATTTTTATGTCTGAATCGTGTAAAAATTTATTTTTTGCTACATATATTGTTTTAGTATTATCAGAAATAAAATTTATTTCTGCGTTTGTCACATCCAATGCGGCGTTGTATAAAGAATAATCCACATTTTTCGGACTAGTATTACTTATACCTATAATAAATTTTTGTGCTAAGGGAACTAATTCTATATTGTCAACTGGTACTGTGTATGTACCCGCTGACCCGCCTGCACCGGTATTATCAATATTAAATTGAAAATTTATATAAGATTTTGTGTAAATATTTTTAATTTTAAATTGTAAAAAACCGATTGGTGATGAAAACTGTATAATTGTTTTTGAATAATCTTGCTGTGTATATGTGGCACTATCTGCATTATAAGCACGCATATCAAAAGAACATTTTCCGGTAAAAGTTTTTTCATATCTATTTAATTTTATATCCTGTGTTGTTGTCAACACAGGTGATTTAAATGTAAATATATCAGCCATTATCTATTTTACCTCAAAAATTCTACAGCCTGATAAATACGCCTTGATCGTGTTTTGTGCACCGCTCGTATCTCTTACATTAATAATTATTTGAGATTTTGGTTGAAATGTATAACTTTGCGGTAATTGAAAACCCCGATTATCTCCAATGGCGGCCGCGGCCAAAAAACCATTAAAAAGTCGAATATCTAAATAATCTTGTGATAGAACTTTTGATGCAGAGCCGTCTTGTAGTTGTATTTCCCCGGCACCTGTTGAAACAAAATAAATATGGTCTAATCTAAACCTTGTTTGGTCATGTATCTGTATTACAATAGAATCTGAAGAGTTTGCGGCTACAACAACACTACCAGTTTGACAATAATAATCTCGATGAAATTTTCTTTGTGTCATGGGCTTCATTTTTTACCCCTATTTTAATTTTTTATAAAAAAATGAGTATGTTAGTATTTTAATAAATACTAACATACTCAAACATAATTTGTCAAGAAAAAAATATTATCTATTTCTTTTCATCATGCCTAAAAGTCTCCATTTCAAGATTGTGTCTGTTGCAGAATACCCACCGGCCGCGGCTGGTGTTGTTACTGTCATTTTTAAATTAAATGAACAGTTTGCATCTAAGAAGATCGGGAATCCCAATTTTAGAGGTCTAAAATACATAGATCCTATATCGGTCGTAGCCGCGCCTGAATCTGTCAGCGTTTGTTCTACATTCATGTTCATAAGACTTGCAAGAGTTCCCTCGTACATTATGTTCGGGTCAACGTTAAAATCAAAATGACCTTGACTTACAATAACACTTAAAGGGTTTACCGAAGCGGTTGTTTGTAACATTGTACCACTTAGATTATACATTTCGAACGCCAAAGACGTAACTAAAAAAGTCCAGGGTGACGGAACTTGTCCAGATTGTTTCATGTTTGTTCGTGCTCTACCAACACCCCCAACCGTGTTTTGAAAAAATATTAGTTCTTGTGTTATACTAACAGTTGTTAGCATGGAATCGTATAACTCCCAGTTAATCCATTCCTTACCGCTGTAACGACGATTTCTATTTACTGCTTCACTAAGTTGTCTTGTATTCATTTATAGTACTCCTTCTTTTTTGTTTTTTTATTTTTTTACGACATGATGTAATCTTCTTGTCCTAATTCATAATCTGTTTCCTCATAGTCGGGTTCAATGATTGCGCCAAAGTCACTATAGTCATCTTCGATAAGCGGTGTTTCAATCGCGCTTAAACCGTATTGATTTATCACAGGATCTTCACCCAGAGAGATTAAATTTTTCCCTAATGCTGTTTGAGCGAGACTAGCCATAGCAATAGCAAACATACCGTCGCTAAGGCTTCTTGCTGGTTCTTTACCGATAACCTTTGGTAAAAAATAAGCAGCCCCGAACGCAAGACCTAAATTTAACACATTTCGTTGTTGCGGTGTATTTAAATTTAGAATTTTCCCAATTGCATTTGTTGCCATACTTCCGGATATAGCACCTGCACCGGCAATAGCACCATTTATAATTGTTCCGGTAAAGTCACTTTTTGTTGTATTTCTTGTACGTCTTTTTTTAGCCATAATTTTTTTTCTCCTTACATATTTTCGTGGTTGTGTAGAAGTTGTTTTTCTTCTTTTTTTTGCAATAATTGTACTACGTCTTTTCTTTTTAGGTGTTACAACAACAGCCCTTTTTTTTCTTGTTACTTTTTTTCCTAAACGTCTTTTTTTATTTAAAGCAACAAGTTTTTTTGTAGCTCTTATTTGTGCTGGAGTACGCCTTTTTTTTGTTTTCCTAGCCATATTATTTTTTAACTCCTTATTCTAATTTTTTTAGTATATGTAAAAATATCCCGGTAAATATTATTTTTTTTATGCTAATTCCAAAAAAAATGGATTCATAAAAAGGATCTTTTTTTTCAAGCACAACAAAATCACTTACTTCAATTTTTTTTATACCATGCATTTTTTTAGCCCTGACTCAAAACAAATAAACCGGCGCCGATTGCTGCAAGTATAGCGATATTACTTTTACCTGTTGCACCGCCTTTTTCAACTGCTTCAACTAATTGTTTTTTTTCAGTTTCATTTAAATAATTTACCGGATTCCAAAACATATTATATTCTGTTGTTTTAGAACCGATACTCATACAGGCTGAGACAATCGACCATATATGATCACGTAACCCATAATCGGTCACAATAGTTTTATTATATTTCATAAAAATAAATTTGAAAAATGGGTCGCCCAGATATGTTTTTTCCTGATTGTTGGTATAATACGTATTATTAAGCACACAATATTCGAGATAATAATTTATGATCTGATGTACAAATTCAGGGAATTGAAATCCTATTTTTTTAGGCCAATGCGTATTTTTATACGCTTCGTTTACCTTCGGTGTATTTGTAGACGCAAAAGAAGCAACTGCTTTATCAAAATTTTTTCGTGTTTCACTATTTAATAAAAATTCAACTTTATTCATTGTATCACCCCTGTATCAACATAAATTGGTCTAATTTTAAAATCTTCTTTTATTTGTTCTATATAAGCCTTATTACTAATATCAGATACTTTATTAAAAGTATCTTTTAAATATGGTATATCTTGCTGTTTTGTTGCGTATTGTTTAACAATTTTGTCTTCATATATTTCTTTTGCTTTGTTTGCTTCATTAATACCGTTTTTTACTTCCTCGTCAAAAATAGAATTAAGCTCATATAATTGCTTTGCATATTTTTCAATCAATTTTTGCTTTTTTTCAGCATCAATTATCTTTACAGGTACTTTTTGCACATTACTAACCTGTTTTTTTATAGCATTGTATTGTTTTTTTATTTCCCTAGCCTTTGAAAAAAATTCGTTGGCTTTGATCGCTTGTATAGGTGCATACGGGGCTATCGCATTAACAGCTACGTCTAAACCCCCTTTACTTGCTAGTTGTGTAAAATTTATTTTTTTACCACTTATAATATCACTACTCATTTTTAAAGCAATGCCAGCAACTGGCCCACCTGCAACAATAGCCGCTGTTTGTATTGCTTGTTTGATTAAAGGATTTTTTGAAATTGTTTTATTTATTATTTTTACTGCGGTATAAGCTGGTGTAGACTTTGCAATTTTAGATATTTTTTTTGTTATTTTTTTTATAGGTTTTTTTATTTTACGTCCTATTTTTTTTACAGATTTTTTTACAGATTTTTTAAGTTTTTTAAACCATCCATTTAGGTAAATATCCGTTGCAAGTAATTCACCGGACAAAAAAGTATTACAACCTTTAAATTGTTCATAGCCTTCTAAACCCTCAAGACCATCTAGTGTATATCCTTCTAATGTTATTAGACCCATATTTTTCATTTTTTAAATCCTTTTTTTGTGATATATTATGAAATCTTTTCGTTGACACCATTTTTTTGTTTCTAAATATTTTGAATGTTTATAGGTACAATCGTAATCAAATTTGGTACCTTTATCATCACAAAAAAATGGAAAAATGTGATGAAAAGGTTTATAAGTCTGACTTACAATTGCAAATCCATTTGTTATATTTTTTAATGTAAAAAAAGCACAACATAAAACGGTTTTGTCATCGCAATCACCGCCCCTTCTGTTTAACATCACTTTTGGTCGCATAACAAATTCAAACCCTGGTGGATCTGCAACATACGGTATATTTTTTACAAAATCAAAAAATTGTTTGATAGTATATTGTTTATAATTATATACATCGTTACAATATTTCAGAGAAAAATTTTTTATAACTGTTAAAGTATTTTTTAAATTGTTTTCGTATAATCCTATATTCATAATTTTAGTATATGCTAAAATACTATTTTTGTCAAGTTTTTTTATTTATTGACATATGTAAATATATATATATAATAGGTATAAATTAACTATAATATGTATATAAGAGGTGTGTAAATGAGTGTAAAAACACAAACATTTTCTTGCAAATTAACTGATTTGATAGAAGATGATAAAGAAATGATCATAGGATATGATAGTCAAAATAATGAAATATATCCGACAAAAATTGACGATGTTTTAAATGATTTTTCCAAAAGCATTGAAAGTGATGGGGGGGCAATGATACAGCTTGTACCTTTTTTTACAGAGGACACAATAACAGTAATCACTTTTTATACGGATACACCCCCTACTACTTCAAATACATTACATATACCAAAATAACACATATCACCCCCAACCCCTTAAAAATATTAAACCGTGTTTTTTAACACGGTTTTTTTTTAATTTATTCATTAAAAATTATAGGTTCAGTATTAAAATATTTTTTATGTTTAGTTGTAATTTTTCTTTTATTATAAGTAGATTTTTGCTCAATCGTAAAATCGTACCAAATGTTTGCATCAATACCCTGTATACCACGTAGCGCTTGCCTCAACTTCATAGGCTTTTTAAATGTTGTTTTTCCTTTTTCAAAAAATTCTTTTCTATTTTCTTTTTTAATTCCCTTGCATTTTGCTTTGTACGAATGCGAAAAATCAAAAACAATATAACTTTTTGCATTATAAAAACAACCTTGATTATAACAGCATATAGAGTAATCTCCCAATTTTTTACTTATTGGTAATTTTTCATGTAGTTTCACAATTGTATCTTGTAAATCAATTTTTTTTGTAAAGAAAAAATAAACACTATCGGTGTCGCTATATATTACTTGTGTATGCGGTATTTTTTCGACGGCTTGTATCATGTCGTATAGTAGTATTCGGCTATAAGCTGTTACAAATGTCGGTATAGCGTAATTTCGATTTGAATTATTTATAGCTTCGTCCATTTCACCAATTTTAAATTTTTCAAACTCTTCTTTAAATACTCCTATATATTCAAGACTTTTTAAAACCTGCATGTCTCCCTTTAAAGCGAACCGTCCGTAAACACTATTCATCATTAGCTTGTAAAAATTACTATAAAAAATATTTTTATCTTCTTTTGCAACTAATCGTTTTTCGTAACAATAATCGATATAAGAAGAAAAAATATAATCATATTCTTTAAAATTATACGTTTTTAAAAAAGTACAACTAATAATATGTCCTTCTTTTTTTGCCCTGTCATATTCAACGGATGTTACCCATGTTTCAAATCTACCAACAGGAAATAATAATTTTTCTGTCCTTTTTGGAATTATAGGTATGTTAACTTTTTCATCGATATGTATTTCTACGTGTGCAACCCATAAAATTGTTTCAGGATTTTTTGTTATATATGCTTCACCAGTTGGATATATATTATATTTCATACTCGTAGGATATGAACTATTTATATCTATTTCAAAAATGGATGTGTTGATTATTTCACCGAGCGTGAAAACTTCACACCGACCACCATAATAGCCGTTTAACATTTCTAATTCTATATTTTTACCGAGTAATTTTTCTTTGTTAAAACGCCTTAAAAAAATATTTTGACTGGTTCCAGCCATCGTATTTTTTTTCTTTATTTTAAACTCATCGAATAACATATTATCAACAGAGTTCATGTATTTATATACAATCTCACAATCCCTTCTATTGTATTCGACATTATAAAAATCATCTACTAAAAATTTTTGGTAACCAACTACTTCACCTAAATTTTTCAAAGATGTAAAAGAAAAATTAAAACTATCAATAAATTTTTTCTTTGTTTCGCTAAGGTAAGCAAAAAGTAATCTATTCTTATAAAACATTTCAAGCATGTCTAAATTTTCAGGGTAAAAAATATTATTTAAATCATATTCCAAATTATGCGCAATAAATAAATTGTCTTTACAATTATATATGTAATTTATTAAATCTATTTTAAAACTGCGCTGATCGGTATAATCTTTTATATCGAATGTTTCATGTTTTACCCCGTCATAAAAATTTACAAGTTGAACAATTCCTTGACTATTGTCTTCACTATCAAACGCTATCATCTTATACCCCTAAAAACAATTTTTGCGCGGGTTCTTATCCAGTCGTAACTTTCATAAACAAAATTTTCATCAAGTATTTTATTCATCGTTTTTGTAAAACTTTTTAATGAACTAAAAAATTTATTCCGTGTTATCCCTTGCAATTCCATGCCATTAACCTCGATTGTTATCAAAAAACTTTTAAATCGATTCATATTTTTTCTTAAAAAAAGTTCCTGAAATAACTTAAATTGTTTATTGTAAGTCTTAAAATAAGAACTTGTTATCTTACAAATAACACAATCAAAGAAATAAATTAGTGTATTATCTAAATTATACGATTCTTTTATATTTAATTTATTCTTTATATCGATGTTTCTATAATTATATGTTTCACCGTAATTACGAAGAATATCTTTATCAATATCGGATAATTTTTTCTTATACAATAAACGGTCTATTTTTGTTTGTAATTTTTTTTCGTTTAATATTGTTTTATATCCAAACGAATCTTTTTTATTTATTTTTTTATATCTATTATTTTTAAGGTATTTTTTTATCGTATTTAAATAAGTTGTTACTTTATCAATTATAATTTTTCCTTTTTTATTTATATAAAAAGAAATCCATTTTTTTTTTATTTTGTCAAAAAAAACTGTTCGTATATATTTTTTTTTCATATCACCCCATTAAAAAAGCAGGGTTTATGATACCCCTGCTTTTTAGTTTTTGTCAATATTTTTTTAATTTAAGGCTTCCAAATGGAAAAAGATTTGTATTCTCTTCCACCTGTCTTATTTTTCACCTTACCGTTATACTCAATTGCAATTTCATCACCTTCTTGAATATGCAATCTCTCTCTTGTACTCTCTAATACAGTACTGGACCACAGAGAAACAATTTCACCTGTTTTTTTCAAAACAACATCCCATAGAAAAGACAATCCGTTTTCTGTATTTATTTCTCTTGCGCTTCTAAATCTACACAAAATTATTTGACCTTTTTTTGTAAATTCTACAAGTGGATATTGCTCATCGGTTTTATGCCATCCTTCAGGTGCTTTATTATCGAAAATAGATTCAGGCATTACCACTTTTTTTTCATCACTATTATCTTGTTTAGTCATACTTTAAATTCTCCTTTTGTTATTATTTGTAAGGTTATTGTTACCTCATTACCTTTTGCTACAAGACTTTCAATCAAATTTTTTTCGGTTAATACAATCTCATACAACCTTTTTTTTACACCCCCTTTAATTATTTCACTATCAGTTTGTAAATTATTTTTACTTTTTATATTATACGTTATCATTTTTTTAAAAATCTCCTTTATAATATATTTTTTAATTTTTTTGCTATAGATGGATCTTTTTTCAAACCAGAAAAAAAATATTTTTTAACAATTGCACTTTTGTTAAATTCAGGTTTGAAAATTTCTTTTATAATTTTCCATTCATCTTGTTTAAATACAACTGTAATTTGTTTATAATTACTCATATATTTTTTATTCTCCTTATTAATATTTTAGTAATAAACAATCTTTAAAAGACATACCGTCTGGTCTATTTTTTACATCAAGACAAAAATTCCATTTACGGGTTTTAACACAATCCATTGTATATGTAACCTCTGTTGTATTTTCATATCCTTTATTTTCGGATATAATAGCTCTTACACGTGCGTCATAACAACTATCGGGCTCATTATTAATTTGCACAATGTTTCTATTACAAGACATCAAAAAAACTAAAATAATTATTACATACAAAGCTATACAAATAAACAATTTGTTATTTCTTACATCTTTCATATTTTTTTATTCTCCTTTAAAATATTTATCTGTTATAAGTTTATACAATGTTGTTACACCTGCACAAATCCCACCAAGAATTTGTATCACACTATCTATTTGTTTTTTGTCGTCAATAAGCTTCATAACAACGGATGTAATAAAAAGAATCCATGCAACAGACATCCAAAAATAGGGCGGGTGTGGTACATTATTTTTTTTATACATAAATTTTTTAAAATAATTCATTTTTTATTCTTCCTTAAAACTGTATGGAATATTTCTTGTTAATAAATAACAAGTTGGATCAATGCAAGTATATTTACCCCACGTTTCAAAATGCAGGTGAAATCCTATATTATTTTTTTTCATGTAGTTTGTTAACATCGGAAAACCTATTTCATAGCCATTGTGATACGTATCACCTATAATAAGATTAGTATTTTCAGACATATGTATAAATTTTATTTCAGTATATTCAGTTTCACGAGGTCTAAATACATAGTACCACCCCCATTTTTTTTGATACCCTTTTCTTATCAGAATTGCATGTTCTGGTAAACAAACAATGTCTCCATTATCTACAAACACAGTACGTATATCAATACCTTTGTGAAAACGTTTTACAAGTTGAAACTTTAATTTTTTTCTTTCACCAAAAGGTGATGTAATTACAACGTTATGATTTTTTAAAATTTTATTCATTTTTTTTTCTCCTTATATAAATTTGTTATCACATTTAAATTGTATTATTTTATAGATAATACCATTATATTTTTTTATTTGCCTGTACCCTTTTATTTTTTCATTGCAATTATGAATATTTTTATCAATTATAATTGTAGTTACGATATTTCCTTCTACAATTCTATAATACGCATCATGATTATTTTTTTCATATTGTTTACTTTTTTCAATATCTTTAATAAATGCTACTAAAAGACAAGACACTATAATAATTATTTGAACAAAAAATATAATAATAAATTTTTTCATATTTTTTTCAAGTCTCCTCAATTAAATTTATTTCATTAATGTAAAATTCTTTACAACAATTCGGGCAATACCAGTCTGTTTTTTCGAACAATTTTATATTTATAATAAATATATCATTTTGTTTAAAAATATTTGCGTTATAATTTTTTAAACTTTTTCCACAATGCGGGCAATTACATTCAAGTTTTAAATTCATGTTTAAATTCATTTTTTTACACCATCCTTATTTTTTTTACTCATGCAGTCTAAATATATATCAATATCAATAAATCCTTTTTTAGTGCATGGATGTATACTTTTAATTTTATATAGATTGTCATAATACTTACAGTCAGCACATCCAAATTGTTTTACAATATATTCTTTGTTTATAGTTTTCATTTTTTATTACTCCTTTTAACTTTTATATTATATTAGTTTTTTAAATAATAAACAGCTACTACAAACTTGAGTATTTTTAAAAATGCTAATACAAATCCTTTTTTATAATTATTTAATAATAACATCTTTAAAATACAAAACCTTTCATCTTCAAACCAACCAAACTCGATTCTTATTTTACCAATATCAATTTGTATATTCATTTTTTAAACCTATTCTTTATCAATTTGAAATACTATATATTCTTTTATTACTTTATATTTTATTATATTATTTTTATATGTTTTTAAATCAACAGGCTTTGCAAAATAATATTTTATTCATAATAAATCCCTCGTCTACCACATTTATTAAATATAATAATATATAACTTCCCTAACTTTGTCAAGTAAAAAAGTTATATTTTTCCTG
>Ga0055520_10000017_pt1 | contig 11602 bp, 10 predicted proteins | sample White_ThreeSqC_D_2_FD_57970 | JGI IMG/M metagenome (GOLD analysis project Ga0055520, IMG submission 57970) | Wetland microbial communities from the San Francisco Bay, California, USA, that impact long-term carbon sequestration - White_ThreeSqC_D1 | ecosystem: Environmental > Aquatic > Marine >... | reverse complement strand
TTTTCGTTCGACGACGCCATCGGCGCGATCCCTCGTGCAGCCAGCAAAAGGGAGGGTGACGAAACAAAAACGCGCCGGAAACGCCCTCAGGATAGTCCCGTACCGGCTCGCCGTACCGGTTGAGCACGCTCCGGCGCGTATAAACCCTTGCCAAACAGTCCGTAGCCCAGTCCTGGGCAATTCGGTCGACGACTTCTGCATCGGCCGCCCGGCGAATCGTAGACCCAGCCGTGGACCCAAGTGGGGAGGGAGAGGGACGCACTCAGGTTCGGCTGGGCGCTACACGTCTTGGGTCGTGTCCGATCGACGATCCTTACAACTGCTCTCCGAATATCATCGATTTGGTGCGAGATTCCAAATATATCTACACCGGGGAGTGATTTTTTGGATCGGATTGGTCGGCGGGCGGCTCCCCGGCGGCTCCTGCCTCCGGTGCGGCAGCCTCCCGCCAGCCCCGCCCTCGGAGGAACCCCATCGCGTCGTCCTCGCGCTCGCTGAAGACCATCCAATGGACGACATCGTCCTTCTTTATGGTCGTGCGTTCATCGACGGGGTAGAGCGCGTCGCCGATCTGGTGAACGAGCGGCAGGATGACGTTTTTCATCTCCGGGGGCGTCTCAAGCGGACTCCCGTCGGCGACTTCGGCGGGCGAGTATCGCATCGGTTTCGTGAGCGCGATGTTGCGGCGAACGCGAACGTTCCAGATTTCGGTGTCGGCATGTTCACCGAACAGAATCGTCGCCCCGGCGCCGCGCACAACCTCTTCCGATACACCGGGCTCGCGTCCGGCCGCGACGTATGCGCGTGGCACGCGATATTCACTTCGCGCTTTCTCGGCAAAGATCACGTTGATACCCGGGTTCGTCAGAAGCGCGATCGCCCCGCGGCGCGTGTCCAGTCCGGCGCTCACCATGACGCGTTCGTCGAGTCCGCTTCCATGCAACACGCGGAATCCGCGTTGTTCCGCGATATGGCTGGCGGTCGGGTTCGCATCGATCAGCACCACTTCTTCACCGCCCTCGCGCATCACTTCCGCCACGCAAAGCGACAGGTCGTTGGCCCCGAGGAAGACATATCCCTGGTCGCTCGGCCGGCGCACGCCGAGCCATCGCGCCATCAAAGATCCCGTGCCTCCCTGGAAGACGACTGTTATCGCAATCACAAGAAAAACGAGCGCACGCATCTGCGCGCCGCCCTCAATTCCGTGCGCCGACATACGTTCGTAGAAAAGCGACGCGACGGCAGCAGCCACGATGCCCCGGGGCGCGAGCCACGCGAGGAAGACGCGTTCCCGAATTTTGAGATCACCGCGAATCGTGCACGCAATTACGCTGAGCGGACGGACCACGAACATCAACGCGGCAACAACGAGTACACCGCCGATACCCAGTTCGGTAACATCCGTCATGCGTACGTCGGCGGCGAGTAAAACGAAGAGCATCCCGATGAGAAGTACGGTGAGTTGCTCTTTGAATTCCTTCAGATCCTGTTTGACGTCGATGTGAGAGTTTGCCAGAACGAGGCCCGCCGCGATGACAGCCACTATGCCGGACTCATCAGACAACGCGTTGCTGAACTGAAACGTCGCGATAGCGAGAGCCAGCGTGAAGACGTTTTCCAGGCCTTCACCGACAGCGCGCCAGCGCAGCAGGAACATGATCGTGAAACCGCTCGCGACGCCGACGGCAGCGCCAACCCCGAGCCGGACAGGCAGCGACATGATCCCCTGTGCGAACTCGGACCCGCTCGTCGATAACGCAACTTCGAGAGTGACAACGGCGATGATCGCACCGACCGCATCGATGAAGATGCCTTCCGCTTCGAGGATTGTTTCGAGGTTACGACGCACGCGAATTCGTCTGAGCAGCGGCGTGATCACCGTCGGGCCGGTGACGATAACGAGTGAGCCAAACAAAATTGACGAGGTCCAGCCCCAGCCGATCACCCAATGCGCGGCGAGCGCCGCTCCACCCCACGTGACGATCGCCCCCGCCGTGACGAGGCGGCGAATCGTGTTTGCTTCATGGCGAAGGCGTCGCCATTGAAGGCTGAGCCCGCCTTCGAACAAAATCACCGCGACGGCGAATTGAACGAGGACGTGGAGTCCGCCGGCGAGATCGCCCGGGCGAACGATGCCGATGCCATCAGGACCGAGCAGAACACCGACGGCGAGAAGAATAACGATCCCCGGTATGCGCAGGTGCCGCGCTAGGGACTGCGACATGATACCGGCCGCCAGCGCGATGGCGACAACGAGCGCGGGATTGGCGGCTCCGTGGCCGTCCATCAAACGTCCTCTTTGCCGAGCAGCATATAAGTCACGCTGGACACGGCCACGTGTTTTCCGTTCGTGTCATACAGATCGACGGCGACGGGGCAGAGGCTGCGCCCGTGCTTGATCACGCGCGCCTTTGCGGTGACGTCCGTGTGACAAGGACTGAGGAAACGGATGTCCATGTGTGTCGTCGCCATTCTCTGATCGGCGCCCGTGAGCGTCATCACTGCGAAACACGCCGCGCTATCGGCAAGTGTGATGAGGAACCCACCGCGGAGCGATCCAAAAACGCCGTCGTAAATGTCTTTCTTCGGCAGCGTCATCTCGCAGTAACCTTCGTCGAATCCGTCGATCCGTGCCGGCATCACTTCGAGAAACGGAATCTGTTTGATGCGGGCAATGATCTGCCCGCGGAGTTCGTCGGATATCATCAGTGCCTTACGTCGTTAGAGTTTCCTGGTCAGTTGCGAGATCAACGCCGACGCCGTTCGCACGCGCGACGGTTCAGAAGCGTCCGTCCATGCGGCGATGATCCGGTTCCCCGAGCGGACGATTCGAGGATACCCGCTGGATCGCGCGGCGCTCGTCGCGGCGACGAGTTCGCTCGCCCCGATCCATCCGTCGGTTCGGACCTGGCGTATGCGAATCTCCGCGCCGTCACCGGCCGCTTCGATCCAGCAAACGAGGACGAGGCCATCTCCGAGCGCGACCAGATCGACGCGCCCGATGGCGTCACCGTCATCCACACGAACCGGAGCGTGAGCCGTACCCGTCGAAGCGTCCACAGTGGCAGACTTCACAACCGGCGACTCGTCCGCCATCGTGAACCACGCGGCAAAAACGTCGTTCCCGTGCGCGTCCAGAGCGGGGCCGTTGACCGGGCACCCTGCGATTTGCCAATGGTCGTCGAAGAGCGTCCGCGTGCGCCGCATCGCTTCGCCTCGCGCGTCGAATTCGGCAAGCCGGATGTTGCGAATCTCGTCGGATGACCGATCCCGATACGCGAGAATGAGTCGATCGCCGGCGATCGCGATGTCCATGGGACAGCAATCGCACGCCCGGTCATCCACGTTGATAACCGCACCGACGGATCCGTCGCGTGCGATGCGGGCCGCGCGAACGGTCATCTCCTTGACCGGTTCTTCGCCGACGAATTTGCCGCCGTCGAGCCAGGCGGCGAACAATTCCTCTCCAACATACCGCATCGCGACGAAACCGTGTTCCGCCTCCGTGCCCGCAGTATGTGGAATCGTCGGCTCGCCCCATGTCCTGCCGCCATCGGCCGACTGCGATATGCGCACGCCGTACGAGTACGTGCCCACGCCGTTCTTCTGCAGCCAGTGTGCGGCAACGCGTCCGTCACCGCTCGCCGTTACCGAAGGGACGTCGGCCCAGTTGACGAACCAGTCTGTGCCTTCGGTGATCGTCACGGGTGCGGACCACCCCTCGCCGTCGAGCGTCGACAGTCGCATGCGGTGGGCGTTCTCACCGGTCTGTTCGATCCAGCTGAGATAGACAATGCCGTCGGGCGCCACAAAAAGAAACGGCTCCGCGCTGCGCGCACCAGCCGGCGATCCTATCGCGCGAAAATATGAGAACTGCTCCTTCGCAACGGAATCGCGCGCGTTTCCCAAAACCAGCAGTCCGATGACCACAATAACAACGGCGAGAATTCTCATGTCACCCCTTCCCTCAGCCTTTCCATCTCAGTATCGCGTCAACCGTCGAGACTGTCACCGAGTGATAACCTGGCCGCGCCCGGCGGTAGATCTTGCGCGCGAGAAACATGCCATCGTCCGTTTCGGCGAGTTTCGTGTACAGGGGGCGAACGAGCCATCGCCGCCCGACGCGCACAAGATACGTTTCCAGTTCGCCGTACGCGGGTTCATATTTGTTCTCGATTACTTTCAGAAGCCACGACCGTTGCACTTCCCCATTGGCCGACGAGAAATCGAATGCCGCGTTGAGGCTCGCCATGCGCTCCGCCGCGATGGGCTGATCGATTTTGGAAAGGAAATGCTGCCATTCCTGGCTCGACCAGTCTTTCGTGCGCAACTCGCTTGCGGGTTTGCCCTTCACCCACGCAGCCGCCTGCGCCTCGACTTTTTCGAAGCGATCCGACTTCGGGCGGGGCGCGTTGTCCGGTAGTCCGGCTTTATAGATCCAATCTTCGACTTTGAGTTCCTTCATGACTTTCTCATTGCCTTCGAACAGTTCCTTTTTCAAATACGAAACGAATTTCTCTGTGGTCATGCTCTGGAACGCGAACGTATTGAAGTACCGGGTCAGAAAAGCGTCGAAACGTTCCCGGCCGTATCTTTCCTCGAGAAGCCGAAGGAAGAGATAACCCTTTTCATACGGCGCCCATCCCAGCTCTTCGTCCGGATCACGTTGGCCCAGTGGAATGTAGAGGGCGGTATCGAGCGAATCGGGCTCTTCGGCGATCTCCCGCTCGAATTCCTTGAGCCCGAGCATCGCATCCATTTCGGAGCGTCCGCGCCCGTACAACCGCTCCATGATGCGGCGTTCGAAGTAGGTCGTGAATCCTTCGTTGAGCCAGAAGTCGCTCCAGGTGCCGTTGGTCACCAGATTGCCCGACCACGAATGCGCCAGTTCGTGCGCGATCGTGGACACGAGCGAACGGTCGCCGGCGACGAGAATTGGCGTGGCAAACGTCAGCCGCGGGTTTTCCATCCCGCCGTACGGGAAACTGGGCGGAAGGACGATGACGTCGAACTGTTCCCACCGGTAGGGCCCGTACATTTCCTCCGCGAGTTCCGTCATCTTTTCCATGTCGGCAAATTCCCACGCCGCCTTGTCCACCATGCCCGGCTCGGCGTAGACCCCGCACCGGTCGCTGATCGCGCGATACTCGACGTCTCCCACGGCCAGCGCCAGCAGGTAAGAAGGAATGGGTTGGGGCATACTGAACTCGTAGACGCCGTCGGCTGTTTCTTCTTTTGCGTTGCTCGCGCTCATCAACGCCATCAAACCGGCTGGCACATGTACGCGAGCGTCGTACGTGATACGAACGCCGGGATTATCCTGACACGGCACCCACGACCGGGCGAGTATCGATTGCGATTGCGTGTACAGAAACGGGTGCTTCCCGCCGGCGGTCTGAACGGGCTTCAGCCACTGGACTCCACGTGCGTCTGCCGTGGTTTCGTACTGCACCATGACCATTTTCGTGTGTGGCTTGATATCGATCGCCAGCGGCCGGCCAAATACAGGGAGCGAGTCGCCGAGTTCGAACGACGTCTCCTCCGTGTCGCCATCGAGCGTGACCCTCACGATACGAAGCGCCCAGGTGTCGAGGTAGAGTTTGTCGGCTCCGGTTTTGTTCTTGATATCGAAAGCGGCGGTGCCCGAGATCACCTCGCGGTCGAAGTCGACATCGAGGTCGAGAAACATGTTCGTGGTCACCACCTCGTCCGGGCGGGAATACGAATGGTTCATAATCTCCGCGGTCACGGCCGGACCACCCGAACATGAAAGAACCGAAATCGCTGCGATAAACACCGCAGCCGCAAGGACTCGTCGACGTGTCATGTAACTACCCGGGATTGGTGGTGGAAATTGTTACGAGGTTTCAACGGTGTGAGCCGTGACGAGTTCGTCGAACATCTTACGCGAAACTCTGGCCACGCCGTTCACCGCGCGTTCGAAAGCCTTCTTGTTGGTTTGCGACGGTTTGGGATATCCACTGATCTTTCGAACGAACTGCAACGCGGCGTCGTGAAGTTCTTCGTCTGTTGGCGCGCCGTCGGCACGACGGAGTTTACGGATGTTGCGGCACATTTGTGAACCTCCTGATTTCCCGGAGAATAACACGTGCAGCGTGCCATCGCAAACGAGCTGTGCCGACACGCGAAAGGCCCGTGCCACGGACTAGCGGCCGCGGAGATGATCCCATCCCGAGGCCTTCAGGCGTCGGGGACGCCCATTTCGGACGATCTGATACACGCGTTTTTCGCGACGGAAGCGTCCGGCGACCACGGCGGAGATACCGAGGCGGGAAGTCAACCGGTCGCAGACGCGATCGGCCTCACGGGCAGCGACGCTGAGTATCAGTGCGTAGTCCTCACCGCCATTCAGCACGCGGTCCATCGGATCCTCTCGACGCCGCCCGCAGAATGTCGACAACGCTTTCGACACGGGAAGTGCGTCGGCTTCGACGTTACAGCCAACACGGCCGCTCTCGCACAACTGAATGACGTCCGACGAAAAGCCATCGCTGACGTCGATCGCCGCATGAATCGAGCGCTCGCCCGCGAGAAGCCCCGCGACGTCGAGCAGCGGCCGCGGTTTCTTGTAGGCCGCAACGAGCTTTCCCGCGGCCGCACGTGCGCCCCGCAACTGAGCCAGGCCCGCGCTCGCGTTTCCAAGTTCACCCGCAACGACGATCGCGTCGCCCGCACGGGCCCGCCGCGGCCAGGCTGTGCCGCGTTTGCATATTCCGATGAGCGTCATGTCGCAGGTGAGCGGTCCGCTTGTCGAGGTGATGTTGCCGCCGACGATCACCGCACCGAACTTGCCAAGATGTCGCGCGGCGCCGGACTGAATGCCTTTGAGATAGGCGTCCTGTGCCGAGGCCGGAACGCCGAGTGAGATCAACGCGAACTTCGGTCGCGCACCCATCGCCGCGACATCGCTCAGGTTGACGGCGGCCAGCCGCCAACCCAGTTCGCGACCGGTGAACCAGCGCCGCGCGAAGTGACGCCCCTCAACGAGTGCATCCTGCGTGACGACAAAATCTTCCGCTGCGCTTGCGCGAAACACCGCGGCGTCGTCACCGGAGCCGACAACGAGTCCGCGCGGTGGCGTGGCAGCAACGGAGACTGCCCGAAGCGACCTGATAAGTGCATGTTCTGTCATGCGTTTGGCCATGGCTTCATCATAGCGGACCACTCACCGTAACGCCACGGTGGATGTTGCCGCGACGAAGGCCGCAATGCTAGTATCGCCGGATGGATGGACAACACGACTTTTCCGACAAGGGCTGGCTGGAGCAGCAGATCTGGAGTTTTGACCCTAAGCTCCCGATCGAAGATGCCTGGCTGCCACCTTCTTCCTGGTACACGGAACCGACATTCTATCGCATGGAACGTGACACCGTGTTCCATCGCAACTGGTTGATCGCCGCGCGCGCCGACCAGCTGCAGAAACCAGGCGACTATGTCGCCGGAAACGTGGCCAACGAACCCTACGTCGTCGTGGTCGGCGAGGACAACGAACTCCGTGCGTTCTACAACGTATGCCGGCATCATGCCGCTGCTGTTTGCGTCGGCGAAGGCAACGATTGCGAATTGATGTGTCCCTACCACGGTTGGACCTACGCGCTCGATGGCAAGTTGAAGAAGGCGCCGGAACTCGGCGGGGTTCGTGATTTTGATCGCGGTCGGTTCGGTCTCACGCCGATGCACGTCGCCCGGTGGGGCGAGCTCGTTTTCATCAACATGGATGAGATTCCGCAACCGCTCAACGTCCAGCTGACCGAGTTGCATTCACGACTCGACGCGATGAGTATGGGCAAACTCCGATTCGTCAAGCGCAAATCATACATCGTAAATTGCAACTGGAAGGTCTTCGTGGACAACTACCTCGACGGCGGATACCACGTTTCATATTTACACGGCGGACTCGCCAGCCAACTCGACCTGTCGAGCTACAAGACCGAAGTGTTCGAAAAGTACTCGATCCAGTCGGGCCTCGGAGCGGGATCCGGATCCGAAAACAGCGCAACCGACTTCTCCGATCGCATCGGCGACCACGTTCTGTATGCCTGGCTCTATCCGAACCTGATGATCAATCGGTACGGTCCGATGATGGATACCAACTGGGTGCTGCCTCGCGGCAACGCCCAGACCGAAGTGATTTTCGACTATTATTTCCTCGACGACGTGGCTGAAGACCGGGGTTTTGTCGAGAAAAGCCTCGCGGCGAGTGATGTCGTGCAGCAGGAAGACATTGATATATGCGAGTCGGTCCAGAGGGGCCTGGAGTCGTCCTCCTACGACAAGGGCCGCTACTCGGTGCGCCGCGAGATGGCCGAATTTCATTTTCACGGCCTCCTGGCCGCTGACTACGCCAGAAGGCCAAAATAGGGGTTTCCACGGCGTTGTAATTTGCCCGGGCACTCTATATTATAGGCGGACGCCAATTGTGGGGCGGGTCACCTCTCCAAACCAAAGGTTGAATCGTTATGATGCGAATATCGAGAAAGACGGACTACGGGCTCATCGCCCTCAAACACATTTCCACGCAGGGTGACGGGAAGCTCGTCAACGCGCGTGAGATCGCCTCGCAATTCAACTTGCCCGCCAACCTGCTGGCGAAGGTGCTGCACAAGCTTTCGCAGAGCGGAATCGTCGAGGCGCAGAAGGGTAGCGGCGGCGGTTATCGCATGACCCGCGATCCCGCGACGGTCACGCTGACGGAGATATTCGAGTCTATCGAGGGCCCCGTTCATATGGTGGTCTGCTCGAACCCCGACGGCGGGTGCACGCTCGAAGACCGATGCACGATCAAGAACGGTCTGATGACTCTCGAGCAGAAGTTCATCGACTTCTTCAATACCGTCACGATTTCGGAAATATAAGTTTCTCCCACATTGATGTTCACCAATGCTTACAAGAACGACGGCGTTCCCCTCGCCGACGCTTTCGGGACTCAATACCCGGAGGTTTTTTCACATCCTATCCTCGAGTACAACGCTCTCGTCAGCACCGTCGGCCTGATCGACCTGACCCACCGGGGCGCGCTGCGCCTGACGGGCAGCGATCGTGTTACGTTCCTCAACGCGATGGTGACCAACGACATCGTTTCCCTCGAAGTGGGCGGGTTGTGCCATGCGGCGAAAACGACGATCAAAGGGAAGCTCGTCGCCGAACTCGTCGTGCTCAGGCGTGAAGCAGAGTTGTTTGTAGTCGTCGCACAAGGCAACAAGGATGACGTCGCCGAATCGCTCGAGAAACACATCATCGCCGACGACGTCACCCTGGAAGACGTATCGGATGATGTCGGCGTGGTGGCCGCCGAAGGGCCCAGCGCACGCGAGCTGGCGTGGCGCCTGTTCCCCAATGGCCCCCTGCCGATGGAGGGCTTCGCCGACACCGATTACCAGGGCATGCCCGTGACCGTCGTGCGCGACACGGTCAGCGGCGAGAATGGATTTCATTTCATCGTGCCGCGCGAACACATCGGACGGATTCGCGATTATCTCGCGCAGGCGGCATTCGGAATGGATGGACGCCCCTGCGGGCGCGTCGCGTGGAACATGCGTCGTGTCGAGAACGGCCTCCCGTGGTTCGGCGACGACGTCACCGAGAATAACTTCCCCAAAGAGAGCCGGCTCGATCATCTGGTGAACTACGAAAAGGGCTGTTACCTCGGACAGGAAACGCTCGCGCGCATGCACTTCCGGGGACATCCCAACTGGACATTGATCGGGCTGGCCATGGAGTCGGACACACCGGATTCGCTGACCCAGCCCGCCTTTCTCCACATGCCAGAGAACGAACTACCAATTGTTCCAACCGATTCCGAAACCGTCATGGAGCACCTGAACGCCCTGAATCTGAACGCGTCGCTTCGCGACGCACAAATCTTTGCGCAGGATGATGACACCAGCCCCGTCGGAAGAATCACCTCAGCCGTGTTTTCACCGAAACTCGGCTGCCCATTGTTTCTCGGTTACGTTCGCCTTCGCGTCGTCGAGGAGGGCACATCCATTTCACTCGCCGTCGATGACAACCGTATGCGACTTAAAATAATAGACTTACCGCTACAAGGAGAAACCAGATGAGAGACTCGATTATCGCCGCCGTTCCCGAATTCAACCTGATCACCGACGAGAAACTCAGGAACGACACAATCGACATCTGGGTCGAAGCCCTTGAGACCGGCGGATTTGACGTCGAAGAGATGAAGAAGATCCCGTTCACGCTGCTCGCCGACAACGTCAACATCACGTTTCTCGAACACGTTCGCACCGTGTGTCAGATGTGCGAAGCGATGGCGGACGTCTTGATCAAGGCCTACAGCGACCGCGTGAAAATCAACAAGGATCACCTGATCGCCGGCGCGCTGCTTGCCGACATCGGCAAGATGATCGAATTCGAAAAAAAACCCGACGGCTCACTCGTCAAGGGACATCTCGGCGACATGCTCCGTCACCCTTTCACCGGCGTCGGCATGTGCTTCAAGCGCGACATCCCCTACGAAGTGATGCACGTCATCGCCGTCCACTCCAAAGAAGGCGACCACGTCAAACGCTCCCCCGAAGCGATCATCTTCCATCACGCGGACTTCACCGATTTTGATCTGGTGCGGTAGGGACATGCCCTTTTACGAATGACGAAACCATCAAACTTCCTGCGTCCAGCCGCGCCGCCCTCCGACGACCGGAGAATTTCTTCCGCGCTTCCGTCCGACCTGCTCGACGCAGTTCGCGTTCGGATTCGGCTTCTCGCCCTTCTGCTTCTCGTCGCATTCGCGTTCGATCCGGTCATCTTCGCCGGCGCGTTGATCGTTAGCGCGATAACCGGCAACCCGCTGTCTTCCGAGTTCCTCGCCACGGCCCCGTTTCAGTGGATCAGCCTCGGCGCCGTGGCCGCATCCGCCGCCCTCTGGCTGACTTCACGACGCCGCAGTGTGTCGTCTTCGAAACTCCACACGCTCGGACTCGCCTATGAGATCGCAATCTGTTTTTGTATCGCGTTTGCCGCGTACTGGCAGTACCACATGGAACACAGCATGCTTCCCAACCTCACGTGGGTTCCGGTCGTAGTCGTTCTGTTCCCGCTGATTCTCCCCGGGCCACCGATGCGCATGCTCGGCGCGGCCATCATTGCAGGCGCTATGGCGCCGTTTGCCATGGGCGTTCTCGAACTCACCGGCAGAGTCGTCGCAGACTCGGAAGCGTACATCCAGTCGTCGATCAGTTCCGCCTTTGCGATCGGGTTCGCTTACTGGGGTGCGCGTGTCGTGTACGGACTCGGACGCGAGCTGGCGGCGGCGCGGGAGATGGGAAGTTACCGGCTCGAGAGTGTGCTGGGTCGCGGCGGCATGGGAGAAGTGTGGCTGGCGCGACACCGGTTGCTGGCACGCCCCGCCGCCATCAAAGTCATCAGACCGTCCGTTACGACGGACGCAGACATCCTCAGGCAGGAAAACATGCGGCGACGTTTCGAACGCGAGGCCCAGGTGATCGCCAGCCTGCGATCGCCGCACACAGTTGAGTTGTTCGATTTCGGTATCGCCCACGACGAGTCTTTCTATTATGTGATGGAATTGCTGGAGGGCCTCGACGCCGACAAAATCGTG
>Ga0055520_10000015_pt1 | contig 11905 bp, 9 predicted proteins | sample White_ThreeSqC_D_2_FD_57970 | JGI IMG/M metagenome (GOLD analysis project Ga0055520, IMG submission 57970) | Wetland microbial communities from the San Francisco Bay, California, USA, that impact long-term carbon sequestration - White_ThreeSqC_D1 | ecosystem: Environmental > Aquatic > Marine >... | reverse complement strand
GGCGGTGAATGGCCACGTTGGCGAAAGGGTGGGCGCGAGATCATTTATACGACGCGCGTCGCGATCATGGCCGCGGCGGTGACATCCGAGGCCGGTTTTTCCGTCGGTCCGCCGACGAAACTCTTCGACCGTCCGGTCGTCAACTGGTCGTCACGATGGGCGGATGGCTGGGACGTGACGGCCGACGGGCAGACATTCTACATGCATCGGCGGTCCGTGTCCGATTCGGACGTCGATCCTGCAATTGTCATCGTTCAAAACTGGTTTGCCGAGTTCGCGGGATCGGCACAACAATAGATAGGAATTTCCATGAGTCCTTTTGAGCATCAAATCGCCGGAGTGAAAGAATGGTTTGACAGTCCGCGCTTCATCGGGATCACCCGGTTGCACACGGCCCGCGAAGTCGTCGAACAGAGGGGGACGATTCACGCGGACTACACGATCGCGCGCAGCGCAGCGGAAGATTTCTACCTTCGACTGCGAGAACTGTTTTCCGAGCGTAAGTCGATTACCACTTTTGGGCCGTATTCGCCCGGCCAGGCGGTGACGATGAAACGCCTTGGCATCGAGGGGATCTACCTCGGGGGATGGGCCACGTCGGCAAAGGGATCGCTGGACGAAGACCCCGGCGCCGACCTCGCCAGCTACCCGTTGAGTCAGGTGCCCGATGAGGCGGCGCCGATCGTACGCGCGCTCCTCGCCGCCGACAAGAACCAGCATTTCGCACGTTCACGCATGACGGAAGCACAACGCAACAGTACGCCTTCCGTCGACTATCGGCCGTTCATCGTTGCGGATGCCGACACCGGCCACGGGGGAGACGCGCATGTGCGGAATCTCGTCCGGCGCTTCGTCGAAGCGGGCGTTCCCGGTTACCACATCGAGGATCAGAAACCGGGTGCGAAGAAATGCGGGCATCAGGGCGGCAAGGTGCTGGTGTCGCAGGATGAACAGATCAAACGGCTCAACGCGGCGCGTTTCCAACTCGACATCATGGGCGTGCCGGGGATCATCGTCGCGCGGACGGATGCCGAGTCCGCTACATTTATCGAAGGCAGGGGGGATGAGCGCGATCAGCCGTTCATCCTCGGGGCGACCAACATCGCGCTGCCGAGTTACAAGGCGGGTTTTGTCGCGATTCTCAAAAGGCTTTCCGATCTTGGAATCGACGATGTGAGAGGGCACCTGCTTTTCTCGCTGTCAGAGGCGGATTACGGCGTCGCGAACGATTGGCTGAAACGGGTCGGTCTCAGTCATGCCATCGAAGAACGGGCGAAACAGTACAGGAACGCTGAGGATCCGCGTGTGGAGGGATTGCTCTCGTACCTGATCGGCCGCTATCTCGACGCGTGGTCGGCCGAGGCGGGGCTCAAAACGTACGCGCGTGCCGTTGCCGACGTGATGGAGTTTCGGCAGTCCCAGGGCGAAGTATTCGATGTTACTGCGGAGGAGTGGCTGGACTACGCGAGTCGTGCGTCGCTGTTCGCAACTCGCGAGAAGGCAAAGGCGCTTGGCATTCAGATTATCTGGGACTGTGAACGGCCCAAGACGCCGGAAGGGTATTACCAGATCGAGTACGGCATCGATTTCGCGATCGCCAAGTCACTCGCTGCGGCACCGTTTGCCGATATCCTGTGGATGGAAACGAAAACGGCAAATCTCGAAGAAGCCAGGAAATACGCGGATGCAATTCACGCGGAATTTCCCGAGAAAATGCTCGCATACAATTTGTCGCCGTCGTTCAACTGGGATACGACGGGAATGACGGACGACGAGATGAAGCGATTCCCCGAGGAACTCGGCAAGCTCGGGTTCGTGTTTAACTTCATCACCTACGGTGGTCATCAGATCGATGGGCTGGCCGCTGAGGAGTTTGCGACGGCGCTTCGGCAGGACGGCATGCTGGCACTGGCACGACTGCAGCGCCGGCTGCGATTGCTGGAATCGCCCTACCGTACGCCGCAAACCCTCGTTGGCGGTCCTCGGCTCGACGGCGCGCTGATGGCGTCGACGGGGCGTACGGCGACGACGGTGGCGATGGGGAAGGGCTCCACACAGTTTCAACATCTCATTCAGACCGAAGTCCCGCCGAGCGTGCTGGGCGAGTGGCTCGAGATCTGGAGGGGCCACAACCAGTTGGAGTCGCCGATACAGGTGTCGCTTCGCCCACACACGTCGGGGTCTGAGTTGCTCGAGTTGCTGATCGACAATCAAAGAGGGGACCACCTGGCCAATGTCATATTTGCCAGCATTCAGGATCGGCGTGAACGCAGCATCCTGTCGATTCGCGATCAGAACACGTTTGAAGAAACGCTGCGCAAGAAACGGTTGATGTCGCTGACACACCTGTACCTCATTCACCGGTACAAAGCAGTGTCAGTGCACTTCGTGAGTCCGACGGAGGACAACGTCTATCAGACCGAGAAAATGAAGAGTCACGGGATCTTCTCCGACGTCCACAGCGAGGTCGGCCACATCATCGTTGCGGACGTCGACACTGAACGCGTCGCGGAGCTGTTAAACCCGGACCGCGAAGCGCTGACCCGGTTGATCAACAAAACGGACCCATCACCCGGCGAGTGACGACCCTCCCGGCGAGATTGCGGTTAGATGCGCAACAGGGAGCTGTCATGATCATACGCACGAAGATTTTGCGGCGACTGACAATTCTCGCCCTACTCGTATTTGTATTGGGCGCGGCATGCGCTCCCGCGCCCAAGGTTGGTAGCGAGCCGTCCTTTTGGTCGGGCCTGACACCGGGTGTCAGTTGCCCCGGCCTTTCGGTTATTCGGGACGCAGTACGCGAAGCAACTTACTGGAACAGCGTTTTGATCGACCCCCAGGTTGTGTCGTAGACGGGAATGGCAGATTCCCACTGGAGAACGAAGTTGTCGATTTGAATTCTGGTACTGTCGCAGCAATCAGATATGCGAACGGCGAGATGTGTCGACGATATTGGTGCGATGAACGTTGTCTCGAATTTGACCCAGCCCGATGTGCCGGGGGTTCCATTCAGAACTTCGGCGATTCCGATTGCATCGGTCGCAGTGTTCGATAACGCGACGCGAATGCTATTTATCGCGGATCCTTCCTGCCAGCCCCAGAAGCTCACCGTATAGGTTTCTCCGGCGATCACCGGAGAAACGAGCGCAAACGTGAAACCGTCCCAGTCGCCTCCGTGATGGGAAGTGGACAGGCGTACCTTGACGACGCCGCTCTGAGGCGGCCCGAGTGCCCCGCAACCAGCGGCGTTGTTCATCACGTCCATGTGGTTGTTTGTCCCGCCTCCGGTGCATCCGGGCATTCCCGCGGTAAACGCGGCGTTGGGCAGTCCGAACGTGCAGCCGGGGACCGTCGTAAGTTCGAAGTCACCGTTTACAATGAGATTCTGCGCTTGGACGGTTGGGCATGTGGCGAGTAGAATGACACACGCCGCGATGAGTGAGATGATACGAAGGTGCAACAAATCCTCCTTTTGATTGGCTCATGAGCGTTCTGCACGGAGGACGACGATTCATCATAGCGCGAAGAACGTTTGACGTCAAGCTGGCGGCGGTTTACAGATAGGGTACAAAGAGTGGAGACGATGCACCGGCATCGATTCAATATGCGAACGATTTGGTCCGAGTTTTCGGCCGTGATCCGGAGGTTGTCATGAAAATCAAAGTTGCGTTGTTTGTGACGGTTATCCTGTTGGTGGCATCGGGAGCGGGAGCGACGAATCTGGGCGTGACGGGCGGTGCCCTGGTGCCGCTCGGTGACTTCTCCGATCAGGCAAAGGCGTCGCCTTATATCGGCGCACACTGGGAGATTCAGGACGTGAACGCCCGCGGGCAAGTGGCGCTGTTGTCCTTCGTCTTTCAGGGCGGGTTCGCGTTCCTGCAAACGGATGACTCTTTCCAGAAAGCGTTGGACACGCTCGGAGAGTCCGGCGATGGAAGCTACTTCGACCTCGGTGCGGGCGTGCGCGTGCATTCGGCGACATTGCCACTCTTCGTAACGGCGGGGGCGAACTACGTGAACCTCAACCCTGCCGGCAGTGGCGATGCGATCAGCGGCGTCGGCGCGAGTGTCGGTCTCGGAGTCGAGAAGGGGACGCCTCAGTTCAAGTTCGGTGTCGAGGCGCGCGTCAACTTCGCAGCACTCGAGAACGATGTGAACATCCAACACGTGCTGATCCTGGCGACGCTGGCTTTTCCGTTTTAGCGTTCGTGGTACTGAATTTCTAACGTCCAGCTCGTCCTGCGCTCAACGGCGGCCTCCCAGTGATTCTTCGCGGACCCGTTTGAATTCGCTGGAATCGTTCCACCGCGGATAGCGGTCGGAAACGGCAAGCTGGTGTCCGACGAGGAACAGCGCGAGCATATCCTCGAGTGCGCCGGTGAGATCCCAGGCGGCGTCGTATTCGTCCTGGGGTTTGTGGTACCGTTCCTGAACGTACTCGTTGCGGCGTTCCATCCCCCAGCCTTCGGGGCGATTGCGAAACTCAACGCCGCTATCCGCGTACAACGCCGGCACACCTTTCTTCGCAAACTCGAAATGATCCGACCGGTAGTAAAACCCCTTTTCGGGTTCGCTGTCGGGGATGATGTATCGGTCGAGCGTCGTGCACACATCTTCGAGCGTCCGATCGAGGTCTGATTGTCCGTGCCCCACCACCACCATGTCTTGCGTTCGACCCCAGACGTTCAGGCCATCAATGTTGATGTTGGCGACGGTGGACTGCAGTGGATACAGAGGGTGCTCTGCGTAGTGTCTTGCCCCCAGGAGCCCGCTTTCCTCTGCCGTTGTCAGTATGAACAGAACGGAACGCTTGAGATCGCTGCGGCGACCGGCAAACCCCTGCGCAATTTCCAGTACGCCAGCGACTCCGGAAGCGTTGTCGAGGGCGCCGTTGTAGATCGAGTCCCCGTCGACGGCGTTGCCGGTTCCGAGGTGATCCCAGTGCGCGGTGTAGATCACGTGTTCGTTTTTCAGTCGTTCATTCCCGCCTTCGATGCGCGCGACAACATTATTGCTGGAAACGGCTCTCGTCTCGATTTCCAGTGCCAGCGACGCGCGCAGGCCCATGGAAAAGCCGTGGAACCCGTCCGAGATGGCACGGACCTTCTCCTCGTCGTATGATCGGCCAGTAGCGCCGAACAGATCTCTGGCGACGTCCTCCGTAATCCACGACTCGATCGCGCACTGTGACATGCCGGCGTCTTCGCGGACGACATCGAACTGCTCGCCGGCCCAGCTGTTTTCGACGACGGCCCACGGGTAGCCCGCAGCCTCTCTGTTGTGGACGAGGATGGCACCGGCCGCGCCTTTTTCTGCCGCCGTTTCGAACTTGTACGTCCATCGCCCGTAATACGTCATTGCCCGCCCACCGAACATCGATTCGTTGGGATGAGGCGGATCGCCGACGAGCATCACCGCCACCTTTCCCGTCACGTCCACGCCTTCATAGTCGTTCCAGTCGTATTCGGGGGCAACAACGCCGTAGCCAACGAATACGAGTTCGGCATCCGAAATGGCTGCCGCCGGTTTCTGGTGCAGGCTCCATCCCATGTACTCCGGGCCGTAGGCAAGCGACCGCGTGTAGCTCTCCCCCGCGATGTCGAGTGTTGCACGGTTTGTGACCGTCAGACCGACGAGCGGCACCGACTGGAAATACGTGCCGTCGGGGTTGCCGGGGCTGCATCCAATGGTTTCGAATTCTTTGGCGAGGAATTCCAACGTGAGCTTTTCACCTTTGGAGCCAGGTGCGCGGCCGGCGAGTTCATCGGAGGATAGATACATAATGCGTCGCCGCATGGATTGTGTCGTCATGTCGTATTGCCCGCCGACGGAGATGCCGGCGCTGGTGGAGAGCAGCACGCTCGCGCACGCGATGATGATATGCAGTTTGTCTGTCATGTATGTGTCCCTGGTTAGTTCATGATCTGGCGGCGCATCCTGCGTATCGCAATGGGCATCATCACCGCGGACATCGCCATCAGAATCACGAAGTTGAGAAACGGGAACGCTGCCCCCGGACCGACGGCGATGAACTCGCCCAGTGCGTCCATTGTAACACCGGTTGGCAGCACCATGGCGACAGCCCGCATTTGCTCAGAAACCACTTCAAGTGGCCACCAGCATCCGCCGAGTGCCGCCATCAACAGCCCCGCCATTACCCCGGCGGGATTGGCTTTCTCTGTCGTGTCGAAAAACGTCCCCGCAAGGAGTCCCAACGAGATCGCCGCGACCATGTACGCGACGAGGATCAGCGAAAAGTAGATCCAGGGGACGTCGAGTTGAACGCCCAGGACCAGAGAGCCCACGCCGAGGATTACCATCACCTGCAATAATCCCCAGACGAGTCGCGCGACGAGTTGCGCGACAAACAGGTCCCGCGTCGTCGTCGGGCTCATCACGATGCGTTTGATCTTGCCCTTCTTTATATCGTCGACCCATGAGACCATGAAGAACGTCATCAGTTGAAACATGAGGAACATAACCAGCATGGCTGGCAGCTGATGGACCTTGCCTGAAACCATCCGGGGGCGTTGTCCAAGCAGTGACGATTCGAGATAGATCGGCCCCTCGTTCTCGATGATCGATCGGACCGTCTCGTCGCCCGGCGGTTCCGTCAGCCAATCCGCACTGACCCTGAATGACATCGTGTAGAGCGCCTCGCGGGAACGCGCGGCAATTGTCTGCGCCCGGCTGCTCGTTGCGTTTTTCGTCCGGATGTCGACCTGAACCGGTCCGCCGTCGATAAGATGCGGTACGAGGCTGTCTGGAAGCACCACTCGCGTGGCATCCTCGCTGTCCGTCAGGACGAGGCCGCCGCGCTCGAGCAGGCCTGCGAACACCGTTCCGACATACGCCGGGTTGTTTCCCGCGTCGATCGCAACGACGGTCGGGCCGGGTGGTTTGTCGGCGAAAACCGTCCCGAATATCCACGCCATCGCGATGGGGGCGATGAGCGACCAGATGACCGACTCACGGTCTTTGAACGCGAGGGTCAGTTCCAGTCTGGCAATATGCCACCAGTTTCCCATGGTTCTACGCCAGACGGCGCCTCCCCAGAACGATGCTGACGATGAAGAACAGGCCGCAGTACGCGAAGAGAATCGGGAGCGAGATGTGTAGTTCACGATCCGTCAGGGCCCGCGTGAGACCCATGTTGGCCATGCCGGTGGGTACCCACTTCGAGATCGCCTGGAATCCCTCCGGCGTGAACTCAGCCGGGAAGAATCCGCCACCGACGATCAGCAGCCCCATCATCACAAACGTGCTGATCGCGGACGTCGCTTTGCGCGAGTTGGAGAACGAGAATACGATTCCGTTTATCCCTGCGATAAACAACCCCAGCGCGAGCACGATCAGGCTCGCCGTGGCCAGTCCGTGCGGTGGAATCCGCCAGATAACGCCGGCGAGGATCGACGAGATCGCCGCCACGGCGTATATAAAAGTGAGCGCGTAAAGTTTCTGGCCGAAGACGACCGTCGCGGGACGGACCGGTGCCGTCACAAAACGTTCCGTCACTTTATTGAGGCGGTCGTAGAGGAACCGGGTCTCGATCCCGAGCGAGATGGAAAGGAGCCCGAACATCAACAAACCGGGGAAGAACAGGGCCGCCATGTTGAAACCCGACGTGCCCTCGTCGTCCTCGTCTTTCTGCTCCACGACGGAGACGTTGATCGACGGCACCGAGGCGAGGTTGGGCGCCGCCGCTCCTGCATTGTAGAACGCGCGGGAAATGTCCGCGACGTTTTCGGCTGTCACGCCGCCCGGCTGCTTCGCGTAGGATTGCACGGCAGAAATCGGTTCGGAGAAAACGCCAAGGAGGCCGTTGGCGAGTGCTACCAGCGAGCCGGTGATCCCTTCGGCGATCTGCGGCGCGATGAACTGACGCGGATTCGAATAGAGTCTGAGGACGACGTCTTCGTTGGTCAAAAGCCGGGACGAGAAACCCTTCGGGATGAAGAGCGCGGCCGCGGCTTTTTCGTCGGCAAACAGTTTCTCGACCGCCGTCGAATCAGATGCGTCCAGTACGTCGACGATTTCGGCCAGCGCACCCTGCGCAAACGCACCTTTGACCAGACCGGATACGAGCGTGCCGTCGTTGTCGACCACGGCCAGCCCGACACGCGGCATGATATTTCCTCCGCTGCCTCCAAAGGCAAGTGTGTAAATCGTCATGAATACGAATGGCAGGGCGCACCAGAGATAGAGGGAACCTGGCCTGCGTAGGGTCCGTTTCCAGTACACGAGAAAGAAGTGCATCTTATTCGCGGATTTCGCGCCCGGTGAGCTTTATGAAGAGGCTTTCCAGGGAAGGCGGTTTGATCGCCACTTCCTTGACGTGTTCGATCGTGGCGGCGTGCTCGAGAAGCCGCGATGCCTGGGCGGAGCCCGCCGGCACCGACACGATGACTTCTTCGTCGTCTTCATGAATGATTTCGCCCGAGTCGAGGCTATCGACGAATACTTTGAGCGGGGCGTGTTCGAAGCTGCCCCGTAGCGACAGCAACTGCACGTCCTCGACGCTCGCCCGAAGTTCCGCGAGAGTGCCTTCGCGAATGATACGCCCGCCATCGATGATTCCGACGCGGTCGCAGAGACGTTCCGCTTCGTCGAGGTAGTGTGTGCTGAGAAGAACGGCGGTTCCCGACGCCGCGACCTCACGGACTGACTCGAGTATTCTCAGCCGCGTCTGCGGGTCCAATCCCACAGTCGGTTCGTCCAGCACTAGCACGGAAGGGTCGTGAAGGAGTCCCAGCACGAGCGTGAGGCGGCGCAACATTCCGCCGGAAAAACTGTCGACTGATTCTCTCGAGCGATCGGCCAGGCCGATCCATTCGAGGCGTTCCTCGGTGCGTCGCCGCAGCGTGGGCTTGTCGATTCCGTAGAGCGAACCGAAGAACATGCAATTGTCCATCGCGGAAAGTTCCGTTATAACGACAGACTGCTGCGGGACAACTCCGAGTGCGCGCTTCGCGGCCAGCGGGTCACCGGCGATGTCGTGACCCGCCACGCGGACTTCGCCGCTCGTGGGCGAGAGAAGTCCGGAGATGATGTTGATCGTCGTTGACTTTCCCGCCCCGTTTGGCCCAAGGAGTCCGTAGACACTCCCCGCGGCGACGTGGAACGAGATGCCTCGTACCGCCTCGACGGTTCCGTAGTTTTTTGTTAGGTTCTTGACTTGTATCATCTTTACGGGAACACGAGATCAAAAGGGAATGGATTGAGCCAGTATAGAGCCCGTGTTATTGCCAGTCAAGGAGCCGTCGAATCGGCCGGCTGCACCTTGTTTGCCGGCGGAATCGACGCGACCACGATCGAGGCAGTCGCTATCACTCCGTGAATAGAGGCTCGACATGAGTACGCCGCCCTCCATCGACATTATCTATGAAGACAACCATCTCCTCGGCATTGTCAAACCGGGTGGACTGCTCGTGCAGGGCGATCGCACGGGCGACCCGACAGCACTCGAGTTGGCGAAGGCGTACGTCAAGGCTGCGTACGGAAAACCGGGCCAGGTCTACCTGGGGCTCGTCCACCGGATCGATCGCCCCGTTTCGGGCGTCGTGGTGTTTGCGAGGACATCGAAGGCAGCATCGCGTCTGACGGAGCAGTTCCGGCGTGGTGATGTTGAGAAAACCTATGTCGCCGTTGTCGTGGGTACCGCGCCGCGGGACGAGGATACGCTGGAAGGGTGGGTCGAGCGAGTCCACACACGGTCGCGGCTGGCGATCGACGACTCCGGTGGGGCGAAAGCTGCGAAATTGACCTACCGGGTCTTGTCCGTGCGCGGCGGGTATTCGCTTCTCAGCATTACGCCTCATACGGGACGTCATCATCAGATCCGGCTTCAGCTCGCGTCCGAAGGTATTCCGATTGTTGGCGACATGAAGTACGGCGCCCGCGAGCCGCTGCCCGATCGCACGATCGCCCTCCATGCCATGCGTCTGTGCGTCCGGCATCCGGTGCGTGAGGAAACGGTAACGCTGGCCTCGTCACCCCCTCCGACGGACCCGTGGCGGCTGTTCGGCGATTTGCTCCGGGAGACGTCCTGATCGTCCCCCTCGAGATCCCTTCCCGGCGGCATCCTCATCTGCGCCGGCATCCTTGTCTCACCGGTACCAGTTGGAACGGAACGTGCACGCTCCCGAGATACGTGGCATCCTTGCCGTTTCATTGACAGCGACACGCTGGCGGGCAGTGGCCGTAACATTCTAATTCACAGGCGTTTGCGCCCATGAACAACGACGACACACGACGAGTGGGAGCGCCCGGCGTGAAAGCCGGGACGTCGGTCTCGCACCACGACAGAGAACTGGTGGCAATGGTCCGCATTGCCAGCACAATCCTCCAGTACAACGAACTCGACGAAATGCTCTCCGCCATCACCCGCGAATTGGCAAGGGCAATCAACTTCGACCGGTCGAGCGTCGCGCTCACCACTGCAGACGGCAAAAATCTTACGTTAATGCACATCCATACCGGGGCAGGGCGCTCCCGGATCGGCGAGGGGCGGCAGATTCCGCTCAACGAAAAATCGATCATTGGCTGGGTCGCGCTCAATCGAACCCCGGTTCTTCGCAAAGATATTCTCTCCGACGGGCGCTTCCTTGAAGTGGTCAAGGAGGAACAGCTTCGCAGCGACATGATTGTCCCCCTGGTGGCGCGTGGACGCGTTATCGGGACGCTCAACGTGGGCAGCTATCAACCGAGCGCGCTCACCGATGAAGACCTGACAACGATCGTGAACTGCAGCAATCTCATTTGCGGCGCGATCGAGCATGTACTGCTGCTCCAGGAAGCCAAAGACATGGGCGAGCGGTACCGAACGCTGCAACGGGACGCGACCGATATCATCATGCTGATCGATAAGAGCTCGGGGCATCTCCTGGAGGTGAATCGCAGTTGCTGCGAGGCGCTCGACCACACCGAGGCCGAGCTCCTTCATAAAAGCTTTTTTGATCTCTTCCTGCAGGAGGATCAGATACAGGCGCGCCGTGATTTCGTCAACATCCTGGCGCAGCGTTCAAAGACGTTTCTCGACCGCCGTCTCGTCCGTCGCAACGGACAGGCGATCATCGTCGACATCAGTGCCAGCTTGATTGAAATCAAATCCGACACTTTCATCCAGGTCATCGTGCGAGACATCTCGGAACGAAAACAGCTCGAGAAACAGGTACTGCAGCAGAATCGTCATCTCCAGGATGCCAACCGCAAGTTGCGCGACGTTGATCGGATGAAAACGGAATTCCTCGCGAACATGAGTCACGAACTGCGCACGCCGTTGTCTGTGATTATCAGTTACACGGAGGCGCTTCGAAACCAGAATGTCGACGGCGAAGCGCGTGCGCAATTTCTCGACATCATCGCAGAAAATGGAGATCACCTGCTCGGTTTGATCAATGATCTTCTGGATCTGTCCAAGCTCGAAGTGACCGGCGCTATGCTCGCCATGACGCTCTCACACGTCAACGACGTTGTACGCTCGCTCTGGACTAAGGTTGTTGAGATGGCCGATGAAAAGCGGATTCGTCTCACGTTCAGCCCGGGCGTGGGCGTGCCCGTTATCAACATGGATAACAAACGCATGCTCCAGGTGCTGCACTGTCTCATTCAGAACGCGATCAAGTTCACCGATGTTGGCGGTGCCGTGGAAGTTCGCACGTTGACGCGTGATGATTCGGTGTGGGTTCAGGTGACGGATACGGGAGCCGGGATCCCGGGCGATCGGGTGGAGAGCGTTTTCGACGCTTTTCGTCAGATCGATGGATCGAGTACCCGGAAGTGGGGAGGACTCGGGATCGGCCTAGCCATGGCCAAGCATATCGTCGAACTCCACGGGGGATCGATCTGGGTTGAAAGTGAGGTGGGTGTCGGGAGCACGTTCAGCGTAATTCTCCCCGCACGC
>Ga0055520_10000014_pt1 | contig 12057 bp, 8 predicted proteins | sample White_ThreeSqC_D_2_FD_57970 | JGI IMG/M metagenome (GOLD analysis project Ga0055520, IMG submission 57970) | Wetland microbial communities from the San Francisco Bay, California, USA, that impact long-term carbon sequestration - White_ThreeSqC_D1 | ecosystem: Environmental > Aquatic > Marine >... | reverse complement strand
TCTCGAGCTCGCGAACGTTGCCAGGCCAGCGATACCCCCGCAATCTCTCCATGAACTCGTCGGTGGCCGTATTGATCGTCTTCCCCATCTCGCGACAGAATTTCTCGAGGTAGTGGTTCATCAACAGTGCGATGTCTTCCTTGCGCTCACGCAGCGGCGGAATGGTCAGCGGAAAGTCGTTGATGCGGTAAAAGAAATCTTCGAGGAAACGTCCTTCCTCGCACATCGTCAGCAGGTTCGCTTTCGACGCACAGATAACCCTCACGTTCACATTCTTCATGTCGTTCGAACCGACCTTGCGGACCTTGCTCGTGTCGAGAAAGGTGAGCAGCTTGCCCTGCATCGCCATCGACGTCTTGCCAATCTCGTCGAGGAAGATCGTTCCCCCATCGGCCTGCTCGAGAAGGCCGTCTTTGTCGGCGAACGCCCCGGTGAAAGCGCCCCGCCGGTGACCGAACAACTCGCTTTCGAGCAACTGTTCGGGCAGCGCGGCACAGTTGATGTGAACAAACTTTCGATCCCGACGATCGCTGAGCAGATGAATCGCATACGCGATCAATCCCTTGCCTGTGCCCGTCTCGCCCTGCAGCAGCACCGTCGCGTCGGAATGCGCCACCCGCTCGGCCAGACCGAGTAGCTGGAGCATACCGCGGTTCTCGGTGACAACCGTCTCGAATCCCTTTGAACCCTGCTCGCGTTTCGCTTTTGCCCGCCCGCGACGTTCCACACGAACCAGTTCGAAAATCGAAAGCGATATCAGGCTCGCATAGGCGGCGACAAAGTGCAGGGCATCCTGGCCGATCGGGCCGCTGGTGGAAGCCGCATCCCGGCGCACACACAACATTCCAAGTTCTTCCCCTTCGAACCCGAGTGGCTGCAGCAGGAAGGTGCCGTCGAGTGGACCGAGTTTCTCGGTCAGACTCGCATATTCCTGCCGGCTCGGATCCGTGATCACGTGGACGGATCGGTCACCGTCTTCGTCGTGCCAGGCCCCGTACCAGGAATCGATCGCCCGCGCTGCCTGGGCGCTGAGCCCCTGCCGGACGACGATCTGAGACGACTTGCCCTTCGGACCGGGAATCGAGACGAATCCGCCGGTCGCACCCAGCCGCTCCGAAATCAAATGGACCGTGGACTCCAGACCGCTGATCAGATTCTCACGCGAACACGCGCCACTCTGGATCTCGCCCAGAACGCTGAACTGGTCCAGAACACGCGTCGTCGCTTTGGTCATCCGGCCTTCGATCTTGTCCCGGAGGGCTGCGAGAGCGCGGCGAAATTTGCCGTCCTGTTCTTCTTCGGCCAGTCGGTCTGCTTCATATATCGCGAGCATTGCCTCGTCGACATTACCCAGCCGATCTTCCACATTGGCCAGCATCATATGCGAAACGATCTGGCCGCGGGCGTCCTCGAGCTTGCCGTACGCAACGATGCTGTCGCCGAGCTTCTGCTTTGCCTTGACCAGATTCGCGTCCCCGCCGATACGCACCCGATAGCGCGCCAGCATCTGCAGCGCCTGGGCTCGCTCTTTCGGGCAGGAGTGAAGGTCGAAATATTCCAGACTGGAATCGATCGCTTTGATCGCGCCAACCACGTCACCGAGCCGGCTCCGGCACTGCGCGCGGCACCTGTGCAGAAAACCGACTTCGTAAACCTCGGACCTCTCGGCGATTTCGAGTCCCTCTTCGATATGCTCGAGCGCACGAGCCGGGTTGTTCAAACCCAGTTCCGCCTCAGCGAGCCGCCGCAGGCACTCGGCCACGACGTCGCCGTCCGGGGCAAAGTTCCGCGCCCGCTCCAGCGCGCTCTCCAGATTGGCGCGCGCCTCGACAAATCGGCCGCGCTGAGACATCAATTCGCCGATGTATTCGTCGATGACGGTCGCTTCGCGCGCATACCCGTTTTCGGTAGCCATCGCCTGAACGCGAACCAGCGTGCGCTCGGCTTTGGAAAATTCGCCGGCAAGCATGTGGGCCCGGCCAAGTGTTCCCAGCGCCTTGACCCAGTTGAGTGTATCGCCAAGCTGTTCGGCGCCTCTTGCCGCCGCGGAAAGAACGCTCATCGCATCGACGATCCGGCCGGCCTTCGTGTAGACGACGCCCAGGTTGAGCTGAACCAGTACGATGTGCTGGGACAGACCAAGCGTCTTGGCCAGATCAAATGCCCGGGTCAACGACGCGATTGCGCGGTTCCACCTGCAGGCGTTCTTGTGAAGCAGTCCGAGGTTGTTGTAGGCGTAGGCCACGCCCACCCGGTCGTCGGCACGGCGCGACGAAGAGAGCGCGTCGGCGAAGAACTCCTCCGCCTGCGGCAACATGCCCATGCGAAGGTAGCAATGGCCGATCAGCGTCTGAATTCCGGCAACTTCGACATGATCGTCCGAGTTCTTCAGTCGCCGGTAGGCGGAAAAAGCGAGTTTCACGGCTTCTTCGTAAGAGCCGCGGGATAGGACAATATGAGCGCGACGGGCCTCGAGCCGTCCGATCGTCGCGTCGGGAGCGATGTTGTCGACAAGCTTCCGGGCCGTGTCGAGCGCGCTTTCTGATTGTGAGTAATTGCCCTTGCGACGGTGGCAGTCGCAGATGCGCATCAGGAGCCGGAAACGGTCCGGAATGTCATCAAGCTTCGGGGTTTGAAGCGCCTGATGAAAATACTCGAGCGCCGTGGAGAAATTCTCCGTGGCGAAGTGCATCAACCCGACTTCTTCGGCGGGCAGTAAGACCGAATCCGGGCTGTGGGAGCCACTTCCCTGGTCTCTCTCGAGTCGTTCTCTGTCGTCCCGTGCGTTGGACATCCGATTACGTTCCTAAGTTGGACCGAACTAAACTGATTAGTTCAATTTACGCCCTCGCGGCGTTCCATTTGCTACCTGATGAACACAAACCTCCACCACATCCTAAACAACAGCGTGGCGCGCGTATCGCCGGCGATGAAGGACGAGCCTCCGATGCCTGCGCCTCTCTTCTTGACTCCTGCAACGCCGTCCAGGTCGCCGTCGTCAGCACTCGATCCGCCGCCTTCTTCACCGGACGCACTGGGCCCGGTAACACCGTCTATGGTACTGACGATATTCGGTCCGTCGGAATAGGGCGATTTAGCGGGTCCCGCAAAGGGATGGGCAGAGGGGTAGCTAAGAACGACCAGCAAAGCGGCAATTATGATGAATACTGCCCGCTTCATCTGATCATCAACTCCTTCCCTCGTTTGACACTACATCTCGAAACAGATGGGAAACACGTGGGGTAAAAAAGTGCACCATTTGTGCACTGTAATAAAGGTAAGTCCGCCTGTGGCAACTGTCAATGCCTTTTCCTAGGCGTCATCCGGGTCCTCGTCCCGCGGACTCTTAAACGGTATACCGTATTTTTCCAGCTTTTTATAAAGGTTGCTGCGTTGCATGCCCAGACGGCGCGCCGTCTTGCTGACGTTGTGGCCGAAAAACCGCAATTTCCGCTCCAAAAACTCCTTCTCCACCGAGTCCTTGAACTCACCGTAGGTCTCGACGTCGAAGAAGCGTCCCTCATCGCGGTGGGCGCCGCCGAATTCGGGCAGGTCACGCGCCTCGATCGTGTCCCCGGGAGCGAGAATGATCAGCCGTTCGACGAGATTCCGGAGTTCCCGGATGTTCCCGGGCCAGGAATAGTCCCGGAGGACGTCGATCGCCGCCCTGGACATCTTTTTCGTCGGTTGTCCGAGTTCGGCCGCCGTAATATTCAGGAAGTGCTCGACAAGTGCCTCGATGTCCGAAATCCGTTCGCGCAGCGGCGGCAGCTGGATCGGCACCACGTTGAGCCGGTAGTAAAGATCCTCCCGGAACGACCCGTCCTCGCTGGCCCGGAGGAGATCCTTGTTCGTCGCGGCGATGACGCGGACATCGACTTTCCGCGACTCCGTTCCCCCGACGCGCTCAAAAATAGACTCCTGAAGCACCCTGAGGACTTTCGCCTGGGCCCCGGGGCTCATGTCTCCCACTTCATCGAGGAACAGCGTGCCGCCGTTTGCCAGCTCGAACTTCCCGATCCGGCGAGAGACGGCACCGGTGAACGACCCCTTCTCGTGCCCGAACAACTCGCTCTCAATCAGCTCCTCCGGAATGGCGGCGCAGTTTACCTCGATGAACGCATCCTGCGAGCGGGGACTCAGTTCGTGCAGGGCACGTGCAATCATCTCCTTGCCCGTACCATTCTCGCCCATGATGAGAACACGCGCATTTGTCGGCGCGACCTTGTGGACGGTTTCCATGATCGCCCGGATATCCGGGTGGTCTCCCACGATCTCCGTCCGTCGCCTGTATTCGGCCCGCAGAGAGATGTTCTCGCGAAGGAGTTTGCGCTGGGCGAGCCCGTTGCGGATCACCAGCAGAATGCGGTCGGCGTCGACCGGCTTCTCGATGAAATCGAAAGCGCCGAGCCGCGTGGCATCGACGGCGGTCTGGATCGTGCCGTGCCCGGAAATGATCACGACGGGGAGTTCAGGATGGTCGGCGTGAATCTTCTCGAGCACCTCGAGCCCGTCCATACCCGGCATCTTGATGTCCAGCAGCACCAGGTCGACAAGTTCGTCCCGGACGAGATCCAGCGCCGACGGACCGTCTTCAGCGAGGATGACACGGTACGATTCGAATTCGAGTAGCTTGCGCAGAGAGTCGCGGATACCCTGCTCATCGTCTGCGATCAGAATGGTACGCGCCATGATTCCTTCTATTTTGGTGCAAAACGGCGGGTTAGCTATTTCGAATCAATACCATAGCGGCTATGATCGAGACCAGTGAAATCAGGACAAAGCCCATGACACGACAGCACATCCGCAATCTGACGATGCCCGAACTCCGCGAGGTGGTCACCTCGCACGGAGAGCCGGAGTACCGCTACCGTCAACTCGCCAAGTGGCTGTACGAAAAACTTGCCGACACGTTCGCCGACATGACCGACCTGCCCGCCGGGTATCGCGACCTTCTCGAAGCCGGCTATTCCGCCCAATCGGCTTGTGTCGTTTCCATGCAGGAATCGGCGATCGACGGAACGCGCAAGTACCTCTTTGAACTTCACGATGGCGGCCGCATCGAATCGGTGATGATGCCGTACGACCAACGCACGACGCTCTGCGTTTCGTCGCAGGTCGGCTGCCCGCTCGACTGCGTTTTCTGTGAAACCGCGAAGGGTAAATTTCAGCGCAATCTGACCGCCGGGGAGATCGTCGACCAGGTGTGTGTACTGAAGCGCGACGCGGGGCTGGCCGGCAGGAAGGTCAATGTCGTGTTCATGGGGATGGGCGAGCCTCTGCTCAATTTCGATGAAGTGGTCCGGTCGATTCGCATTCTCAACGACCCGCTCGGCCTCGATATGGGGGCGAAACGGATCACCGTGTCGACATCGAGCTTTCCCGACCGGATCCGAGCCCTCGCCGACGCCGACGTTTCGTGTTCGCTCGCGCTATCGCTCAATGCACCGAACGACGAAACGCGCAGCACGCTCATGCCGAAGGCAGCGCGCTTCGCTATAGAGGAGCTGCTCGAGGCGGCAAACTATTTCGTGCAAAGCGGCAACCGGCGGGCAACTCTCGAGTACATACTACTCTCAGGCATCAACACGAAAGATGAGGACGCCGCGGCTCTGGCCGAACTCGCCCGGGGCTATCCTTTCAAACTGAATCTGATTCCGTACAACCCGGGGCGACAAAGTGAGTTCGATTCAATCTCGGAGGCGGACATCGATCGCTTCGTCCGGCAACTCGTGCCGAAAGTCCCCACCGTTACAGTGCGCAGAAGTCGAGGTCTCGACATCGACGCTGCATGCGGTCAACTATGGACGAAGAGCCTGACGGAAAAAGAGAAGCCCGTGAAAGAAGCCGGCGAGTGAGTCACTGGAGGATACCGCGGCTGCCTTCACAGGCGTATCGGGTGAGCTGGTACGATTACTTCAACAGCACCAGTTTCAGCGTCGTCTGACTGTCCCCTGCCCTCACACGCGCATAGTAGTTGCCGCTCGCTACGGGATTGCCGGCGCGATCCGTCGCGTCCCACCGCAACAGAATTTCACTGCCCGGCGATACGCCCGTATAGAGCTGTCGAACGAGTCGGCCGCGCACGTCGTACACGTTGACCTCTACACCACCCTGCGATCGCACCTCTTCGGGCACCGTGATGCGAATGTCCGTCGTCGGATTGAACGGATTGGGCGTGCTCGTCGCAACCACCTTCGGAGTCCGGGTCGCAATCTCGCCGCCGAGATTCTCGAAGAACACACGCAGTCCGGGTACCGCGTCGGGCGGGACGATCTCATGATTCTCCACCCGGCCGCCGAACGCCGCCAGCTCGCCACCGAAAAGCACGCGAAAATCCTCGGCCAGAATTTCCTGAGGCCGGTAGGGGTGGCTTGCCGTCGACGAAAAACGTTCCGTATCGGTAATGCCGCGAATCGCGCGGTAGTCGTCCCACCGGCTTGAATAAGACGGCAGGTAAGCGTTGTGAAACACGTGACCCAGTTCGTGCGCAACGATGTACGCGGCAACGCTCGAGTCGATATCGAGCACATGCGGACTGAGGAATATTTCGTTGCCACTCGTCGAGCTCACCAGGATATTGCGCCGGGGGTACGGGAGCAGATACACCTTCACGTCAAACCGGATATTCGGATGCTTGATGGACGAGAGCGCCGACAACACCTGCTCAACTGAAAACGCGTGAAACTCGCCGTCGCCTTTGTTGTAAATGGCCGGGTCGTTGATGTCGGTGATGACGGAGAGGTAGCGGCGGTCGTCGAGCAGGATAACGTCGCCATTGCTGCCCGATGTCAGTGCCGACGCCAGCGCGTCGGCTGTGTAGATCGACACGTCGAGCCCGTTCGCCAGAAAATGGTGCTGGGCCAGGTTCGCGGCGCGAGCAGTCGGTGTCGCCATCGGTGCCACCAGCAGGGCCACCGTGAGCAGGGAGATTCGATAAGTGATTTTTGACATACTGATAATATTCCGCTTTAGTACGGATCGACCATATAACCCTATTGTGCATACGGTATTCCCTACGGCCGAAGCGGCCGCCGCTTGCGCCGCCTGTTTGACACAAACGCCGACGAAACACCCATAAAACAATGTATCTAAATATCTTAGAATTTGATTGATTCATGCGACTCGATGAAAATCATCGGGCGCGACGACCGGATGCCCCTTCGTTGGAGCCCCGAGTTGGGAGCTTTCACCCTGACAGATGGGCAGGGCATCGGAACACGACCGTAATCGTATTATCTACATGTGGTTATAATCCGCGATTGACTTGGGGGGACTCCCCCACCCGACCGGAAACGGCATGGAGTTGCGGGGAAGCATTCGGGATCACGCTCCGCGGGCGCACGTCGGCGGTGGTCGTTCGGCGCCTGGCGGCGGGCAGATGTCGGAAGGGGCGAGGCTAGAATCTGACGCCGGTACTGAAATAGGGCCTTACATTCCCATCGGTTCCGTAACCCAGGTCGAGACGGACGACATCCTGAAGCGGAGAGTATAGCCGGAAGCCGATGCCGGCGCCGGAATGGACGTTGCGGGCGGAAAATTCGCTGGCCGACGCCCAGGCGATTCCGCCATCCACGAAAGCCACGAGAGAGGCCGCGAAGTCGACGTTACCGGCGAACGGAAACTGGTAGACCCGTTTCGACCACGGGGATATTCGAAGTTCCGCCGTCTGGAACCAGCGATGCTCTCCGCGGAAGACACCGGAGTTATAACCCCTCAGCGATCCCGTTCCCCCGATCCCGTAGCGGATGTAGTCCGGGTACTCACCGAGCTGCGCAGCGAAATTGGAATACAACCCCAGCACAGTCACTTCATCGAGCGGAATGAAGAAACGGAGCACATTGCGCACACCGTAAAAGGTCTCATTGCCGCCGCTGACGCGACGCGACGCCTCAATCGATGTCAACGAGTAGAAGCCGCGGCGGGGTTTCAGCTGGCTGTCGCGTGAATCAAACAGGTAGCCCAGCGACGGTGTGACAATCACCTCGCCCTCGAACGGTTGTCCGACGGCCCCGAGACGGTTGTCGGACAGCGCGAGCCCGCCGATCAACGTCGAGAACGCGATACGGCTTTCGGTGAGGGGATAACTCAGCCCGGTGGCGAGACGGGTGCGTTCGAGAATTCCTACATTTGAGGGAAGCCCCTGGCGGTGATAGTAGGAAGCGCGACCGCTGACGCCCATGTGCTTCCAACCGATCCAGCTCGTGCCCCAGCCGATCGCGGCACGGTCGGTCCTGTCGGAATCGCGCACGGCGTCGATCGAGAAATTTTCGAGGCGTCCGCGAAAGTTGCTGTCCTTCCACTTCGCACCGTAGTCGATACGCTCGTTGCGGAAGTCGTACTCGAGAACCGGGTAAATCAGTTTGACGAGGATTACCGGGCGCTCACGAACCATCACGCGCAGTGCACAACGGTCATCGCCGACGGGTTCGACGGCGATCTCGACTTCGGCGAGAACGCTCAGGTCGGTGAGATAACGCTGATCGCGCTCGAGCGACACCGCATCGAGACGCACACCGGCACGCGACTCCATCTCGCGCAGAATCGCAATGTCTCGAACGCGGGAATTCCCAAGTACGTAGACAGAGTCAATGACGCGCCCGTACGCCCACTCGTAAACCGTCGCATCGAAAGCCTGGGGTTGGGGCACAGGATCGGCTAGGACAGGAATAGAAAAGGCGAGGGATAACAGGGTCGCTGCCACTCGAGCTGCAAAACACCGTAGAACCACCTATAAAGGATAGGCGTTGTCGGCACGCGTTGAAAGAGCAATCTTGCGCGGCGCACCCATCGGCACTCAGGATGCGGGGGTTGCGGACGCCCCGGGGGCGCTGTCCCGAGGAATGATTCGCCGTCCTCCGAAACGACTGAGCACCAGAGACCCGATGCCCGACACCAGAGCAAAGGAGGCGAGAAAAAAACCGAGCAGTTTGAAAAAGACCCGGAGCGGCCCCAAAATCGTCAGACCGGGCACCCGAAGCAGCGTTGCAAGGAGTTCGGGCAACGCCAGCACAGCCACTCCGAGAAACACGAACAGGAACGGACTCGAAGACGCAGAACCCATTCGCGCCGCAATCACGCGGCCCACGGCAACGGCAAAGACAGCGACTCCGATGATACAGATCCCGCAGCAGCTGATCACCAGGAGTATTGCGAGTGGAATCCCGATCAGCGTGATGATCAGCGGCACAGTGACGATCGCCAGCCCGAAGAACCCAATGATGACGGACAACAACCCGACACCAAAACTTTTCAGGTAACTTGCCGACAAATGGTCGTGCGCCACGGCGACGCGCTCGCGCAGGAAGAGCACAACGATGAAGAACAGAACCAGATGGACGAATATCGCAACCAGAAGTCCGGCGGTCCAGGCCCATAGCGGCGGCTGATCGAAGCCACCGATCCAGCCACTGAAGGGCAGCAGGCCCTGGATCTCGACGCGCTCGCCGTGAATGATGACGTCGTCGTCTTCCTCTATCTCGCCACCGATGGCAACGGCGTCGCCTCTTATCTCTGCGCCGGAACGCACGCGGACGTTTCCACCGATGACAACGACGTTGCCCGTAACGCGCCCTTCGACGATAGCGTTGTCGCCGAAAACGATGAGGTCGCCGAGAACCTGTTCGTCTCTCCCGACGAAGACGCTCTCGCCAAAGCGAACGATATCGGTTCCCTTGTCGCTGAAGCGTATCCGTTCATCGTTGACCTCGACCCATTCGCCTGTGCCGCGGCGCGTGTCACCTTCGATGCTGATGCCACCTTCGCCGATCTTGATTCGGACTTTGCCGCCGGTGCTGTCCGACACAACGGCAGTCGAGTCACTCGTCTGAGCCATGGACGCAGGCGAGGAGAAAATGGCCGATGTGGCAACGAGCGTAAAAACGAGAAGATCAGAAAATCGAATGTGTCGCATGACGGGATGCTTTCCTCCGCTTCGCGATCAATGAGAGGAGAAGGACGCAGGAGATTACAGCGAGAATCCCCATGCCTCCATAATAGAGATTCTCATTCGCCGAAGAAACCACCGAAGCGCTGGCACGGAGAAGGACGGCGAAGGCGCGCAAGTAATCCGAGACGGTATCGAGTACGCGCCCGAGGACGGAGACGCCGTTCATCGCGGTCTCAATCGATACGTACAAATCGGCGATTTTGTCCGTGACCGAAGTGACCGAACCACCCATCAAACCCAACAGCGCCGCAATCGGTGAGTATAGTGCCGCAACGACAATACTCGCGGCAAGCGGATATTTGGCGGGCGCGGGGAGCGCGAGAAAACGCCCGAGCAGTTTCCGCGCGACGGACACCTTCTGGGGACGTATCACGCCGACCGAGCGCAGTTCGGCGATCACGGACGGAACGACGACCCGGGGCACGTCGAAATGCGGCAGCCTGCCAAGCGATCCGAAAAGCTCCCGGTATATGAGGACTTCGTTTTCGCACGCTTCGCACTCGCTGACGTGGTGAACGAACTCGTTGCGATCGAGCTTCGGCAACCGGCCCTCGAGGTATTCCTGTATCAGATTATGAACTGTTGCGCAGCGCATGGACCGTTACTTCTCTTCTTTCTTCCCGGCACTCTTCTTTTCGAACACGCGAACGTCGCCGCTCGCCGTTTCGATGACCACCCGGGATTTACCCGTCCCCACGATGCCACGCAGACGCCGCCGCGTGATCTCTTCGAGCTTGATCGGGATGTCGCCCTCGATCGAGCCGCTCGACGTGCTGATGTCCAACTGAAAACCCGCATTGGCGATGGTGTTATAGGTCACGCCGATATCGCCGCTGGAGCTGCTCAACCTGAAGTCGCGCTCGCCGACGGGGAGAATCATCACTTCCAGGTCTCCGCTCGACGTCACCGCGTTGATCGATCCTTCGACACCGGCGATCGCGGCGTCACCGGTCGACGTCATAAAAACCAGGTCGCCGAGACAGCTGTCGAGCCGCAGATCACCGCCGGAAAGCCGGATATCGACGTCGCCACCGACGCGGGACACGTCGACATCGCCGCTCGTCCCGCGCACCACAAGACGCCCCGAAACGCGGTGGACGTCAATGCTCCCGCTGGACGCCACGATCTGCAAGTTTCCGTCCATGTCCCCGGCGTCCAATGTGCCGCTCGTCAATTCCACCTCGCAATTGCCCAGAATCCCGGAGAGAAAAATGTCTCCGCTGGTTGCCGACGCTTTCACGCCTCCGCGGCAATTCGACACGCGTGCTTCTCCCACCGTGGTCACGACTTCGACCGCGAACGACCGCGGAACCTCGATCGCGTAGTCGATCCACGAGCGTTCCTTGCCACCCTTGAAAACGGCCCAAAGGGTATGACCGTCCCCGAGCGCCTTCGAATGTCTCGTTTCGATCGTCAGCGCCTCGTCGCTCTCGTCGACCACCCACTCCAGTTTGTCGATCAATCGCTGCGCCCGCTCAGCGTCCCGTGCACGGGCGCGCTTCGTCGCGAGAATGCGGATCTGATCGTTGGACGTGCCCACGACAACGGCCTTCCCGCGCGCGTTCTGGACGATCAGCGTCGTCTTGCCCTTCACATCGATCGTTCGCTTCTCTTCGTGCTGGATCTCAGCCGCCCAGGCAGTCGACGCCACAGCGATCGTCGCCGCAGTGACCGCCGCCGATGCCCTCGAGAAATTTGCCAATAACCGTCTCAATTCAGCCTCCATAACGGGTTGCCAGAACCCCCCTGCTGTGTCCAATGTACGGAGTACCGTCCAAAAAGGTTCACTCCGGGTGCCACTAAGGCGCCCGCCGGCACGCAATCCGCTGGATGGTATTCGGCGATAACTCCTAAGCTCTTTTTATTTAATAAATTATGGCGCCCACGCCCGTTTCCACTAATCAAAAAAATCCCCGCCTTCGAGACGGCCCTTGAGCATCTCGCGCGCCCGGTGGATACGCGCCTTGACGGTGCCAAGCGGTATATCGAGCGTCACCGCAATATCCTCGTAGGACAGGTTTTCCTGGTGCCGGAGCACGAGCATGACACGATAGTGCTCCGGCAGCTCCCCGATCGCTTCCTCGAGCCTCAGCATCTTCTCCTTCTTG
>Ga0055520_10000013_pt1 | contig 12750 bp, 8 predicted proteins | sample White_ThreeSqC_D_2_FD_57970 | JGI IMG/M metagenome (GOLD analysis project Ga0055520, IMG submission 57970) | Wetland microbial communities from the San Francisco Bay, California, USA, that impact long-term carbon sequestration - White_ThreeSqC_D1 | ecosystem: Environmental > Aquatic > Marine >... | reverse complement strand
TCGAACTGCTCGGGTTTCTGCTGGTACGCCCGCCTCATGAACTGCGTCGATATGCGAATCGGCGTGAGTGGGTTCTTGATCTCGTGCGCAATCTGACGCGCCATCTCGACCCAGGCTTCGAGTTTGCTCCGTTCTTCGAGCGCCTTCTGCGATTGCGCGACGCGCGCCGCCATCTCGTTGAAGCCGCGCATTACCGTGCCGATCTCGTCGTCGCGCCGCTCGGACAAACGGACGTCGAGGTCGCCCTCGCTGATTCGTCGCGTTCCCGCAAGAAGATCGCGAAGCGGTTCAAAAATTCCACGCGCGAGGAACAGGCCAAGGGCGATCGTTGCGGCAAAGAGCAGGGCGAAAATGCCGAGCACGATCGACGTCGCTTTCTGAACCTCGGCGTAGTACGACTCGGGACGGAACAGGAGCGGCACGCTCATCGCGGCGAAGTTGCCGCGCGCGGCGATATTCTTTCTGCCGGCGTCCGCGTCCCACCGCACGACGGGCAGATACGCGACCTGATAGCTGTATCGGCCGGCGCGTTCCGTCGCCAGCTCATGATCTGCACCCATCATCGATACATTGACGAACGCGTCGGCGTTCATAATGGCACTGATGAAGCCGCCGGCGAGCAGACCTTCGCGGCTCGATGCAACCAGTTCGCCGCTGTCATACACGTTGACGTCGGATCCCACCTGGTCGGCGATTTCACCGAGCAGTTCCGCGTCGACGAGCCGTCCATAGTAAACGTAGAAACTGCGCGCCCAGTCTTCCCGCGTCACGCGTACCGGCGCACTGACCACGCCGATGTACGTCGTGTTCTCTTCGCGCAAAACGAAAAGGTCCTCCTGGGATGCGTTGGCAATTGCACCACGCACGTCGATGCCGAGCCCCGTTGTGTCGGCCTCGGTCCCTCCCTCAGAAATGTCGAGGAAGAGGCGAACGACACGCTTGCTCCCAACGGCCTGTATCAGGCTGCTCCCTGGGTCGAAGAGTCCGGTCACATCGACGGGATTGAGCAGGAACTGCAGCTCTCCCCGCAGCACATTCACCAGGGCCTTGCGCGCACTCACCGCCTTGAGCAACGCCTCCTGGCGGTTTTCTTCGAGAAACCGGTCGCGGATGATGTTGGCGGCGAAAACGCCGAGGATGATCGCTGGCACCAACGCGACGACAAGAAACGACGCGAGGAGTTTCTGCTGAAAGCCGAGGCGTCGTCCCGGCGTGAGCGACGGCAGCAAGTTTTTCAGCGCAGGGATCGTGCCGAGGAGAATGATGGCCACGATGATCGCGAAAGCATAGACGAGATACAGAGAGAGCAACGTCGACCAGCGCAGCACGTGGCGCATCGACGAAGGCACGATGAAGCCGGCGAGCAGATAGTCGTCGGCCACGCCGGTCTCATAGAGAACGAATCGAAACGATCGGTCGCCGGCGTTGAGCAGCGGCCACTTTTTATCCAGTGCCCGATCGAGTGACGCTTTCGGGATTCGCATACCGAGCGGGGCATACGAAGACGAAGACTCATACACCTGGTTGCCGTTGATACGCGCGAGCAACAGCGCTTCCGGTTCTTCGACGCGCGGCGCTACGCCGCCGGCCTGCACGTTGCGAAGCACTTCCGGCGTTCGGGGGCCGGTCCGCGCAGCCAGTCCCAGCCCTTCGAAATGAAACGGAAGATCGACGATGACCTTCCCGACGAGGTGCTCCACCACCTGGCCGTTTGCGTCGATGCGTTCGTCGCGAACGTTGAGAACCCCGCGGTAGAACCGCACGACACCCTGAGGCGTGCCGCGTGTCAGATCGAGAACGGCCCACGCGTCGCCGGCGGGTGTGTCCGTTCGCTCGGTGCCTTCGGCAATGCGCACGCGATAAGGCATGTCGACACCGAAATCGCTGACAACGCTGTCCTCGCTCGTGACGATGTGGATCGCACAATTGTATCCAAGGTAGCTGAGCGGTCCCTCGGCCCAGAGATCGAAAGCGAGCCGCTGCACGTCAATCGAGTGCGGACTTTTCAGTGCGAGCCGGATCTCACCTCGCCCTGCGAAGTCCTCGAGGACATCCTCGAGGATCACCACTTTCCAGTCGTCGGAGGGGTCGAGCATCTCGTTTGCTTTCTCCTCGACAAAACTCTGCCGCAACTCGTCGTAGTCGCGCGAAAGGGAAACGTACGTGGTGCCGGAAGAGACGATGACGAGACAAAACGCAACGATGACGATCGACACGAGGTCCTCACGTTGAGCAAAGCGCGGAGCGTAGACAATGAGCAACAGCAACGGCAGAGAGACGGCCACTAATTCCCAGCGGTGGACGATCTCCGCTATCGCCGCCACGACGACAATCGCTACCAGCGCCGTCCGGGTTGCGTCGCTGCTGCTGCTCGCGCGCAGCAGTCCCCACGCGATATACACGCTGCAGAGCAGCATGCCGGTGACAATGAGAAAGACACTCAGGTGCAACACGAGCACCTCGGGCGCAGCAATCGCCATCGTTTCGCCGACGAGTCTCGGATTCGCATTGATCACGACGGCGTTGACGTAGCGCCGAGCCAGTTCGACGATGGCAGCGAGCACCAGCGCGATCGCGATGCCTCTGGGCACGGAGAGCCACGCTCGCGTTCCGGCTGCGCCTGCAACCGGCCCGCGGTCCAACGATCGCGCCACTTTCACGACACCGTACAGAGCGACAACAAAGAACACAGCCGTAATCAACATATCGCCCGCGCTGCGCATCAACCCGCCGAGCAACGGTGTAGCAAACACCGTTGGATCGAAAATCTTCATGCCTTCCGTGCCGGACGATGTGCGAAAAGACAATACGGCGTAGCGCAGCACAACGAGAAACCCGACGAACAGCGCGGCGCCGGTCCAGGCGGCGAGGGGCGTACCTTTTGCCCGCAGTGCGGCAGCGAGCAGCCCGAACATGATGACGAGAACGAGAACGATCAGAATGCGCGCGATCAGCAGCCGTCTCTCCATACGGTGCGAGGCGTAGTGTCGATACGGCTGACTCGTCGCGGCAACACCGAGAACAGGATTGCCCTGCGGCGCGTTCACAACGACGCGCCCGTGCATCCCGGTGGACTCGCTGCCCGCGATCAACGACGCGGGCTCGATCTGTTCCGGAAACGGAAAGAACAGAAGCGTCGAATCCGCGCTATGGCTCGCACCACTTCCCGCTCGTTCGATACGTTTTTGCCGTTTTTCGAAATTCCGTGACTGCGTCTGCTTGAAGCGATCGAGACGTGCGGGTAGTGTCGACGAAGCCGGAAAGTAGTCGAACGCGACATCCGCCACTTCATCATACGCGATGTTGTCGACGATGCTCGTGCTCTTGAGGAACCGGTTGTTGACGCGGAAATTCACCTCGAGCGGCATGTCGACGACAACCGTATATGAGTTCACACCGTCGGGGCCGGCGACCGGGATGACGTGCGTGAGAATGCGATAGAGCGATACTTTGCGTGAGTAGAGGAGTTCTTTTCCGTGGGCGACAAACCCAAGCCCCGCGTCGTCGAGCGATTGCGGCCATCCCGCCCACGCAAAACTTTCTCCGTTCGCGTCGAACACCTGGATGCCAATCTCGGTCCCCGGGGGCAATGCGCCGCCGCGCGAGGCATCAACGGCGAGCGAATCGAGCAATGCAAACGCTGGAAACGGATCCCGGAGTTCTCCCGCGGTGAGAAATTCCGATGTGACGGCTCCGATTGCACTGGAAAGGCGATGCAGGCGCGCGATCTCGTTTCCGACGGCAGACAGCGTCTCGGCGATGCGATGACCCGCGTCGACTTTCCAAGCGGCGACATCCGCTTCACCGTCGTCGTTGTGGCGCACGAGAGAGAACGCGATCACAACTGCGGCCAGCGCAATCGCGGCGGAAGCCCGCCAGCTGGCAGGAACACGCGAACTCGCGACGAGCAGCGCGCCCAGACCGATGACGGCAAAGAGAATCCACCTGGGCGCGTGTGTTGCCATGTGGACGTCGGTTACGTAGGCGAGAAACAAAACCGCCCATGCGGTCAACAGGCAGGCAATCCCCAGCCAAAACATATACAAGCGGCGATGCGGCACTGGCGCGCGTCCCTAGGTTTTAGAGTGGATCCAAGAATACCGAAATAGGGGTGGTGCGTCGAGGCAGGCGTGCTCAGCGGATCGACTTGATCTCATCGACAACCCATCGCGAATGCTGGCCACTTCCTTCGAGGTGCAAGGAGACATAAATCTTGTCCTTGATGAGCCGCCCGTCGTCGGTGCGTTGGAAGTGGCGCTCGGCGACGGCGAAGGAAGTGTTTCCATCGTCTTCGGGGCGCCGATACTGCTTGAACTCAAACTTGCGGGTGACAGTGTAAGCGAAGAGGTCTTTCAGCAGATAGTAGCTTTGGTTCCGGCTGAACTTCCCCCCGGCGGGACCGGTGCCTTCGATCGAAATGGCCACCTTGCCCTTGCCGTAATGAGCGAGAATCGCGTTGACGTTCTCCTTGTTCCACGCGCGCTCGATGTCGGAGAAGACCTTCATCGGACCCGCGTTCTCCTGCAGCTTGCGCCCGCCGTCCTCCGGCTTACCGCGCTGGTCTTTGGCGGAATCATTCTGTTTGGAGACAACACGGGCCGGCCGGGAGTCGGGCTCGGCCAAAAGGACCTCCGGCGCCCAGCCGATGGGAGTGGCCAGCCCGACAATCAGAACGGTGATCGTCAGCGGTGTTATTCGGGCTTGAACTCGCATAAAACGCTTAGGGGGAGCGTTCTAGGGTGTGCAAGGCGCGTGCCCGATATTATGTATTGAAATGACAGGGAGTTACGAAGATGACGCCGGGACAGTATGTCCACGCTTTTGGACACCGCTGTCTCCAAAAAGGGACATTGTCGTCCCCTCACCAGGTACGAACGACCACGATCCAGACCATCGAGAAACCGATGGCAACCTTGGCCGCGGCGGCCATCGATCGCCCGACGAATGACCACAGTCCGACGCGCATCGCTTCTTCGACGCGGCGGTCGTTGAGGTACTCGCCCGCAGCACCGCCGGCGAACGCGCCGATGAAGGCGAAAACGAGGCTGCCGAGCGGGGGGACGATCGGGCCGCCGATGATCACCCCGGCGATTCCGCCAACGAACGAGCCGAGGACTCCCCAGCGCGTTCCGCCCTTTTTCGCCACGATGACGAGGCCGAGCAGCGCCTCGACGATCTCACCGAGAACGGCGAGGCCAACGATGAGAAAGAGCCAGCCCCACGTGAGTTCGCCCCAACCCGTGATGGTGACAACGAGCGCGGACAACGCGATGATCCAGTTGCCCCCCAGGCCGAACACGGTGAGGATCAAACAGCTGAAGAGAAATATGTAGAGGAGTACGGCGCCGGCGTGGACGAGTATCTCTTCCATCGGTCTGTTACCGCTTTGCGCGCGCGGCCTTCCACTGCTGCCATTCGACAAGTACCGGCGATGCGATGAAGACCGAGCTGTACGTACCGACAACCACGCCAACGAGCAGCGTGAGCGCGAAGTCCTTGATCACTTCGCCCCCGAATATCACCAGCGACAGGACAACCAACATCGTTGTCAGCGACGTGATGATCGTTCGCGACAGCGTCTCGTTGACCGACGCGTTGACGAGCTTCTCGTAGTTGTCGCGCTTGCGCGTGTGCATGTTTTCGCGAATCCGGTCGAATACAACGATCGTATCGTTGAGAGAATACCCGACGATCGTCAGAATCGCGGCGATCACGGCGAGCGAGACCTCGAGGTTGATAAGGGAAAAGAAACCCAGTGTGAAGAGAATGTCGTGGATGAGAGCGATGATGGCGGCGAGGGCGAAACGGAATTCGAAGCGCCACGTGACATAGACCCCAATGCCGAGGAGCGAGTAGATGATCGCCCAGAAGGCGGCCGTCTTCAGTTCAGACCCGATTTTCGGCCCCACCGATTCTGTACGTCGGATCTCGACATGCCGATCCGCCATGCCGGAGGAGAGCACCTCTTTCAGTTTTTCCGCGACTTCGGCTGCGTTGCCCACCGCTTTCACCTTGATGAGATATTCGGTCGGCGCGCCAAAACGCGTCACCTCCGCACCTGCATATCCGCCGGCGGAGACAACGTCGCGAAGATCCTGAAGCGGCACGGACTGGTCCAGACGTACCTCAACGAGGGCGCCGCCGGAAAAGTCGATGGACGCCCTGAATCCCTTGTGAATAGCGACGGACCCGATGCCGATGACCAGGAGAATGGCGGACAACATCATCGCTTTGCGACGATTCTGAATGATGGGGGCGCTGGGTGTTTTGAAGAACTGCATTGTTCTGTTTTCCTGTCCTAAATGCTCAGCTTCTTGAGCTGACGGTTTGCGGTAATAAGATCATAGACGACCCGCGTGCAGAGCAGGGCCGTGAACATACTCGCGATAATTCCGATAGACAATGTCGTGGCGAAGCCTTTGATCGGGCCCGTACCAAACTGCCACAGTACAAACGCCGTAATCAGCGTCGTAACGTTGGCGTCGAGAATCGTGGTGAATGCCCGATCGTAGCCACTCTCGATCGCGCTTCGCACCGTTTTCGCTTTCGACAGTTCCTCCCGTATGCGCTCGAAGATCAGCACGTTGGCATCGACGGACATACCGATCGTCAGAATCAACCCTGCGATGCCGGGAAGCGTCAGCGCGGCGTGAAGCTTGGCCAGCACCGCCATGATGATCAAGAGGTTGAAGATCAGCGCCACGCAGGCGAGCAGTCCCGACCCGCGGTAGTAGATCATCATGAACAGCATCACGATGACGAATCCGCCAAAAGCGGCGTAGGCGCCGGAAACGATCGAGTCGCGGCCCAGCGTGGGGCCGACGGTGCGCTCTTCGATGATGTTGATCGGCGCGGGAAGCGCACCGGCACGAAGTACGATGGCAAGGTCGTTGGCCTCGTCGTCGTCATCCAGCCCGGTAATGCGGCCCGAGCCGCCGGGAATCTTCGACTGCACGACGGGCGCCGAATTGATTTTATTGTCGAGGACGATCGCGATGCGCCGCCCGATGTTCTCGCCGGTGAAACGCGCGAATGCCAGCCCGCCCTGGCGGTTCAGCTCGAAACCCACGTTGAGTTGCGTCGGGTCGTCGGGATCGGGGCGCGTCGTCGCGTCGACGAGCATGCTGCCATCGACGGTGGCGCGCCGCGCCACGAGGTACAATACGATCGCCTCTCCGCCGTCCTGCATCGGTCTCGCATTCCGTCCCCAGAGAAATTCGGACGTCGGTGGAATCACGCGCTTCGCCTGCTCGGTGGCCAGCAAGGCCTCGACAGACGGCCTCTGGCGCGTGTCTACAACGACACCGCCGTCGGCGACGGACAGCAAATAAGATGTAAAGGGACGATCTTCGGAGATCTCCTGGAGCGGCACTTCGGTGTCCTGACCAAGCGTCGGCAGAAGCGAATCGAAAGCCGACGTCGCGGCGGCGGCCAGCGAATCCGCGGCGCTCACCGCAGGCTCTGTTGCGACCGCGGTGGTATCGGCGGCGGACTGCACAGCGGATGTGTCGACAACACTCCCCGTGACCGTGACACCCTTGAGTGTGCGATCCAGGTCGGTAAGGATTCGCACGATCTCGTCCTGTTCGCGGACGAGACGGAATTCGAGTTGCGCCGTTTGCCCGATGAGTTTACGGACACGCTCGGGGTCCTGCAAACCGGGAAGCTGAACGATAATCCGCCGGTCTCCCTGCTGCTGAATCACGGGCTCGGCCACGCCAAATTCGTCGACGCGGTTGCGGAGAATCTCGATGGCGCGGTCGATCGCGTCGGCCTTCGCGTTGTCGCTGAGTGCCGAGTCGTCGACTTCGAGCACGACATGCATGCCGCCCTGAAGATCGAGGCCAAGTTTGATCGCGGTTTCGATGTAACGGGCGCGCTCTTCCACTTCGAGACGATCGCGCTCCTCACTCTTCATCGTGTAAAAGCTCACACTCGGATATAGCGCGTACGCGCAAAAGGCGATCACACCGAAAATGAGAAGGATCTTCCATCTGTTGCTCATCGGTACCCCTGTGTCCCAAGGACACGTTCGTCGTTCGATTATTGTGTCAGGCAGACTCCAGCACTCGCGTACAACTCATCCACGTGTTCGTTAACCTGGGAATGCTGAGATAGGCACGGAGCGAGGCCAGAAAAATGTAAAGAGAAATTATACACGAGCGCCCGCACGAGTCAACCCAAAATGATGCGACACCGCAACTTAGAGCGTCGGGCGGAACAGCGGTGGGTTGCCGGGCGATCCTCGGGCTACATCGGCTTTCCGGGCTTCTTGTCCTTGTGGATCATCGACATGGCGATCGCGATCAGGGCCAGATTCGTACATGCCCTCGAAAACGCCTCAGGGGGGACGTTTCGGATCGTTCCTGTGAATAGCGAGCTCAGCACGGCCATCACAAAGGCCGCGCCGGCCACCAATACGAGAAATTTGGGGATGCCGTTCATGGGTCCCTCCGGGGTCAAAGTTGGAGATACCGGGACATCGTACCACGTATGCCGAGGGACCGTAAACGTCCCACCGGCCGACTAGCGGCCGAGCAGGGCGAGCATTTCGCGCACGGCCCGGTCCATGCCGACGAAAATGGCCCTCGAGATGATCGAATGGCCGATATTGAGCTCTTCGAGGTACGGAACCTCGAGAATCGGCGTGAGGTTGTGGTAGTTCAGGCCGTGCCCCGCATGGACGCGCAGGCCCAGGTGGCGGGCTGCGCTGGCCGCGTCGTGGATCTTGCGCAACTCGGCGTCGCGCTGGGCACGAGAGGCGTTGGCGTAGGCGCCCGTGTGGATCTCGACGGCGTCGAACCGGAGCCGGCCGGCCTGCTGAATCTGGTCGATCGACGGGTCGACGAACGCCGTGACCAGGATATCGGCGTCCTTGACGGCCCCGATCATCTCGCTGAGGCTCGGTGGTGCGTCCAGGAGGTTGAGCCCCCCCTCGGTGGTCACTTCCTCGCGCCGCTCCGGAACGAGGCAGATGGCGTCCGGCTTCAGCGCCAGCGCGATCTCCTGCATTTCGACCGTACCCGCCATCTCGAGGTTGAGCGACGTGTGGACGGCCTCGCGCATCATGCGGGCATCGCGATTCTGGATGTGCCGCCGATCCTCCCGCAGGTGAATCGTGATCTGGTCCGCGCCCGCCATCTCGGCAGCAATCGCGGCGGCAATCGGGTCGGGCTCGTACGTCTTGCGTGCCTCACGAACGGTCGCGACGTGATCGACATTGACTCCCAGGCGGATCATTCTTTTCTCCTTGTTCGACTGCTCGACGCTCACTCCACGAGCTCAGAAACGTATACGAGATCAACACCGGCGCCGAGCAGAAACTTCTCCGACGATCGAAGCGCATCGAACGTCCACCGGTGCGGATGGCCGATCGCCACGGCGATGCCGTTGTTCCTGGCAAGCTGTACGGCGCGCCTCAACCGCTCTTCGACAACTGCGGCATCCTCGGTATCATCGTCGAGAAAAATGCTGTTTCGGGCCGCGGGCATGCCGAGTTCCCGGGCAGTATTATACGCAACAGATTTCGGAGAAGTCAAAGAGTCCAGAAAGAACATGTGGTGTCGCTCGACCACCTGGAGGACCGCATCCATCACGCGCCGGTCCGTCGTTGCCAGCGACCCCTGATGATTGTTGACGCCCTCCACTCCGGGGAGGCTGAGCAGGTAACGCTCGACGACGCGGAAGATCTCCCGGTCGCTCATTTTTACGGTGACGACGGTCAGGTCGGTTGGATACGGCTCGTTGGCTTCCATCGGGAGATGCAGGAGCACACATCGGCCCATTTCTTTGGCCTTCTCGAGGACGTACCGGCTGTGAGGCAACGACGGGAGAATCGATATGCTGACGGGGAACCCCATTGATAACATCCCCGACACGACGTCATTGCGCTGATAGCCGAAATCGTCGATCACAATCGCCAACCGTCCATCCGGCCTCCGGCCGGCGGGCGGTTGAACCCGGTCGGTGTCGGGTGTGGAAACCCGGGCAACGGGCCCCGGCTTTCGGATCGTCAGCTGGTGCGTTTCGTAAAACTGTGTGCCCGCGGTGAAAACAAGGGTTTTGCCGCCGTCCGCCTCGTCGCTCTGACGCACGTGCGCACCGACCCGCTCGATCGCCTCGGTGAGGGCCACATTGACGAGCAGCAGGTCTGTCCCATCGGGACACGGTATGTCCCAGGCGAGCCTGTGAAACGTGTGCCCGCGCCGGCGCCCGACCTCGATCGACTCGCCGATTGCGTCCCGGAGATCGAATTCCCCCAGGGCCGACGCGAGTGCGCCTCCAATATCGTCGCGAACTTGTGTATAGTAGGTATCGAAACCCCGATCCAACAGCACCACGCGTCCGGGCGGGCTTTGGAAATATTTCACGGCAGTGACGCCGCCAACAAGGATGACGACGAGCACTGCCGTGAGGAGCTTTACCCTTGCTGGCACCGCCGGCGCGGATTTCTTTTTCTGTGTTTGTTTCTTCTTCGTCGGCATCGGGGGGACTATAGAAACGGGTCTATTCGACTGTCAAGCGCACCACCGCGTGCGGTCAGCCGGATCGCCAAAATTACGTACTATCCCCACTTCCTCGCGGCCGTTCATTCCACCAATATAGGTGCACGGGGCGCGGAGTGGGTTGTAAACTCACCAATTTTTGTGAAGGATACTATCATGACGCGCAATCCCGACGAATATTCTCCCACCAAAGGTCACACCTATCTCAACGAACCGTCGTTGAACAAAGGCACAGCATTCACAGAGGCAGAACGCGACGCGCTCGGTCTTCGCGGCCTGTTGCCGCCGCACGTGTTCACGATGGAAGAGCAGGTTCCTCGCATAATGAAGGCCTTTCAGACGAAAGCGACCGACCTGGAGAAGTTTATCTACCTTACGGCGCTTCACGATCGCAACGAGACACTTTTCTTTCGAGTTGTCATCGACAACCTCGAAATGATGATGCCCATTATCTACACGCCGACAGTGGGCAAAGCGTGTCAGGAGTACGCCAATATCTTCCGCCGGCCGCGCGGTCTCTTTGTTTCGCTGAAACACCGCGGACAAATACGTCAGGTGCTGAGCAACTGCCCACACAAAAACATTCGCGCGATCGTCGTGACCGACGGTGAGCGCATACTCGGACTGGGCGATCTGGGCGCAAACGGCATGGGCATTCCGGTCGGAAAGCTGGCGCTGTACACGGCGTGTGCCGGCGTACCGCCAACGCAATGCCTCCCCGTGACACTCGACGTGGGCACGAACAACGAAGCGTTACTGGAAGACCCTCTTTACCTCGGTAACAACACGCGACGGATTCGTGGCGAAGAGTTCGATAGTTTTGTCGACGAGTTCATTCAGGCGGCACGAGCCGAGTATCCGAAAGCGATGATTCAGTTCGAAGACTTCGGAAACACGAACGCGTTCCGATTGCTCGAACGATACCGCGATCAGATCTGCACGTTCAACGACGACATCCAGGGCACGGCAAGCGTCGCCATGGCGGGTATTATCTCGGCTTTAAGAATCACGAAGTCGAAGCTCACCGATCAGACGCTCGTGTTTCAGGGCGCCGGCGAAGCCGGAATCGGCATCGCCGAGCTGATCACACGGACGATGGTGGACAACGGTCTGCCCGAGGCGGAGGCGCGCCGGCGCTGTCTGTTTGTCGACTCCAAAGGACTCGTACAGTCGAAGCGCACGGACCTTCAGGAGCACAAAAAGTACTTCGCGCACGACCTCGACGCGCTGCCCGACCTGCAGAGTGTTGTCGAAACGTATCGTCCAACGGCGATCATCGGTGTATCGGGACAACCATCCACCTTCACGCAACCCATCGTCGAAACGATGGCGCGTCTCAACGAACGCCCGATCGTGTTCGCGCTTTCCAATCCCACGTCGAAGGCGGAGTGCACGGCGGAAGAAGCGTATCGCTGGTCGGGCGGTCGCGCGATTTTCGCAAGCGGCAGTCCGTTCGACCCCGTGGAGATGGACGGAAAGCGTTACGTTCCCGGGCAGGGAAACAACGCGTACATTTTCCCGGGCGTTGCACTGGGTGTCATTGCCTGCGGGTCTTCCCGGGTAACCGATGAAATGTTTGCAGCGGCGGCGTTCGAACTGGCCAATCAGGTCACCGAAACCGACCTCGAGTCGGGACTCGTTTATCCCCCGCTCGGCCAGGTTCGCGAGGTGTCGGCCAAGATCGCGGCAGTCGTTGCACAGCTCGCATACGATCGCGGTCTGGCCACCGAACCCAAACCGTCCAATATCGAACAGGCGGTTCGCGACTACATGTACGAACCAAAATACCAGGATTACGCATGACAAAGAAACGTGCTCAGGTCTGCACCGACGGCAACGAAGCCGCGGCCCACGTGGCCTATCGGACCAACGAAGTGATCGCCCTGTACCCGATCACGCCGTCGTCCCCGATGGGAGAACATTCCGATCTGTGGAGTTCACGCGAACTTCCGAATGTGTGGGGGACCGTCCCCAAAGTTATCGAGATGCAGTCGGAGGCCGGGGCCGCCGGCGCGGTGCACGGATCGTTGCAGGCGGGTTCGCTGACGACGACATTCACGGCGAGTCAGGGTCTGCTGTTGATGATCCCGAACATGTACAAGATCGCCGGCGAACTGACCAGCACCGTGTTCCACGTCGCCGCGCGCTCCATCGCCACGCAGGCGCTGTCCATTTTCGGCGACCACAGCGACGTGATGGCGACGCGTTCGACGGGATGGGGAATGCTGTTCTCGAACAACGTCCA
>Ga0055520_10000012_pt1 | contig 12815 bp, 7 predicted proteins | sample White_ThreeSqC_D_2_FD_57970 | JGI IMG/M metagenome (GOLD analysis project Ga0055520, IMG submission 57970) | Wetland microbial communities from the San Francisco Bay, California, USA, that impact long-term carbon sequestration - White_ThreeSqC_D1 | ecosystem: Environmental > Aquatic > Marine >... | reverse complement strand
CTGTTGAGGCGTTCGCCAAAGGGCTGCCGGCCTCGCCCGGTGCCGCGTCCGGCCGGGTCGTTTTCTCCGTCGACGAGGCCGTGGAGCTGGCGGGCAAAGGCGAGAATGTTGTCCTGATGCGCACTGAAACATCGCCCGAAGACATAGACGGGATGAGGGTGGCGCGCGCGATCGTGACGAGTCGTGGTGGCATGACGTCACACGCGGCTGTGGTGGCCCGTGGGATGGGTAAATGCTGCGTGGCCGGTTGTACCGAGTTGGAGATCGACTACGCGAGCGGAACCTTTCGAGTCGGGGATCAGCACTTCAAGGCAGGAGACACGATCACGGTCGAGGGAACGACGGGCCGACTGTTCGTCGGCGAACTTCAGACGGTTGCTCCCGAACTTGACGCATATTTCCATCGTTTCATGGGATGGGCGGATGAACGGAGAACGTTGAAGGTGCGTGCGAACGCCGACACTCCGGGAGACGCCTCCAACGGACGCAAGTTCGGCGCAGAAGGTATAGGCCTTTGCCGGACGGAGCACATGTTCTTCGGTGAGGACCGGATCGACGTGGTTCGCTCCATGATCATCGCAGATTCGACGGAAGGGCGTGTGGCTGCGCTGGAGAAGATTTTTCCGATGCAGCGCGATGATTTCATCGGTGTGTTTCGTGCAATGGACGGTTTTCCGGTGACGATTCGGCTGCTCGATCCGCCTTTGCACGAGTTCCTGCCCAACGACCCCGCGGAAATTGACGCACTGGCGGGGCGCCTCGCGATCGATGCGGGGGCATTGCACTCGAAGATCGAGATGCTGCACGAGTTCAACCCGATGCTCGGGCATCGTGGTTGTCGGCTCGGGCTCACTTATCCCGAGATTTATGAAGTTCAGGTCCGCGCCCTCATCGAGGCGGCGTGCTCGGTAAAGGCCGAAGGCGTCGACGTTCAGCCTGAAATTATGGTTCCGCTCGTCGGTATGCGCGAGGAGCTGCGGACTCTCCGCGAAATGACGGTTCGGGTCGCCGACGAAATCATTCGCGCGCGCGGCGTGTCACTCGACTATCTCGTGGGTACGATGATTGAGGTCCCGCGCGCTGCGTTGACGGCGGATGAGATCGCCGAGGTGAGTGACTTTTTCAGCTTTGGTACGAACGATCTCACGCAGATGACATATGGATTCAGTCGCGACGACTCGGCGAAATTTATCGAACACTACATCGCGCAGGGAATACTTGCGGGCGATCCATTCGAATCTCTGGACGAATCGGGCGTCGGACAACTCGTGCGCACGGCGGTTGTCAAAGGCAGGAAGACCAAGCCGCGGTTGAAGCTGGGGATTTGTGGCGAGCACGGCGGCGATCCCTCGTCTGTGCGGTTCTGCCACGAGGTGGGCCTCGAATACGTGAGTTGTTCGCCGTTCAGAGTCCCAATCGCACGTCTCGCCGCGGCGCAGGCAGCACTTGAGGGCGCGTCTTAAAGAAAGGTCAACGTTGGACCTCAAGGGAAACCTTAGCGTCTTCGAGCCGATCGCCGTGTTCCAGCTCTTCAACCTCGCGTCGAGTACCGGGGAGCTGACAATCGAAACGGAAGAGAATTCGGCGCGTATTTACTTCGAACGCGGCGATGTGACGTACGCAGATATCAACAAGCGTCCGGTCAAACTGGGTGAACGGCTCGTGAGCGAGGGACACGTCACTCAGGATCGGCTCGACGAAGCGCTTGCGCAAAAGGACGACAACCGCAAACTCGGTGTGCGCCTTATCGAGGATGGCGTCGTCGATGAATCCACGCTACGACGTGTTCTAAAGGACCGGGTCAAGGAAGTGATCTACGAGGTCGTGCGATGGACGGATGGGACGTTCTCGTTCATCGACGGACGGCGCTCGCTGGACCAGGATATTGCGATCGACATTCCTTTGGATCATCTGATGCTCGAAGGATTGCAGAGACTGGATGAAGAAGGCGAACCCGAATGAAGTTCGCGGCGCTCTTTTTTCTTCTCCTGGCCGCTCCTTCCAACACGCGCGCAACCACGGCGCAATCGCTGGCAAATCGAGTCCATATCGACGGGCGGATCGAAGAGTACGAGCCCGACGAGTGGGTCCTGGATCTGATGACACAACCGGCCGAGGCCGTCGATGATTCCCGCTGGGGGGCCGCCGACGATATCCATCGCGTTGCCATCACATGGGACAATACATACCTATATGTCGCCGCCGAAGCACGTAACTCATCGTCATCGTTGTTGTCTTTCGTGCAGTTCGGTTCAGGCGGACTGTCTGACCTCAATATCCCGGGCGCGTTTCGCCGGCTCGTCACATTCGATACGTTCGCGCCAAATATTGTTGCACTCGCCAGGCTCGGTACGAGTCCGGACGTGCTTGGCGTTGGCGCGGCTCGCAGTCTCGCGACGATCGACGAGGAAACTGCACCGCGTGCGTTCACACGTTTTTCCGATCGGCCAGGGGCGTTCGAAATGGCAATTCCGTGGGACATGGTGACGCCGCGGCGCGACGCGCTGTCGTTTCTTTTCGCGATTACTGGAGACGAAGGCAGTGGAGTTGGCGATGCCGCCCCGGATCCCGCCCGGTTGTTAGATGTGTCCCGTTACGAGCAGGCCAGGCTGGATCGGGTGCTGACAATCGTTGTCGACGCAAACGGCGATGGGACGCCCGATACGGGCGTTTCACCGCGCACCATTGCGCGCGTCGACACCACGCTTCTCGCGAATCCCGCGACGCACGTTTCGCTCGGACTACGTCCGGACCGACGAACCTTTGCTCCGGGCGACGGGGAATCCCTGTCCTTTTCGGTCACGTCGTCCACGACGACCAGCAATCCTGTTTTCTTGACGTGCCGCGTTTTTTCGATATCCGGAAAACTCATTCGTCTAATTTACGAGGATGACGAAAGGATTCCTGGGGAGACAGATTCGCGTGACATGTGGGACGGCCGCGATCGCAGCGGAAGTGTGGTGGAAGGCGGTGTCTACATTATTCACCTCAACTGGGGGGCGGCAAGGGGATCAACGGACGGGAACGACAAAGCAGCCGTTGCGGTGGTCCGATGACGCGTGGATGTCGCCCGTTGGGGGGACATGTAGCGTTTTTCGGCGCGGTCGTCGTTGTGCTCTCCCTCGCGCACACGGCCAACGCCTATTTCGAACGCATGATGATATCCGCGCGCTCGACCGCAATGGGTGGCGCGTTTGTCTCTGTCGCTGATGACGCGACGAGCGTGATGCTGAACCCGGCCGGTCTCGCCGGAGTCAATCGATACGGGTTCTATTCCACGTATCACAAGCCCTACGGTCTCGCCGAGCTCGACGATGGCTTTGTCGCGGGAGCGTGGCGGACTCCTCGTCTCTCTGTGGGGCTGGGTCTCTATCATCGAGCCCTCCTCGACGTCTATTCAGAAACGCTGGTTTCACTCTCCATCGCGCGAGACGTCGTTCGCACCGCCGAAGACGCTTCGCTGTCCGTCGGCATGAACTTGGATGCGGCGACGGTCAGCGAGACGGGCTCGTTCGATATATCTGAAAGGGCGTTCATGGTGGGTGCCGGTGTTTCGGTCCGCCCATTCGCGACGGTTGGCCTTGCATACGCCGTTCGAAACATCGGGCAGGCTGATCTGGGCCGTGTTGCGGGCGGTGTGGGCGCGCTGCGGCGCACGCATGTGATGGGCGTTTCCTATCGGTGGGACGATGGAGTCCTCCTCTCTCTGGAACGCAGGGTAACGGCGGGCAAATGGGAAAACGCCGGCGGACTCGAACTGGAAATGGGGAACAACCTGACGGTCCGGGCCGGCGTTCACGGGCGGTACGCTGCGGGCGGCTTCGGCGTGCGGGTTGGTGGAGCGACAGTTGATATCGGCGCCGTCTCTCACGACGTCCTCGGCGCGAGTTATGTCGTGTCAGTGGCGTTTTCGCCGCGCCGTCCCGATCCTCTTTCCGCGGGCGGCGGGCAATGAAACGACTACGCCTGTCTGTTCTTTTCGCGCTGATCGTCGGGGTCGCTTCGGGCGTCATCGCCGCCGAAAGCGATTCGACCTGGACGGCCATCGTCGGCGGCCGTTTTGAAACACTGGTCTCGGTCGAGGCGGACTCGCCGGGGTTCCGGTGGAATCACGTGTCGCGTTCACCGGCGGACCACACACGGTTCATGCTGGATCTGCGCGGGGGACATTCCCGTTTCGGAAAATATTACGCGAAGGCGGCGGCGCGGTGGGATGATCTGGAACGAACGGAAGGCAGCGTGGATTTCCGTTTTGAGCAGGGTAACTACACCTGGGCGAATGCCGGCAGCGACGGCGAGCTGATGGTTTCGCTCTACGCAAATGAACGACGCTATTTCACCAACTCGCTGGGCGTTCGACTTCTCGATGACGACGCGGCGGCTCAGTTCGACGATCACTACGGGTTGAGAGTGGATTACACCTCGACGACGGCGTCCATCCGCGGCGCGATGATCGGCGCCGTTATCGACGATGGAAAGAATCGGCGGGGGCTCGGTCTTGCGGACGCGTCCTGGGGAGGCAACGTTCCGGCGCTGGGCGACATGAGCGGAGGTGTGGGGTTGCGTTACGTTTCAGGGGATGGGACGGTGGACCACACGATTTTCGAACTGACTGGCGCGTGGCTCGACCGGGATGGCGGCGGCCTGTTTGCTTCGTTCCAGCAGGCAGCGTTCGGAGAGGGGTTGTCGTATCCGTCTGGAGCGTTTTCGTTCGACGAGCTCGATTTGTTTCGTCCCGGCGACTGGTTACCGGAAAACAGTGTGGTTCTGGTCGAGGCACACACGGGCGGCACCAAAACGCGATTGGGAAAATTCGACGCCGTTCACAGATACCGCGCAACCGGGCAGGAATATACAGACCCGATCAGTGCGGTTGCGCCGGGAGAAGTCCGCACGCAGACCGGAATCTATTGGAACCACGATCGCTACGCGGTGGACGGGTTTGTCGTCTTCGACGAATGGCGGCGCAAGACCGCGCAACTCCAGACTTCTCAGCGACTGATCGTTCACGGCAGGGCGTCGCTTCGGGACGGCTCCGAGGGGGTCCTGCGCGCCGTATTCGAGGACAACAGCGACAGCGGCGGCGATTTTGGCGATGAGAGTTTTTTGCACGCATCGTGGGGACGACATTTGCGCAAGTTGTCGACTTCCGTGCACGTTCTCGCCGGGCGGATCGACAGAGGAGAGTTTGGTAGTCGTTTCGCGGCGGAAACACGGTTCAACGCCACCGCGTCCACGTCATTCTACGGACGGTTGGTGACGGACGAGTCGAAAGGGAGTAACGATGCCGTTTATATTCGCATCGAATTTCGTCCGCTCGACCACGTGTTTGCGTCGTTTGGGTTTGGAAGATCGTTTATCGGGGATGACCCCTATGTGGTAGAGGACCCCGATATCGGTATGACGGGGGAAGCGGATCGGGTGTACACGATGACCGTTCGAGGTGATTTCTAGTGTGGCGGTTAGTGGGTTTGTGCGCTGCACTCGTATTTTTTACGCTGTGCCGCAACGCGTCGTGCGCGATTCGTGTTGTGGACGATGAGGTCGTCTTCTCACTTCGCGCGCCCGGCGCCAGCACGGTTTTCCTGATCGGTGACTTTAACAATTGGAACGCGACGGTGGAGCCGCTCACACGGGACGGCGACAATTTCGAGATCTCGCTGTTTCTGGTTGAGGGAAGTTACCGTTACAAGTTCGTTGTCGACGGGCGCACGATCGTCGACCCCGCGAACCGCGGGGACCATCCGGAGTTGGGCTCGCCGCTGACCCTGATCGAGCGTGCCGGGGGTCTCGTAATGAGCACGGAAGAAACCCCCGTCTCTGGCACGGCGGGCGTCCCCGTCTACGCCGCGACGCCAGCGTTTCGTTACATCGGTGAGTTTCGCGACGCGGAGCGGCCGTTTCACTGGACGGAATTCGGCGTCGAGTTCGCGCGCGATCGATTGCGGGGTCGCGGAACCGTCGCGTCGGATAACGGCAGCTGGCGGGACAAAACCGAAGACGTTGTCATCGGATTCAACGGCGGGTATGTCGATGTCGACGTCGGCGCTTTCGTTTTTCGGGGATTCGAAGACGATTCGACGTGGCATTCGTCGGATCCCCTTGTGCTCGTCGGCCACGAATGTGTTTTCGGGTATGATGCGGGATACGGGCGCAAGGGAATCGGCATCACGTCACCCGCGAACGGAACGGTGGTTGGCCGGGCGATGTACGCGGATGATTTCGATCGTTCGCTGGCAATGCCGATGATCACGTCGGACGCGCTGGCGAGTTTTGCTGCCGGGTCAGAACCTGACACGACAGTCTATATGCAAGAGATGACACGTGGCGATGCGGACCGACTTGCAATCGAGTTGTTGGTCGACACGGGCCAGTTGCGCGGCGGCTATGTCCGTCGGTCGGATCGCGGACTGCATCCGGGGCTGATTGCCGAAATCGCGCGCGACAGCACCGTCTTCGATATCGATTTGTCGGAAACACGTGAGACGAATACGGCGGCACTTTACTGGCTGGCCGTTCCCGACATACTCGGTGCGACAGTCACGCTCGGCTATGGTAGCGCGACCACCGCCCTCAATATCGTCGGACGCGAGAGCCGAACGTCGGATCTCTCCACCGATCTGGCGGCAATCGATGGCTCGAGGGGGCAGGATGCGTCACTGGACATGGTGGATTCTCGTCGAGCGGTCGCCGCTGTCGACGGGAACATCGAGTCGCTCTCGTGGGGATTGTCCTGGGATTTCACGCGGTACGATTTCGAGCCGCTGGTGGGCAACGACGGACGTGCCGATGTCCACCACGCGGCGGTTAACCTGTCGATCGCCGGTGATGCAGTTTCCTCGTGGATGGCTGATGCAACGATCGGGTTTACCGATCGATCATACGACAATGCGCCGGACGATTTCAGCGTCGACGCGACATCAATGAACCCCTGGCTTGGTGGACGCGACGATCTGTCCGTCACAAAAATCGTCGCGCTGGACTGGTCACGGTATCTGGATCTGCGTGTCTCGCTTGCCTGGTACGGGCGGAGCGGGACGACGCGGTGGGTGCCGACCGAGGCGTTGTTGACGCTGAACACGGTCGCCGGTGGTGACGGTGCGCCGGACTACCTGGCCGCAAATCTCCACGCGGAGCGGGTCTTCGCGACCAAATGGTCCGTGGCCGTCGACGGCCGGATGGCGCGCTATGACCGGCCGTCGATACAGATCAACGACACATTCCTGTCCGGTTACATCGAATGCGGGTACAAGGCCACGTGGTTGAGTGTCAATGTCGGCTTCGGGTTCGATCCCGTGGTTTTCGACGATACGATCAGCGACTACAATGACATCGGTACGCTGCGTACGCTGCGCTCCGCGCTGGCGCAGGGAATTCGGCGAAGCGGCGCGGACGATCTGGTCTTGGGGCTCGTCGAGGCGGAGCGCAAACTCGAAGGGGATAACACGATTAAGCTTGAATGCATCATTTGGTTTTAGGACACTGGTTTTTGTGAGAGCGCGCGTGCTTATGATGATCGCCGTATGGGCGACAGCAGCAACGGTCGGCGCGTGTAGCTATCTTGCGCCGCGTTCGCGCGTGTTGGGGCCCGATATGAAAGAGGATGGCGTCCACTTTCGTTTTTATGCCCCGTCCGCGACGCGTGTGCAGGTTGCGGGCGATTGGCCTGAGAACAATTGGGCCCGCGGAGACGGTGCGGCGGGGGAAGCGAACATCGGAATGATGCAGGATCAGGACAACGACGGCGTGTGGGAACTCGTCGTCGCGATCGGTCCCGGGCGCTATCGGTACCTTTTCCTTGTCGATGAAAACGTGTGGCGGCTCGACCCCGGCAATCCTGATGAAGTTGATGGCGGTCCGGCGCGGAGGGCGTCACGGCTGGTTGTTGTTTCGCGGAATGGACGTCTGGAGATTCATTGAGTGCGAGAACTCTCATACTTGTTGTCACCGCAATTCTACTCGTGGTTCTCGGTGGATGCGGGGGTCCATCGCCGATCCCTCGCGGTGGCGGTGGTCCCGAACTCGTCGATGGCGGGGCGCTTTTCCGGTACCGCAACCCGGGGGCGAAGACGGTGCACCTCGTCGGAGATTTTAATGCCTGGTCGCCGACGTCCGATCCGATGGTGGACGAGAACTCTGACGGCGAGTGGACGCTCTTTTATCCGCTGGGGCCGGGTCGCTACGCGTACAAATTCATCGTCGACGGGAAGAAGTGGATCAGCGATCCGACGAATCCTGTGTCCGAGCCGGATGGGTTTGATGGCCAGAATTCCGTTGTGGCCGTCCCCAATCTCGCCGACAGTTAAAATACTGTACTCAAATAACTTATGAAGCAAGGAACCGAGTTTTCCACAACTCGGCCGGTTGTTCTTTGCCCTTTTCTCGCTTTGTTGGTAAAATCCCGCAGCCGTTGGGCCATCACAGCCATTTCCGCCCCAATTTCAGCACCGCAGATGAGATATAACTTGATATAGAACAGTATGTTACGATTCGAACCGCCGGGGCATAGGAATTGCTGCTTGCTCCCGGATGGATACCGCAGCTCATAAGCAGCTCTAAAAAATGACCCCTTCTACGTTTCTCAAGAATGTCGGCTTGCGGACGTCGGCCCTCGCCATGGGGCTTGTCGTCTTTTCTGGTCTCTTCGCGTCGGCGTCGGCGGGGACCGGCATCGTATCGATCCTGCCCTCGAGCACGGTGCAGGCGGGCGAAGCCGGCCAGTGGACGATTGAGTATGAAGCCCAGGATCCGTTTAACGGTGGCTCGGTTCACCTGCTGATTCCGTCCGGCTGGACGAGTCCGCAGATCGGCGATCCGAGCGGCGCCGGCTTTGTGGGCGTCGCCACCAACGAACCCACCGGTTCGCCGATACTCGCTGTGTCGGGCGACACCATCAAAGTATCCGTCGATACGCTGACGATCGGCAATACCGTCACCATCATCTACGGCGATGAGTCGACGTCCTCCTCCGCACATGCCATCGCGCCGGGCATTCTCGGCGTTTATGGTTTTACGGCCTACAGTGACCCGGGTGGCAACAGTCCAACGGTTGTGGCCGGATCGCCATCGCTCACCGTCGTTCCGGGCGACCCCTTCAAGCTCTCGATTCTACCGAGCGATACGACCGTGACGGCCGGCGACTATGCACACTACACAGTCGTGATACTCGACGCGTTCAACAATCGAACGGCGGCGCAGAACAACAGAACGGTGAGTGTTTTCACGACGGGTGGCTTTTATACGACGACGGGCACTCCAATCACCAGTTTCGTAATCGACAGCGGCGAGGAGTCGTTAAAAGTCGACTATCGGAGCACGCTGGCGACGTACGGTTCGCCGCACGATATCGTAATGTTTACGACGGATCCGTTTACACCGCTGGGCGGCACGGAAATGGTCAACGTCGTCCCTGCCGCAATGGACATCGGAGAATCATCGCTTTCGGCGACCAGCCCGCACGACGCAGATAACATCGACCAAAGCAGCGTCACCGTGGTTTCGCGCGACGCATTCGGAAACGTTCGCGAGGACGACACAGTCGATTTCTTTGCATCCGGGGGGTTCGCCACGACGGCAGGGTCGGGCACAAAGACGGATGTGGACGGCGTCGCCCTCGGCGCCGTGAAGAACACGAAGGCGCAGACCGTCGTCGTTTCGGCGGAAATCAATACGACGCCGATTACGGAAACTGCAAGCGTCACTTTCGTAGCGGGTTCGCCCAGCGCCACGATGAGTACGATCCTCGCTTCGTCTCCCGTAACGGCCGACGGCAGTCTCTCCACAATTACGGTGACGGCAAACGACGCGTTCGGCAATCCCGTATCCGGACAGCCGGTTTCGCTGACGGTGGCGCCGTCGGCGAATGCGACACTCAATCAGCCGGGCGGCGTGACGGACAGCAACGGCGAGGTCACAGGATCGCTTTCGAGCACAAAGACAGGCGACCGCGTCGTCAAGGCGAAGATCGGCGGTTCGCTGGATGTGGCGGATTCGGCGACTGTGACCTTCACCCCCGGTGTTCTATCGAGTTTTCAATGGGACGTCAACGACGGTGCTGCGGTTGCCGGCGTCAACGAACTCGTCGACCTGACCGCGTATGACGGATTTGGGAATGTTGTTACGAATTACACGGGAACCGTGACGCTGTGGACATCGAGTGCCGGCGTCGGAGGCGGGGTCGTCGAATGGGCGGCTCCGGATGCAAACGGTATCCTCAACAACGTCGCCGGGACGGATTCGGCCACGTACCAGTTTGTTGTCGCCGACAGTGGCTCGGCCACACTGAGGGTCACCGATCAACTGGCCGAGACGATGCGGCTGACGGCAGAGGACGGGGCCGTCAACGACGAATCGTCCGACATCGTCGTCGTTCACAACGTCGCGGACAAGGTGGTGCCCGTTGCCGGCGACGGGCAGACGGCGACGGTCAATACGGCCGTGGCGATACCGGCAAAGGTGCGTGTGACCGATCAGTATGGCAATCCTGTCGGTGGCGAGACGGTGACATTTGCGGCGATCGGCGGTGGCGGGTCGGTGGACGTGATCGCGGGCGGCGGTCCGAACAGCTCGGGCACGACCAATGGCGCGGGCGAGATCGATTGCGACGAGTGGACCCTGGGAACAGTGGCTGGGCTCAACACGCTACGCGCGTCCATCGTATCGGGCTCCGACAACACGGAGGACTTCACGGCAACCGGTGTGGCCGGCGTCGGTACGAATCTCGTGCTTTCGCCCGGCAGCAAGAACGTGACGATCGGCGCGACGCAAATCGTGACGGCAACTTTGACCGACACATACACGAATCCCATTTTCGGCGAGCGCGTCGACATCGTTATCAAGAGTCCGGCCGATGGAACGCTGTCGCAAAATCTCGCCGATCCGAATCCAACCTCCGATACGAGTCCGACGTCAAGATATGGTGATACCGACTCTCTCGGCCGTATCACGGTCTTGTTCAATGCCACCACGACAGCCGGGGTGGCGGACGCGATCGACGCGTTTTCGCCAACCGTGCCGCAGTCGTCGGTGGCTGACGTCGTCTACACGACGGTGACAACAGGTGCGACCGACCTGCGCATTACGTTCCTCAGTGCCAGTACGGTCGCTGCGGGGACGAGTTTTCAGTTCAAGGTCGAGGCGATCGACGGGAATCAGAACGTCGATCCCACAGAGACGAGCGTCGTGACGCTGACGCCGGAAGTGGGGAGCACGCTGCAATTCAGCGAGAACGATTTCGGCCCGGTCGTTCCAACGGTAACGCTCGTCGCCGGAACGGCGACCGTTTTTGGTCAGGGTACCAAGTCGGGAACGTGGAATTTTGTCGCCGACACGGGCGGTCTGACATCGGATGACGACGATGTGACGATTACCGACGATGGTGCGATCGACTATTACGCCGTCGCAAGTCCGGCCGGCGCGACGGTGGGAGTCGGCTTCGACGTCACCGTTGAGGCGCGCGACCAGTACGACAACCGAGTGATGTCGGCGGGCAACGTCGTCAGCCTGACAGCCGTCCAGGCGGCGGACAGCTTGCAGTCGGCCAGTGCGTCATTGCTGACGCCACAGGGAACACTCGTGTCCGGACGGGTCGTTGTTAACGAGTCCTATAGTGTTGCCGAGGGGATCCGGATCAAAGCGAGCGGTGCGGGTAAGGAAGGCTTCAGCGACGTGACCGTCGTTGGGTCCTCCGGCGCGCACTCCATCGTTGAGATACAGGGAGATAGTACTGACGTGACGGCCGGCGACGACGTGACGCTGATCGCGGAGGTGCGCGATATCGGCAACAACCCGGTTGCCGGGGTCTCTGTGTCATTCACGGTTATCGACGGCGGCGGGCAGCTGTCATCGAGTTTCGACATCAGTGATGGGTCGGGGCGCGTCAGCGTGTTCTTGACGACGGATTCGATTGTCGGTTCCAACGGCGTCAAGGCAACTATCGACGACGTGAACCCGCCAAATCTCGAGCGCGTCGATTTCGTCGTGGACACGAAAGCAGGACCGGCGGTTTCTTTCGCCGTCGCGCCGGCCACGACAAATCCGACCGCGGGAGACACATTCGGTCTGACCATCACCGCGCTCGATGCGTATGGCAACGTTGTCGACTCCGACAATTCCACATCGATCGACATTACATCCACAGGCGCGGCGACGTTCGGCGCGACGACTGGTATTCTAAGCAACGGAACGTTCAATACGACGGTTCGGGACGATGTCGCCGAGACATTCACGATCAACGTGGAAAAGACGGGAGGCGGTCCGCCCAATGGTTCGAGCGCGCCGGTCACGGTCGACAGCGGCACCGAATACGAAGTGATAGCGATCACGGTGCCAACGCCGGGTCTGACGGCCGGTGCGTCACAGCTGCTCGAAGTCGAAGTCCACGACGAATTCGGTAATCCCGTTGAGAACGCGTTCGTCACGTACCTTACCGACGGCGGACCGGACGGCACTGCCTATCTTCGTGATTCGGTTCCGGACACGACGAACGGTATCACGCTGACAGACGCGAGCGGCCGTGCGACGGCGCGTTTGTACACTGCCGTTACATCGGGCGATAACCTGGTCGACGCAATCATTCTCGACGGGTCCCCGTCCCGGGAGAAGGTGACGTTTACCGTCAGTACCGTGGCGGGCTTCATCGACCACTATCTCGTTCTCACCGACGTATCACAGCAGACCGCCGGCGTTGGCGTCGGCGTGACGGTGCGCGCGCTCGACGCTGCGGACAATCTCGTCGACGACAGTTCTACCCTGGTGGATCTCAGCCTGGATCCGGGTTCCGGAGATGTGTGGACATTCAACCCGGTCACACTCGT
>Ga0055520_10000011_pt1 | contig 12986 bp, 5 predicted proteins | sample White_ThreeSqC_D_2_FD_57970 | JGI IMG/M metagenome (GOLD analysis project Ga0055520, IMG submission 57970) | Wetland microbial communities from the San Francisco Bay, California, USA, that impact long-term carbon sequestration - White_ThreeSqC_D1 | ecosystem: Environmental > Aquatic > Marine >... | reverse complement strand
CGCCGTCGTTCTCGTCCTTGTCAGATTTGCGGCTTTCTATGTTGGCTCGTTCAGTGCTGCGCGCATCGCCAGCGAGCTCCATCGGTATCGCCACACGATATGGAGCGGTTATCTGTCCCAGGCCGGAGTTACCATCGGCATTGCCGCAATCATCGCCCAGCGCTTCGAGTGGGGAGCCCGGATCGAGACCATCGCCCTGGCCGTCGTCGCCATCAATCAACTGGTTGGCCCGGTGGCCCTGAAGATCCTCCTCGTCCGCAGTGGCGAGGCGGGGGCCATGGACCGCTAAGGGGCGTTCGCACCCGTCACTCGTATTGATTGCACATCGCAAGCCCCGATTGCGAATCACGGTCCACAACCACCCCCAGGAAGCCTCAACTGGGACGTATCAGACCCCCTGTACCACAGATTTGACACCTCGGCTATCCCCGTCCTCAGGCCTTGCCGGAGGATTCACGGAGCTATTCGGCAATCGCAGGTAGCGATACGGAGCGATCGGCCACCATCTGGAACGCCAATTGCCTTTCGGGTCAGCGTTCAGAGGGTGAGAGGTGCGTTCCGACGGTTACCCCCGTATCGGCACACCTCTTTGTTTCATGTTTTGACATAATCAGGAGGTCCGCCGTGGTGCGCCGTTTTTTCTTTACCACGACACTACTCGCGGCATGTTTTGCCGCGATTGCCTCAGTCGCCTCGTCCCCGCTGGTGGGGAGCATCGAGGTGCACAAGGTCTCCCGCGAGGGTGACCGCGAGGTCTTCACTTCTGCGGAGAAAGCAGTTCCGCAGGACGTCATCGAGTACCGGCTTACGTACGCGAACAGCTCTGAGGGTGCGCTGCGTAATGTCGCTGTCACCGATCCGATCCCGACGGGAACGGAATATCTCCACGCGACCGCAACCATGCCCAGCGATGGCCGCGTCGACTTCAGCATCGACGGCGGCAAGACCTATCACGCGTGGCCGGTTCGCTACAAGAAAGTCACGAAAGACGGCCGCGAGGTCTGGGCGGATGCGACGGCCGACATGGTCACTCATATCCGCTGGATGATCCCGGGTGAGTTCGAGCCCGAAACCGAGATCACGTTCTCGTACCGCGCAGTAATCAAGTAAGGAAGGTAATCCAATGCGAGTTAAGACTACGCTGGTCCTTCCGCTGATTCTCCTCACGCTGCTATGCGTCACGGTGCTGTCGGCGTACGCGCAAACACCCGCGGGTACGGCGATTCGCAACCGGTCGACGGCGACATACGAGGATCTCAGCGGAAACAGCTACAGCACGTTTTCGAACGAAGTCGTTACGATTGTTCTGCCCGTCTACGGGCTTTCCATTCTTCCGGACGATTCGGGAGAAACACCGCCACTCACTCCGGCCATGTCGCAGAATGCGATCCCGGGTTTGACGGTCTACTATCGTTACGACCTCACCAACGTGGGTAACGACAACGACAGTTACTCACTCGTTCCAATAGTGGACGCGGCCAATACCACCATGGGTATCGGCGCGGCGAACGTTTCGATTTATCACGACCTCAACGGTAACGGTATTATCGAGGCGGGCGAGCCGCTCATCAGTTCGGGTGGTGCTCCGGGGATCCTGGGGCCACTGGCTGCTGGTGGAAACGCGAGTCTCGTCGTCAGCTACACCGTGCCCGCGGGTGCGAGCGCTGGTGACGTTGCCTACGTTGGCGTCACGGGCACTTCCCAGGGCGATGCCGGGCAAACCGATACACGCAACTATCATTTGACGACGGTTGTCAACGACGCGGTCATGACGGCGAACCTCACCGGTGCGCCGCCCGTCGTGTTCCAGGGCAATCAGATTTCCTACAGCTTCAGTGGGACGAACACAGGTTCGGGTACAGCCAACGGTGTCACCGTCGGGTCGGTCGGGCTGACCGGCGTGCTCATTTACGACATTCTTCCCGTCGATCCGAGCACGACGAACCCGCTCGCACTATTCGGCGCGCCGTCCGGAACTCCGGCTGGTGGCACGGTCCTGTATCTGCCATCCGGTAGCTCCACCGCCGGCAACCCCGAGACGTGGGCCTGGAGCCTCGTCCCGGCGGCCGGAGACATCGCCGTTGCGTATGTCACCAGCGGTGGAATCGTGTCCGGTCAGGGCTACAGCTTTGACTACCAGGTCACCGTTCCGGCTGGCATGCCGTCCGGTGTCCTCAACAACGACGCGTCGCTTGCCTACGTGGACAACGACGCGGGCACGCCCGATCCGACGATCGTGCTTTCGAACAACGCCCCGGTCACGATCGGCGCGACCGCCGACGTGCTCATCGGTCCCAACGGCGCACCGGGAGCCGGTACGGGTCCGCTGTTCAACGACGACTCTCAGGTTGTCGCGTCGGCATCGGCTAACTCGTCGGTCGATTTCGTCAATACGATTCGCAACGACGGCAACGGAACCGACCAGGTGAACGTGGCCCTCGACGGGTCGTCGACGATTCCCGGCACATGGACGGTTCTGTTTCTGCAATCCGACGGGATCACGCCGCTGGTTGATAACGGCAGCGACGGCCTCGTCGACGTCGGTCCGCTGGCGGCCGGTGCGAGCATCAACATCGTTGTTCGAGTTGTCATCCCGGGTTCACAGGGAGCCGGCGGTCCGTTCGACGCGGTCGTTCGCGCCCAGTCGACCAACAATCCGCTCGAATCAAACCTCACCCACGACGTGATTACCACAATCACGCCGGCCGGTGTGGATATCGGTAACTACGACGGTGTCGCCGGTACAACGGACAACACCTCGGCCAACCAGGGCGCCCTTCCGGGCGCGAGCGTCGACTTTCCGCTCGACGTTATCAACACGTCGGGCGCGTTAGACAGCTACACGCTGTCGTCGACGGTCCCCGGCGGCTGGACGGTCACGTACTACCTCGACAGCAATGGTAACGGTGTCCTGGACGCAGGAGAAGTCGCTCCGATCGTCTCAGTGGGACCTGTTGCCGGTGGCGCCGAAGTCAACCTGATCGCCCGCGTTGGCGTGAATGCCGCTGCGGTGCCGGGCATCAACCCGGTTACGTTCACCGCAACGTCGACGAACAACCCGGGCCAGAGCGACACGATCGGTAACACGGTTACGGTCAACAGCGCCGCCGCGATCGACATCTCGCCCGACCAGGCGGGTAGCACGACACCGGGCGGAACGATTTCGTATTCCCACACCGTTCTCAACACGGGCAATGTCGCCGACATATGGAACCTCACGTATGCCTCTTCACAAGGGTGGACGTACGTGTTCTACGACGCCGGTAACAACCCGATCACCAGCGTCGTGCTGGCGCCGGGTGCGAGCGCGAACATCACCGTTCGTCTCACCGTTCCGGCGGGAGCCGTTCTCGGTACCGTCGAGACGGGTGTGATGACTGCAACAGGGCAGGCGACGCTTGCCACCGACAACGCAACCGACATCACGACGATCATCGCCGGCAATCTCTCGCTGACGAAATCGGTGGCTCCGGTCGGCGACCAGGTGCCCGGTACCGACCTGACGTATACGGTCGACTACCAGAATCTGGGTACGGACGACGTGACCAACGTCATCGTCTACGACGCGATTCCGAATTTCACCCAGTTTGCGGTTTTGTCGGCGACGGCGGGTACCCCCCCGGCGACGATTACGCTGGTAACGATTCAATACTCGAACGACAACGGCGCGACATGGGTCTACGCACCGGTGAGCGGAGGCGGCGGTGCCCCCGCGGGCTACGACGCCAACGTCACCAACGTTCGATGGGTGTTCACAGGTGACATCCTCTCCGGTGCTGCTTCGACAGCCGGGTTGGGATTCACGGTTCGCATCGAGTAAGTCATCGAGAAATCATGTGTGCCGGCAAAAACGGCCGGCACACTCGGTCGAACAGGCGCGGCTGCGCGTGCGGAGAGCTGAGAGGCTTCTACCGCGCGCGCAGCCGAAGCCGCTTCTAAGAAACACGTTTTCCAGGGGCGGCGGGGACGAAAAAGAGAACGATTTGCGGCATGTGGAAACGCAATTGTCGACCGGACGACAAAGTTCGGTGACGCCAGCGAGCCCTCCTCGCGGGAACAGGGGACTCGCTGTCTTTTTTTTGGCGCTTTTGGTCCCGTTGTTCGCAATTTCGGCATATTCCGCCACTCCGAATGCCGGCACGAACATCGTAAATCAGGCGATTTCGGAATATTCTGCCGGTTCAACCCAGGATACGGTCCGCTCAAACATTGTCACCACACGGGTTTTGCCCGTTTATCAGATCCGACTGTCGCCGATCGGCACCGTTGCATCGCCCGCGTTCTCTTTGATCGCGACTCCCGGTGACACGGTTTACTGTCAATTCATGTTGGAGAACCTCGGCAACGCCGTTGATTCGGTGGATGTTTCGCACGCGATCATTCCCCCAACGAATACGACGATCGGCGCCGTCGTGTTTTTTCGGGACGTGAACGGAAACGCCGCGCTGGATGTCGGAGAGGATGACCGTTCTTTTCTCCGGATTGCCGCAGGAGCGACGGCGTTGCTCGACGCGGCCGTCATCGTTCCGCCGGCGCAGTCGCCGGGAGACGTCTACATCGACGTCCGCGCCGCTTCCACGGGGGATCCGGGAGCGGCCGCACAGAATAGCGTATTTCGCGTAACGTCTCTGTCGTCGCAGGCGGCGACACTGCATATCGGCCCGACCGGGAACGCGACGGCAAGTCCGCGTGGTGAAGGCAGTAGCGACGACGTGTCGTCGGGCACGATCGGATATGCAGATTACACGTATACGTTCGACAATGACCTGCTCAACGAGGCACTCGGTCTGGAGTTTGTTCAGCTGAGTCTGGCCGACACGCTCGCTATTCCGCCGGGTGTTTCGGTGGCCTTCGTCGACACGACGGGCACGCGTTTCCCGGCGCTCTCGCCCGGGAGCAATCGGTTTCTGGTCGGCGCGCTTGGTGCGGGTGAGACGCGCGGTGTTCGCGTCGTTGTCTCCAGCGCAACAACTCCGCTTCACCAGCTCATCGGACCGTCTTTGTCCATTCGTCTTCGCGCAACGTCGCTGATCGACACGTCGCGTGTGAACATGACGGTCGATCGCCTCGTTGCCCCTGCGCCGATCAACCCGGACGCCGCGTTGTCGATTCATCAGACGTTTCGACAGGGCTCGGCATCCGCAGGAGACATCGTGAGTCTCGTTGTCACCGTGACCAATATTACCGACAGCGTTCGCGTCGACAGTGTGAAGGTCTCTGAATTTGTGCAGCCTCAGCTGGACTTCGCACAGAGTCGCGACTTCGCTCACGGCGGTGGTGGGTTGGAATGGAGCCCGGGGTCGTTGGACGCCGGACAGTCGAAAACAGCGGTGATCAAATTCGTTGCCAACAGCCGCGTGAGAGCCGGGTGGGCAAAAGCGGTGGGTCGTGCGGCCGGAGTCGCCGAAAGTGGCGGTGCCGTGGACGCCGGGCCCGCGGTGAGCGCGATCCGGATCGAGAACGATATTTTTGCGACGGAAGGCGTGATACTCGGCGATGTTTTTGTCGATGTCGACGGAGATGGTGTCCGCGGCAAAGGCGAAAAAGGCGTCGCCGGAGCCGCCATCTATCTGGAGAGCGGCGAGTATGCGGTGACCGACTCGCTCGGATTGTTTTCGTTGCCTCGGATTTTCCCAGGCGATCGCGTCGTGCGCCTGGATGAAAAGAGTCTGGACGGCGTGACGCTCGTCGACACGGTTCAGATGCAGCGGTTCGGCCGGCGGGCCAACGAACGTCTCGTTCATCTCCTTCCCGGCGGCAATGCCCGCGTGTCGTTTCCGACAACGATGCCCCCACCGGCGACCGTCGACGTTTCGCAGGTCGTGTCGTGCCAGGAGAAGGTCAGTGTGCAGCGCAAGGCCCGCCTTTATCAGAGTTTTACGCTACCGAGTTCATATTTCGCGCTGGGCAGAGCGGAGTTGCTCCGGGGTTTTGAAGACGGCCTGCGTCCGATAATCGATTTCCTGGATGATCATCCCGACTGGAGGGTGTTCCTCGAGGGGCACACAGACAATCTGCCTATTCACACACGCGAGTTTCCTTCCAACTACGAACTCTCCCTGGCGCGTGCCCAGTCGGTGAGCATATTCCTCAGGCAGTACGGGGTGGAGAAGTCGCGAATTCTCTTTCGCGGATACGGGGATCAACGACCCGTTGCGTCGAACGAAACTATCGAGGGCCGGCGGCTCAATCGGCGCGTTGATGTCAACTTCATCCCACCGGACGTTCGCGTCGAAGACGGGGAGATCGAAAATCTCGGGGCCCTGGTGCGAGATATGTCCACATTGCCGGACTCGTTCTACGTGAGCGTGTTCTGGGAGTTCGCCACGACGTCCGGTGAACGGCGCGGCGCAGATCTAGTGTTGCACCTCCCGCCAGTTCTGCAATCGCAGTCGGTTGTCGTTCGTTTCGACGGGCGTGAAGTGCCGGCGGTCGACGACGTCTACTCCGTCGACGGCTTCGTGAGGTCGCACCCGATTTCATGCGTGATGTCGTTCGTCGCGACTGACGCGGATACTTCCCTGGTTCGACGTTTGACGGCGGCACTTACCCTCGCCGCCACCGAACGGCTCGAAGGCGAAACGCTGTTGTTGCAGCCGATGCGGCACGGATATGAATCGAAGCCCGGCCGCATGTTCGATTTGACGCGGTGGACGCAGAAGGTCGAGGTCACCGAGTTCGCCCCCGCGGCATCCAATAATGCCCCCAGCATGGAAGCAATCAAGCGGCGCGGGCAGTCGTCGCGTTCGTCTGTTTTCCTGCAGGAACCGATCGATGGCTCGGTTTTCTCGAATCGCGACCGGATCACCGTTCGCGCCCGAATGCCGGTTGGGTGCCGTTTCGCCGTCGCTGTCGACGGCGTGCCGGTGGAAGACTCGAACATCGGTCAGCGAACGATCGATCTGTCAAATGGCTTCGAAGCAATCACGTGGTACGGCGTGCAGATCCGTAGAGGCTGGAACACGGTCACGCTTGCGGCGACCCTGCTGGATGGCTCGACGATGGCGGACACGATTCGCATCGCGCTTGCATCTCAACCGAGTGCTCTCGAACCGGTGCGCAAACGCTGGCTCATTCCCGCCGACGGTTATACGAGTGGTGTCGTTCGTTTTTCCATTCGGGATGCGCTCGACCTCGGCGTGATCGACGGAACGGTTGGGACGATCGTCGAGGGTGGCGATCTGGTGGCGGTGCCGGACGCCCGTCCGTTGGAGCAGGGAATGCAGGTGGTGAGTGAGGGCGGCTTCTTCGCGCTTCGGCTCAAACCGCGTGGCAACACGGGGCACGCGCGCATTGTCGTTGCTTCCGGCAAACTCGACGCCGAGGCGATCGTTGTGTACGTGCCACCGCAACGGCCGCTCATGGCGACGGGTATCGTGGACCTGAGGCTCGGAGCGTATCGCAAGAGCGGCCGGGGAAGTTCGCTCGGGGTCGAGAACTATGTAGACGGTCCCAAGTTCGAGGCAGAGTCCCGTGCATTTGTTCAGGGGACGATTGGAAAGGGGTTTGGTCTGACGGCGCGCGTTGACACGAAGAAACATACCGATGATCCACTGCTCAAAGACCTCAGTCCCGACCGGCAGTATCCGATTCTGGGAGACGGGTCGAGTCTCAACTACGCCGCGCCGTCACAGGGGGGGAACTATGTTTCCGTTGATCGGGGCGAGTCGCATCTGCGGTACGGCGATTTTCGGACGCCGCTCGACCACGGCGAATTCCTGAACTACACGCGCGCGGCGACCGGCTTTACTTCGACGCTCGTGCGGGGAACGGGCGCTTTGGAGGCGTTTGTCACGCGCACGAATTTCTCCACTTTCAAAGATGAGATTCCCGCCGATGGAACAAGCGGGTTTTACTATCTCACGCGCAGACCCATTGTCGAGAACTCGGAGCGTCTCATTGTGGAAACGCGTGACCGTTACCGGTCGGAGAAAATCCTGCGACTGGCGCCGATGGTGCGGAACAGGGACTATACGATCAATCCGTTCGACGGCTCGATCCTGTTCAAGGAGCCGGTGGCCGCATACGATTACGACTTCAATCCGGTGACAATTGTGATCACCTACGAAGTTGAAACGCGCGACAGGAACACATATCTCTATGGCGCTCGCGGCGTTCTGACGGAAAACCGCAACCATCGGTTGGGTGCCTCGGTGGTTGCCAACAGCGGCGATGGGTCGAGTTGGGCGTTGTACGGCGCCGACGGAGAAGTATCTCGCGGCGGCTTTTCCGTCGGTGGGGAGGTGGCTCGCAGCGACGCGGAGGATACCCCCGGTGGCAATGCATACAAAGTGACCGGTGCCTTTCGCAATAAGCGAAGCGACGTCTCCGTATATCATCGCCGCGTCGATGGCAGCTTTTCGAACCCATCTTTCAGAGGAAGTCGTCTCGAACTTTCCAGTCTCAAGTCCGGATTCGAGGGACGCGTGGCACTCGCCAGTGCGCTGACGGTTCGCGCCGACGGCTACGTTCACCAACTGCATCGGACCAACGAGCGCCGCGAAACAGTCCGCGGTCTGTTTGGCGTCCAGCGCGGCCGGTTTCGGCTTTCCGGTGGTGGTCGGGTCGCCGGCCACGAGGGCCCGGATCGCGACGAAGAGGGGCTGTTGGCCCTGCTCGGTCTTTCGTATGGCGATGAGGCGCGCGCCGGCATTGCAACGAATTGGGAAACGAACATTGCGTCCGAGACGGTCGAAGATTATCCCGATCGACTCAAAACCACGGGAACGATTCCCGTGGGTCATCGCGCTCGGATCGTGGCGACCCACGAGTATCTGACCTCATCGGGACGGCCATCCAGCAACCAGTTCGCGCTCGGAGCTGAAGGCCGCGTGACGCCGTCCACGAAAGCGTTCACCAGATATTCGATGGATCGAACGGCCGGTGAGGCCAGGATGGGCGCAGTGAGCGGATTGACACAGAACATTCGTGTCGCCAAAGACATTTCTGCGACGCTCGGTGTCGAGGGATTCAGTTCGCTCGCTGATCGCGACGAAGACGAGTATGTCGCCTTTCGGAGCGGTTTGACCGTTCGCGTTCCGAACTCACACTTCATGGAGACCCAATATGAGAATCGGTTTCAATCGTCGCACGTGAGGCACATGCTTCGAATCAACGGCGCCCGGCAGGGATCGGCGGGAACGGCTGTGATGGCGAGTAACGCGTTGGCATTGACGAATCACGAGGATTCCGACGACGAAATAAGTTATCACGGCACGATCGCGGGCGCATATCGCCCACCCTATTCCGCCGTGCAGGGGCTTGTGATGATGCGCAACCACTACGAACGATTTACGCCGGTGGATCCGGACGCAATTACCTGGCGCCTGGTTGTCTCGGGGGACGTCAACTTTCTGCCGACCGCCGTACATGAACTGAGACTCAAGTACGCGTTCAAGCACGTCGAGGACTACAGTTTCGCAACCAGTGTGACCACCAACTCGGATCTCGTTCTGGGCCAGTTCGTTTACCACTTTGCGAGGTTCTGGGACGTGGACATGTGGGGGCGGTGGACGGGGCGCCGACACGGGTTCTCCCAGACGAGCACCGGTATCGAGGTCGGCAGGATGGTAGCCGGGTCGATCCGCCTTGGGGTCGGGTATAGCCTGGGCGGTTTCGAAGACCGCGATATCTCAGGTGAGGAGGCGTGGAGCAGTGGTTTCGGGGTCCGGATTCAGGTGATCCTCTCCGACTGGCTCCTCAACGAGTTCCAGAGGATTCGCTGATATGAAAGGGGTTTTACGGTCGAACCAGGCCGATACTACGGAAACTAACGATGGCACGCCCCCGGCGAATCCACTAGAATACCCGGCAAATCTACCATCACAATTTCATTGACGGCCGGTGCCCGGCGGCTCTGGACCGGGCCCACGTCGATTTTGGAGGATCAATAATGTCAGAATCTGAGTTCACGCCGAAAGTCGGACTCGACGCCGTCGGCCTGATCAACGCAGGCGCCGTGGTTTGGAATCCCACAACGTCACAATTATATGAAGAAGCCATTCTCAATGACGAGGCGATTGTCGCAGAGAACGGAGCGCTCGTTTGCGAAACCGGGAAATATACCGGCCGAAGCCCCAACGACAAATTCACCGTCGATGAGCCGTCCTGCAGCGACAAGATGTGGTGGGGGAAAGTCAACAAGCAGTTCGACGAGGCAAAGTTCGACAAGCTTCTTGGCCGGGTTCAGGCATATATGCAGGGTCAGATGCTATATGTTCAGGACTGCTGGGTCGGGGCCGACAAGGAACATCGGTTGCCGATTCGCGTGGTCACCGAACAGGCCTGGCACTCGATTTTCGCCCGCAACATGTTCATCCCCGTTACCGACAAGACAGAGCAGAAGAATCACCAGCCGAAATTCACCGTGATCAACGCTTGCGGTTTCCTCGCTTCTCCGGAAGTAGACGGAACGGCGAGCGAGGCGTTCATTATTTGTCACTACGGTCGCGGTATCGTCATCATCGGCGGAACGTCCTACGCCGGTGAGATCAAAAAGTCGATGTTCTCGGCGATGAACTACCTGCTTCCCCAGGCAGGCGTGATGAGCATGCACTGCAGCGCCAACGAGGGGCCTGACGGTGACGTCGCCGTTTTCTTCGGTCTCTCCGGCACGGGCAAGACGACGCTGTCGGCGGATCCCAAGCGCAGGTTGATCGGCGACGACGAACACGGCTGGTCCTCGGACGGTGTGTTCAACTTCGAGGGAGGTTGCTACGCCAAGGTTATCCGGCTTTCCGCGGAAGCGGAGCCCGAGATTTACGCGACGACGAGGACCTTCGGAACGATTCTCGAGAACGTCGTCATCGACGAAGACACACGGGTTATCGATTTGGATGACGCCGCGAAAACCGAGAACACGCGTGCGTCGTATCCGATCTCTCAGATTCCCAACGCAAAACTCGAGGGCACGGGCGGGCATCCAAAAAACATTGTGATGCTGACCTGCGACGCGTTCGGTGTGCTCCCTCCGGTGTCGAAGTTGACTCCGGAGCAGGCGAGTTATCACTTTCTGTCCGGGTACACTGCCAAGGTTGCCGGTACAGAGCGCGGCATCACCGAGCCTCAGGCGACGTTCAGTACGTGTTTCGGCGCGCCATTCATGGCACTTCCGCCGACGGTCTACAGCAATCTTCTCGCGAAGAAAATGCGCGAGCATGGCGCGAACTGCTGGCTGGTCAATACGGGCTGGAGCGGCGGCGGCCACGGTGTTGGGGAGCGCATCAAGATCAAATACTCGCGCGCGATGGTCAACGCGGCGATCGAGGGAGAACTCGACAAGGTTGCCTACGAGAAGGATCCCATTTTCGGCCTGGATATTCCGAAAGAATGTCCTGGCGTTCCGGCCGAGATTCTCAGCCCGCGCAACACGTGGGGGGATGGCAAGGCCTACGACGCAAAAGCGCGAGAACTGGTTGGGTTGTTCGAAGAGAACTTCAAGCAGTTTGAGTCGGACGTGCCGGATAGCGTGAAAGCGGCCGGCCTCAGCGTCTAATAACTGGGACCGTTCGGTTCGTCGAATCGATCGAAACCATCAACAAAAAAGGGGCGGTGCTTTTGCGCCGCCCCTTTTCCAGAAATACAACCGGAATGGTTTTATTCGAAGATCCAAGTGAGGCCGAAGCGTACCGGAACCGTGTACGTATTCACCTTGCGCGCCGTCTCTCGCGTTTGGCCCGCAATGTATCTGCCCTCGAGGAAAACCCGACGTTTCTTGTCGACCTCCATTTCGACGCCAAACCCTCCGCCGTAACCGAGTACGTTTTCCCACGGGCCGGGAGGATCGTAGATCCAATAGCGATAGTAACCCCCCGTGACGAGAATGTATGGACGGGCCGTCGTATCGAGTGGTTTGATTTTTGCCGTCAGAAAAACGTTAAGCACGTTGACGTCGTTGGGAATACTGGACTTGGCCAGGAAGAAGCTGTAGTCAAACGTACCTGTGATCTCGATGATGTCCTTGCCCACACCGCCGTCGAGCATCAAACCAAAGCTCGGATTGTAGTCTCGCGTGAAAGCTTCAGGGTCGATTGGAACCGTGGTTCCCGCGCCGGCCGAAATCGTGTACCGGAGACCCTCGGTCGAAAAGAAGCTTTCGGCATTGCTAAATGACGCTGCCGCGGTACAAATAGCCAGAGCCAAAAACAAACTGCGTTTCATTCCATCACTCCCATAATTCGTTGACGGATAATTGTTGTGATGTAAGCGGAGTGGGCGCCCGCCGACCCTTCGGAACTGATTATCACCCGTGCGGTTCGAGCGATCGCCGATGGGTCTGGGGCATCGGCTGAGTTATCGTAGTAGTGTATTCGGACAGGCTCCCAAGTCAAGCGGAAAACGTTTAGTGACGCGGACATGGGGACTTCTCGTCGAATACGCGCCCGCCTGCCCGGTAGAGACACCCTGACGCCGATCCATGTTTACGCGCGATCACCTCTATGATACGGTGGATCAGACGCAGGTTCGGATTAATAAGGAGCGTAACCCTATGTCACAAAGTGGTTTCGGTGACGAGATCAAGTTCCCGAAGTTTCAGGTTCCGAAAATTGCATCCGGTGCGGTGCGCGGAATTATCTTCGCTGTTCTTGCCCTTGTCATCGCGTTATCGAGTTTTTACACGATCGGTCCGGAAGAGATCGGTGTCGTGCTCCGGTTGGGCAAATTGTCCAGGACCACCGACCCCGGGCTGCATGCAAAATTGCCTTTCATGATCGAGCGGGTAATAAAGGTGCCCATTCAACGCCAGCTCAAAGAAGAATTTGGTTTCAAGACGGTCAGCGCCGGTGTGCGCAGCCAGTACTCGGAGCGGGGCAGAGAGGCCGAGGCGAATATGCTTACGGGCGATCTCAACGCGGCAGTTGTCGAGTGGGTCGTTCAGTATCGAATCGTCGATCCTTACCAGTTTCTCTTTCGCGTACGCAACGTACGCGACACGTTTCGCGCGATGACAGAGGCGGTGGTCCGCGCCGTTGTCGGAGACCGGACGG
>Ga0055520_10000010_pt1 | contig 13151 bp, 8 predicted proteins | sample White_ThreeSqC_D_2_FD_57970 | JGI IMG/M metagenome (GOLD analysis project Ga0055520, IMG submission 57970) | Wetland microbial communities from the San Francisco Bay, California, USA, that impact long-term carbon sequestration - White_ThreeSqC_D1 | ecosystem: Environmental > Aquatic > Marine >... | reverse complement strand
GTCGTACGTCCACGTGAATGTGTCGATCTGACTCGGTGCGAGATTCGACGATGGGGGCTGCGGCCCTCCCGTCAGGGCAACTCCGGCCGTTCCACTGATCGACAGCAGACCGGGAACAACATTGTCAATCTGCTCTCCACCGACGTTGCGCACGATCATGCGCACGGTGATCTGCTGCCCGATAACACTTGTTGTCTTGTTCGTTTCGACCGCAGCAAGCAGCGGCGCGGAGCTGACAAGTAACGTCTGTGCACTGAGAACGGGAACGTCGCGTGGACCGTCATTGCTCGAATCAACCGTAATGCCGTTCGTGGGAATCGAAAGCCGGATCGTCGTTGAATCCGCCGGTGCCGCCGCTATCGTCACTCCGATGAAAACGCGTGTGCCGGCGGCGGACAGGTTTTCGCTGACAAACGGACTCGTCCAGGTGCCCCCCGTCCATATCATCGGTCCAATTTCCGAATCGTCGCCCGCACCGGCCGAGAACACACCGTCTCCTCCGTCACGCCAGAGCCGCATATCGGCGATATCCGTGTTCGTCGCCGTTCCCAGGTTGGCTACGGAGATTCCCCTGAGGATATCGTCAGAGTAGCCGTTCGACGGAATAATCACATCGAGGGCCAGTATGGGGCCGTCGTTCGGAGCAAGAGTCGCTGAAGTGATGTCGGCGGCCGTTATCTGAGAGGCAAGCATACCGTCGACGGTGAGATCGGAATTGGAACTCAGCGGCCACGTTGCGACAACAGCGGTCACATCGGAGAATCCGACGTCGAAAATATCCGCAATGGAAGCATCCAGGATGTCACCGTCGCGAGCCTGCAGCAGCGAAACATCAGCTGTCAGAAATGCCTGCCGCGACGTTCCCGCCGGAAGATCCCAGGAGAGCCCGGTAAAGGTGGCGGTTCCGCTGTTGAAAAAAGCTGTGCCGGCTATTGGATCCACCGATGTGTCGTCGAGCTGGCCGTTGCCGTTGCCATCGACGCGCAGTTTGACGAGCGCAAACTCGCCGTCGAGTTCGGCCTGAGTACCCGCACCCGCAGTCGAGTTGGTAAACGCCAGACGAGTTATCTGTTTGTCGATGGCGTAATTGTTGATCGCGACCAACTGAAGCAGAAGAGCGTCGGCCGTTCCTGGACGAACGGTCGTGGGAGTCAACGCAGTCGAACTCAGAACGACACGTTCAGTAAGACTGATTAGTTGCTCATACGTATTTGAGACCTCGGCGTCCACAGGGCCGTCATTGGCGCTCGCCATACCGACGCCCGCGTCCGGCAGGGTCGGCAATGTCATGCGCAATGTACGGCCTTCCTGTGCCGCGACGTCGATGTCGGCCGTTACGAAGATCCGCAGTCCGTTTAGTCCAATGGCATTCGAGAGTCCTGTCAGTTCCCATCGGTCGCCGGTGAATGAAAACGGGCCGAGTAGCGTGTCTTTCGTTTCGTCGAACAAGCCGTCGCCATCGTCGACCCAGGCCTCGAGGAGTTCGATGTCGCCCCCGGGCACCGCAGTGCCATTGTTGGTCACGTTGAGTCTGAATAGTAAGTCGGGCTCGTAGCCGTTCGCAGGCAGCGTGACGTCGAGCACGAGATTTCGTTGCGACCCCGTCGAGAAAGAAGTCGTCGCGAGGTCGTGGAGGGTCGCCTGTGCCGCGGAAAAGCCGTCCACGGTCACGTCGCCCTGTGGATCAATAGGCCATGAGGCGAAAATCAGGTCCGTCGAGGCCAGCGCCAGAGCGCTCGCATCGGTAATCGCAACATCGAGAACATCGGGGTCACGTGCAACGAGGGACGGCGCCGCGTTGAAGAGAAGGGTCAACGTATCGTTCGGCGCGACGATTGCCTCCAGACCGGAAAACGTCACACTTCCCCCGGCAAAGACACCCGCCGGGTCGCCAGCAGCGCCGCCGGGCAACAGGCTCGATCCGTCCAGAGCCACGAGCGTCACGGCGGAAAAGTCAGCGTCGAGCTGTGACTGATTGCCGGCACCCGTCGACGTATTCGTGAACGTGATCGACGTCAATGTGTCTGCAAAACCGTCGTTGATCAGCGCAACGCGAAAGATCGACGCCGCGGTCTCGCCGGGGTTCATTACAGCGTCCTGCTGGGCGACGGGTTCGATTGTCAGCGTGTTGCCAATCACGAACACGGTGAACTGGTCCACGACCGTCAGACCACCGGAATCACTCGCCTCGATCGTGATGACCGCCGACCCTATTGCGGTCGAATCGACAGCGATGTCCAATGCACTGTCGGCATCGATGGCAACATTTACCAGCCCGGGATTGCTGTTCGATGTGATGGCGAACCCGAGTGTCGAGCCGTCTTCTTCGTCGGCGAAGACCGACGTCAGATTGACGTAGTTGTCAACGAACGGATTCGTGATAAGAACCGATGTGTCGGCGATGGCCGAGGCCACAACAGGGGGATCGTTGACGGCGATCACCGTGACGACAAACGTGTCGGTTCCGGTCAGTGCGCGCTGGTCGGTGGCGCCGACGACAATCGTAGCGAAACCGGAGTCGTTCGGCGCAAAACTCAGGTCGATATCATCGCCGAAATCGATCGCCGCGGTGACGAGCGCCGGGTTGCTGTTGGAGATGATCGAGTAATCGAGATTGGAGTCTTCGTCGTCAAACGTCGCGTTCAGGTTCTTATAGTCGTCGAGTGGAAGCGCGTCTTCGAAAACAACAGCGTCGGGTATCGCACTTATCACCCACGGGGCCTGGTTCGGAGAATACGTGAGAGGCATGTTGCCAACGCGCAGATCGAAGTTTGAACCGTTCTGCACCCGATACGCCCATGTCACCATCAGCCCCGGTCCGAGGCGCGGCGATCCGTATGCGGGCTCGTTCGCCTGGGTAATGGGAAGGCTGTGAGTTCCGGCCTCGCTCGAATCCGCAGCCGTCTCACCCTGCCACGGCTGACCGTTGGGTTTCTGGTGGACCTGAATCTCGTCGGCGCCGGCATCGTGCGAGAAAACGTAGAAATCGCTCGTTCCGCGATCGTAGAAAAGGGCCGGGGACTCGTGGTCTGTTTCCGTGTCGACTGTTTCAACGAAGCTCCAGGATATCCCGTTCCAGCGGTACTCCGACATACGTTCGCCGGCGCCCGCAAAACTACTGAGAATGTAGCGGAAATCCGTGTCGGAGAGCCGGATGACGTTGCTGAGAACCCCGGGATCCTTCAGGTCGCCGATCTCGTGGCGTGAATCCGCCCCGGCCCCGCGCGTGATCACGCGCGAGTAGGTGCCGTCGTTGCCATTACCGTTCGGGTCCCGTTGGAACATGACGAGTACGCGATCAGAAACGCCGTAGGGTGTGATGGTCACGTTGTCGGAGACAGACGACTCGTCAAGAATCCCAAGTTCCGTGGTCCACGATGTGACGCCGGCGGCAGGCCCGGTCTGGTCGGCGGAAAAAACGTAGAGCGCCTGCAATTCCCGAACGGCGACATAAAGCCTGTCGTCACTCGGCGTCCGGGCGACCGCGAGCGCGTTGCAGAAGATCGTTGCCGGGGTGCTCGTACCAGCATCCGCAGTAATGTTCTGGCCCGATATCGTACAAGTGACGACTCTGACCTCGACAGTGGAACCAACCCGGCGATAGACGAGCTCGAAAGTCGTATCGTTGACGGCGTAGGTATCGAAATCCACGTCCGTCGTATCCTGATCGGTCACTACGGTCGTCTCGGGAAGATCCCACGCGCCGACATTGTCCGCATCGGCGCGGTAGTAGATCGAACCGTCGCCCTTCGTGTAGAGCAGGAAGAAGTTCTCGCCGTTGTAGAACACGGCACGCTGCTTACTCGACGTCCAACTCGTGGGAACATTCTGTGATACCAGTGTCTGTGCTCGCGGCGCGAGAGGTGCGAGCAGGCATAGCATCATCGCGGCGATCGCAATGGACCGCCGTGATATGGGGATTCTTTTCGGCGTTTCACGCATCACTCGAGCTCCAGGCCTTCGAGCCGGGTGAGCAAAATCCATACCGCCGCTATCCTGCCTATTTACCACGGATTACGTCGCCGATCGAGGCTCCCGTAACGACTTAGCGGCTTCCAGTTCCGAGTAAGGGCCGGACGTATCCGGAAAGACCCATTTTGCAGTCAATAATGTCCGCACCTGTCGCAAGCTGCACGGGTAACGGATCGACGCTGACCATCGGCTTACGGTCACTCCGATCATGCAAGCCTCGTATCCAAGCAGTTGTCAGCCAACCAAATACGGAAAGGATTCCCGCTTCAGCGATATTCGGCTCCATTTGGTTCAATAATTGCCAGATACGACGTTTGCGCGGTCACCTGCCCTGCGACCGCAGCCACATCGTCTAGCAGGAGAACCCAATCGATGTCCGACAACCTTCAGTTGATTCCGGAAGAAAAGAACAAGCGGGGCCGGCTCGTGGTCGCAGTCGCCGCGTTGTCAGCGATTGCCGCCGGAACGGTTCTGTGGATGGGTGTACGGCCCGTCACCCCGGTCAGCACGTATGCGGTGGGTGTTGTGACTTTCGCACTTGGGTTCCTGACCATGTTCACCATATGCACGCTCACCGCAAGACGGCGGCTGACAGCGGCCGAACAATCGAAGGACTTCGCGGACAAAACGCTCGCAAGTGAAGTTCGCCAGTTGACGCGCGAAGTGGGCGTCAGGCGGGACGTCGAGAAGGCGTTGTATGCGGCGATGGAGGCGGCGGAGATGGCCAACGAAGCCAAGACCGATTTTCTCGCCAACGTCAGTCACGAATTGAAAACACCGATGACGGCGATCATCTCGTCGGCCGACCTGCTGCTCACGTCCCCGCATGACGGTGAAAGCTACGAGCTTCTCAAGATCGTCAAAAAGGCATCGGACAACATGATGGTCCTGATAGGGAACCTCCTCGAACTCGCCAGGGGCGAGAAGGGGAATATCGAACTCGAACAGTCGAACTTCGACCTGCGCGAAGCCATCGATGCGATTGCCAGACCGTATATGCCGAAGGCGATCGACAGGGGTATCCGGCTTTCCTGCAGCATCGATCCCAATGTCCCTGACGTCGTCGTTGGAGACCCGCGGCGTCTACAGCAGATTCTCAACAACCTCATCGACAATGCGATCAAGTTTACCCACAAGGGGCATGTCAAGGTCTCCGTCGTCCGGGAACCGGAGGACTCCACCTCCCAACTCTCGTATGTACGCCTGCGATTCTCAGTTGCAGACACCGGCATCGGCATCCCCATGGACATGCTTCATATGGTGTTTGATGTATTCACGCAGGCGGATTCCTCTTCGACCAGATCCGCAGGGGGAACCGGTCTGGGACTATCCGTGACACGGCAGCTCGTGGAAATAATGGGGGGAAACATTTCCGTCGAGAGCGAAGAAGGTGTGGGCAGCACTTTCGAGTTCGTCATGAAGTTCCGATCGGAATCGGAAACAGAACCACGACGGCCGGAGAGTCTTCCTCACACCGAAGAAGTTATACGCTAGCTCCGCAACCACTCGTGCGCTTCGGCCGTGTTCCTGAACACCCGGACCTCAAACGGCAGCGCGTGGGTCCCCATCTCGAAAAGAGACGACAATCCAAAGTCATCGTTCCTTGCGACGAGAATGGCCATTCTGTAGTCCTTCCCGCGTATGTCTCCGTACTTTGTCAGCAGCTGGATGAACTGCTGAACGTCTCCGACAGAGATGGCGAGCCTTGATTTCTTGCCGATACAAAGCGCGTTCATTCCCGGGGCAAAATCGGGGTGGGAGAGAGCGTCCTCAAATGCGATCCGCATGTCGTCCAGGGTTATCTCCCCAGTTGCTTCGTACGTAATGAGGTTATCGGCCTTGTCGATTCGAGTTTCTACCGGCATCTTACCTCCAATCGCTTCCTCCATCTTACCGCAAATCTCCCTTTGGAACCAATAGTGCCGATGTGATACCTTATCTGCAAGCTGGATCCTGCGTACTGAATCGAGCGTCGCCAGAAGCAAACGAGCGAAAATGGAAAAAATATACGAGATCACACTCGAGTACTGCGTGCCTTGAAACTACAAGGAAAGAGCCGTCCGTGTGGCGGATGACATCCTCTCGAACTACCAGCACGTTATAAAAACGTTCGCACTTATCACGGGATCAGGCGGTGCTTTCGAATTCAAGATTAACGGCGAACTTCTATATTCAAAAAAGACGCTGAAACGACACGCGAATCCGGGCGAAATACTCTCGCTTTTCGAAGCCTACGTTGGCCCCGGCACCCCCAGGTTCGAAGGCTAGACCGAACATCGGCCAGTTCAGAGAAAACCGATCCACCCTCCATTATCTTAACAACACCATCTTTCGCGTCTGAACAAACCCCTTCGTTTCCAGACGGTAAAAATAGATTCCACTTGCGACTTCGCTTGCCGTGTTGTCGCGTCCGTTCCACAGCGCTCGTTTGTCCCCGGGCTCCTCGCGCTCGCGGTCGACAAGCGTGCGCACCAGACGTCCAGACACGTCGTACACGCGAAGCTTCACGAACGTCGGTTCGGCCAGTGCATAGGCGATCGTCGTCGTTGGATTGAATGGGTTCGGGTAGTTCTGCCGCAACTCATAGCGAAACGGCGCTTGCGGCTTGTCTATCGAAGTGGGCCCTCCAGACCACACCTGCGCCGTATCGGACCTGGACACCGGGCCGGCGACCGCGGTAAGACCGATGTGCATGACTTCGCCGAGCCCATTCGTATCCGGGATCTCAACGGCGATCTCATATTCCATTTCTTCGCCGGGACTGAGCAAAAATGACGACGGGTCCGCCGAATACGCCCAGCTCTTGTCTGTCGTCACAACGGGCATGATGCCCAGCGGGATCATCCCCTCGTTCTTAACGATGTACCCGACGGTGACCGTGTCGCCCGGGTCACCTCGTCCGTCATAGAGCCAGGTGACGCTGGGCCGCGGTTTCACGTTGGGCGATACGAGGATATCGAAGCCACCCATCCCGATCCCGATGTCTGACTGGTAGTAAAGCAGGTTACCCCGCGTGTCCCAGACGGGTTCCTTCTCGTTGTCGGGCGTGTTCACTGGTGGACCGATATTGACGGCGCCTCCCCAGACGCCGCCGGTCAACAGCGCGTAATGGATGTCGTATCCGCCGTAGCCCGTTGCCGCCGAACTGGCGGACGTCGCCGCCGACGCCGTGTCCGGCCGATTCGACGCAAAATAGAGAACACCCGTGTTGCCCGTCGCATCGAGTTCGCCGAGATACGGATCTTCTTCGTTGGCAATCGTGTTGATATTGGGTCCCAGATTCTGCGGTGGAGCCCACAGGAAATTGAATGTGTCGAGCAGCGTCGCCGCCCAGATGTCGTTGTTGCCCCAACCGCCGGTCCGATTGGACGTAAACAAAAACACCTGGTCACTCCACTCATGGGGATCGAATTCGTTTGCCGGAGAGTTAAGGCCCTGGAGCGTTCCGACAGAGTCCCACGTCGCCGTATCCAGATGCGTCGCATAGTAAAGATCAAATCCACCGAGTCCGCCCGGCTTGTTGGACGCGAAGTAGAGCATCACGTCGCCAAACGTCGAATGCGGATCAATCTCGTCGTAGGGGGTATTGATCGCACCGCCACAGTTCTGTGGTGGCCCCCACTGGCTGAAATCGGAATCCCAGACGGAAAACCAGATGTCGAACCCGCCATGACCGCCGGGCCGGTCGGAGTGGAAATACATGCGGCCCTCGTGTTCTTCGTCCTCCCCGTCTTTGCCATGTTCACATCCGCCTTCGTGATACGGCGAATTGAGTTCGTTGACACCGCCCGGGCAGCAATGTTCCGGCTCACCGTCCGTGTGCTCGGTGAAATCTTTGCCCTCATGGAGAAAACTGAAGAAGTGACCGAGTTCGTGTTTCAGGAGCTGGTAGTAGTCGATCGTGTTGGGAGGACAGGGCGCATCCGCATTGGTGATCCAGCCGTCCCCGTTGGTGTCCGACGGGTAGCAGTATGTCTTCGGGGGCTTGGGCGCTTTGCGGACGCAGAGCTCGGCGGTGCGATCGACATCTTCCGGCTTCTGCACGGACTTCCACGCGAACTGTTTCTGCGCATTCACCCATATCACATCGTAATCGGCTTTCCCAAGACAACCGTCCGAGTAGCCGGGAATCCTGTCTTTCTCGACAACCTTCATATGCGCCTTAGCCGGATCACTGGTGAACCACTCCGAGCGGCCGCCCGGAGTCGTCGGGTCCTTGACCGGTTCGCCGTCGCGATGAAACGGCGACATGTCGCCGTAGCGGTCTTTCATATACTGCTGCTCTGTTTTCGAGAAAGAGCGTGACGACCGTCCGACGTATATCGTTTTCCGGTTCTTCCCCGTGCCCACCTTGATATGGGCATTGCCCGTGTTATGGCAGGGGCCTGCCGCCATCACGTGTTTGTTGGTTCGGTTGGGATTGTCGTTGTTCTCGTCCTTGGTCGTCGTCGCCGTGGGCGCCTTGTCGTACATGATCCACTGTTTGAGCGCGAATTCGAAACAGCGCTTTTCGTCCGCGCTAAGCCCACCCACGTAAATCTTGTGCGGTTTGGGATAGAGGTGGGCCTTTGCCATGTACATGCTGCCCTTCGAGTAGACAACATTGGGAATGATGTAGATCAGGAAAAGCGATAGAAAGAGCCCCAGGCGCCTCATTGCTGTTCTCCTCGCGATGGGACCGTGCCAGGTCCCGGTGAACTGCGATACAGGTGCGGATACCGAGAATTATACCATACACATCGATGTTCTTGTATGTGGTTCACTCCCATAACGAGCCAGGGGCTCCACCTTCCGGTGAAGCCCCTGGCTGTCAATCAAATAGGCGTGAGAGAGGAACTAACCCTTCTTTTTCTCGCCCATCGCGGCCATCGCCTCTTTGTTCTTCTTCACCCAATCGTGAAGTTCGGCAACAACCTCGGCGTTGTCGGACGTGATGATCCAGACATCGCCGTTCATCGTCTCGACATACTCCTGGTTGACGCCCTTCATCATGCACATGCCAAGCGCGGTGCAACTGCCACACAGTTCCATCTGCTCGCCAGCCATGAGCCGCTTCCCTGTCTCGGCCATTCCCATGTGCGCTTTGCGGTACGCTTCGAGCTTGCCCTTGGGGACCGACGTGACCGCAACGATGCCGTTGGACAAGTCGTGCTGCTCCCACTGCATGCTCTCGAGCAACCCGGGGGTGGCAGCAATGTTCTTACACATGTCACAATTCACCATATCCAACCACGGCTTTTCGCCGGCAGTGGTGGCGCCTGCCGCCACAACCATGACGAGAACCGTAAGAACAAACATTCGACGCTTCATTCCTGACCTCCTGAAAGTGATCGGGTTGCCCACCGACAATCGGTGACCAACCCGTGGGGCATATTGTACACTGAGTCGCGCGATCCGTAAACGCCTTACATGACGACTATAAGGTCTGTCACGAGAACCGGTTGGCGGGTGTGGATAACTTTCAGGCGATCTCGACGAGTTCGATGTTGAAATTGAGCGCTTTCCCGGCGAGCGCGTGATTGGCATCGAGGGTTATGGTATCCGCGGTCGTCAGTGTAACGCGCACGGTGAATTCGTTTCCATTCTGCTCGAGTTCGAGTTCGTCACCGATTTCGGGATCGAGTCCGGCAGGGAGGTTGCTTCGCTCGACATCCAGCACCAGGTCTGTGCGGTGCGGGCCATACGCTTCTTCCACGGGAATCAAGATGTCCTTCGATTCTCCCACCTTCATTCCCATGACCGCATTGTCGAAGCCTGATATCACCATTCCCTCTCCCAATTTGAATTCCAGCGGATCTCTGCCTTCGGAACTGTCGAACTCGGTTCCGTCCTCGAGCGTTCCCCTGTAGCGAACTCTTACAATATCCCCGGATTTTGCCTGCGTCACTTCTGTCACCTCTGCTTTCTTCTCTTCATCCACGGTGGATTTTTCTTCTCGATCCGCTTGTAGACCGGACAGTCTTTGCGGTGCGTCCCGGGAAGATAGCCAATACTCATCAAAAATTCACCGGTGATTTCGCCACCCGTAAATCGAAACGTCTTCTTGAAGAGCTTGACCCACTCTTCCTTCGTTCGGGGGTGATGCTTTTCGAGCCACTTCGCGAATCCCCCGTGTGAATCACGCATCGCTTTGATTGTTTTAGCATTCTCTATGGCCGCATTGACCTTGAGTTTGTTGCGGATGATTCCCGCATCTCCGAGAAGCCGGCTCCTGTCCTTTGCCACGTAGGCTGCGACTTTATCGATGTCGAATTCGTCATACGCTGCCTTGAATCCGTCGCGCTTCTTCAAAATGAGGCCCCAGTTCAAACCAGCCTGATTGATCTCGAGCATCAATCGCTCGAACAAGCGCGATTCGTCTTGTTCGGGGAATCCATACTCGCGGTCGTGGTAGGGACCATGCAGTGGATCGCCGGGGGCAAAATCACAATACCATGCCATCGATACGTTTCTTCCTTTCGTCGCCGCCACGAGAGCCGCAAGTGTAGCAGGCAGAAAACGATTGTCAACGCGACGCGATTGTGGATTGGACTTTGACATGTTGCAGCGACGTTTGCTACCTTCGAATTTCAACCCCTTCAACGAGTTATCATTCAGCGATGCACGTCGACGCCAGCAAAGAAACACCGAGTGTTCCCCTGTGGCACTGGGGAATTGCATTCGGCATGTTCGCCCTCGCTCAGAGCGTATACACGCTGACACTGTTCCCGACGGTGAGCTACGGCGACAGTGGGACCCTCATCGCCGTCGCTCACACGCTCGGCATCGCTCACCAACCCGGCTATCCCCTTTACACGCTGATCGCTCACTTGTTTACGTTCATCCCAATCGAAACGATCGCGTGGCGCGTGAATCTTGCCTCCGCTGTATTCGGCGCCGCCGGCGCCGGCCTACTCTACATGACAATGGCGCAACTGACGCGGAGTGCGTCGGCATCAATTCTCGCCGCCGGACTGTACGCGTTTTCACCGCTGGTCTGGCAACATTCTCTCGTCGCCGAGGTTTTCAGTCTCGCCAACCTGTTCGCGATCATCATCGCTTACCTTGCCGTGAGGTACCGGATGACGGGCGAGAGCCGCGGCCTGTATCTGCTGGCCTTCGTCACCGGGCTCGGCCTGGCACACCACCAGAGCCTCGTCTTCTGGGCCGGGCCGGTTTGGGTCTGGCTATTCTGGGGGAGCAGACAAACGTTGCTGAGAGACCGGCGTCTTCGTATCTGCGCAGCGCTTGTTCTTCTGGGACTCACGCCCTACCTGTACCTGCGCGTCAACGCGTTGCGAGAACCACGGGTTTTGTGGGGCGACATTTCTTCGTGGACAGAGTTCTTCCGGCATATTCGCCGGTTTCAGTACGGAACGTTCAACCTCGTGCCGGTCACGTCAGGCGACAACGCCGACGCAATGCGGTCCATCTGGTTCTACATCCGTCACGTCCCGTCGCAGGTACTTTTCGCCGGCTTGCCGCTCGCGCTCTGGGGGTTGTATGTCGGAGTGCGCAAGTGCAAAACGAGCGCGGGGGGGATTCTCGGGATCACCGGCATTTCGTTTGTCCTCTACGTCGTGGTGTTTCATCTTCTCGCCAGGCTACCGGTTGTCGAACAAGGTCTGCTTGCCGCGCACCTGAGGAAGTTCTGGATGCTGCCCGATCTCTTCCTGTTCATGTGGATCGGACTGGGCTTCCAGGCGGCAATGTCGGCACTGCGGGTGCCCGATCGCGTCGGGTGGATCGTGGTGCCGGTACTTGTGCTGACACAGTTGGGCACTCATTACAAAGTAGAAGACCAGAGCGGCAACACATTCTTCTACGAGCGCGCGAAAGTTCTGATCGAGAATCTACCTTCGGGATCGATCCTCCTGACGGAGGGGGACACCGACACCCACACGCTGCAGTACATAACGGAGTGCGAGCACTTCCGCGAAGACGTTTCCGTGGTCAGCCTCGATATGCTGAGGCAGTACTGGGCGGGGCCGGCGGTGAGGCGGCAATTCGCCGATGTCACATTTCCCGGCGAAGTGCTGTGGATATCGAAAACGCCGATGCTTGGCCGCGGCGTTCTCGACGTGCACGGCAAAGACGTCGGCTCCTACGAAATCTACTCGCTGAACTACCTGTTCGATGCAAACCTCGGGAAGCGGCCGATCTATACAACGAAGTTCTTGCGCCAGGCACGGTATGCCGATGCACGCAGCTGGAGTATGAGTTACGATCTCATCCCGATGGGAACGCTCAACCGGGTGTTCCGACGCGGCGAAGGGCCGTCTTTTGATGCCTATCTCGATGAGAGCTTCAACTACCTTCCCCCGTTGGAACGACTCGTCGATAAGACGCCGGCCGTTGGCTCGTGGGAGTATTTCACATGGTCCGAGTACTGGCGGGACTACCGGATTCAGTTCGCAGCACTCGTTCAGTCCGCCATTGCCCAACGTCCGGCCGAGGCGTCGTTCCAGAAACTCGCCCGCATGATGGAACGATTCGATGATCTGTGTCCCAAGCCCATCGCGCTTCCCTTCTACTGGGACCTTGCTCTTGTCTACACGTTCCTGCAGGATTCCGACCCGCGGAGTCGCGAGGCGCTGGCAGAATTGTGGCAGAAGAAACTCGTGGAAGGCCAATCTCCTTCGGTACTCTACCGCGATCGAATCACTCGTGCGTTGAGGCGATAAACTCAAGTGCGAATTTCGAACATCCTCTGGGCCTGAACCTTGCTACGACCGTGGCAGTGACCCAAGTTCCTTCATCCGCGCGTCTAATCTGGCTAACTAACTTGAAAACAATTACTTCTGACTCCAAAGACCGTCTCATCGAATCGCTGAAGCAGCGTGTCGAGGAGCTCGAACGCGAACGGGCAAAGGACATCCCTTCGGTGCTGTTTGGCATCTCACAGGCGACGAGCATGTCGAGAAGCCTCGATGAGCTCTACCCCATCATCCACGAGCAGCTCGGCAAACTGATCGACACGACCAATTTTTACATCGCAATTTTCGACGACGAGACAAAGTACTACTCCTTCCCCTATTGCGTAGACGAGTTCGAGGACGAAGAAAGCTACGAGCCGGAACTGCTCGAGGGCAGCCTCACCGACTACGTTCGTCGCACCGGTCGCCCGATTCTGGTCGATGAAGAGGTACACAAAGAATTGAGTGAGAGTGGAGAAGCCACCGTGATCGGTGTGCCGTCGG
>Ga0055520_10000009_pt1 | contig 14019 bp, 6 predicted proteins | sample White_ThreeSqC_D_2_FD_57970 | JGI IMG/M metagenome (GOLD analysis project Ga0055520, IMG submission 57970) | Wetland microbial communities from the San Francisco Bay, California, USA, that impact long-term carbon sequestration - White_ThreeSqC_D1 | ecosystem: Environmental > Aquatic > Marine >... | reverse complement strand
CACGACCGATCGCGGTTTTTTCGTCGATCAGACCTTCGTCCACCATTTCCACCGCGATCCGGACGGCAGCTCGGCCCGTTCGCTTTCCACTGCGGGTTTGCAGCATCCATAGCTCTCCGGATTGCACGGTGAACTCGATATCCTGCATATCCGTGTAGTGGTGCTCGAGGCGCTCGTACACATCGACGAGCTGCTGGTAGATTTTCGGCATCTTTTTTTCCAGGCTGTCATCCGCTTCGGATATGGGGAGCGGCGTGCGGATCCCCGCGACGACATCCTCACCCTGGGCGTTGACGAGAAACTCGCCGAAGAAACGCCGCTCACCGGTCGACGGATCACGGGTAAAAGCAACACCTGTCGCACAGTCGTCACCCATGTTACCAAACACCATCGCCTGGACATTGACGGCCGTCCCCCAGTCGTCGGGATATCCGCGCATTTTTCGGTACGAGATCGCCCGCGCAGAATTCCATGAGTTGAACACGGCGGCGATGGCTCCCCACAGCTGCTCGCCCGGATCCTGCGGAAAGCTTCGGCCAGCGTTGGCGGTCACCACTTTCTTATAAGCATCGATCAGTTCACGAAGCTGCTCCGGCGCCAGCTCGTTGTCGAACTTCACACCGGCACGCTTTTTCAGAGCCTCCAGCTGCGACTCGAAGTGCTCCGATTCCACGCCCATAACGACGTTGCTGTACATCTGAATAAATCGGCGATAGCTATCCAGCGCGAATCGCGGGTTGTCCGTTTTCTTCGCAAGCCCTTCGACGGTCTCATCGTTGAGACCCAGATTGAGAACGGTGTCCATCATGCCGGGCATCGACACGCGCGAACCGGACCGTACCGACACGAGCAGCGGATTTGTTGCGTCGCCGAAGCGTGCGCCGAGTTCCGTTTCAAGCCGCCCGATATTGTCCGCGACCTCGGAAGCAAGCGAATCAGGATAAGTCTGACCGTTGCGCATGAAGAACGTGCAGACTTCCGTGGTGATTGTAAACCCCGGCGGAACCGGGATGCCGAGATTGGTCATCTCGGCGACGTTGGCGCCCTTGCCACCGAGGAGGTTACGCATTTCGGCGTTGCCCTCGGCGACTCCATTTCCAAAATGGTAAACGTGTTTCGTACTCAATTGGGTGGCCTCTTCTTTTGTTTTTGTAGGATTCATAATGGGTTGGCCTTTCAAGCTAACTTAGCTTTTTCGTAGTTGGCAAGTGGTAATTGGAGGGATTCCCTCACCGGGAAGCGGGCTATTCTTCGCGCTTTCGCTCGAGCTGCCACTCACCGAAAACAATCTGATCGATTGCTTCCTTCGCGGCAGTCTCCTCGAAATAAACTGGTGAGAATCCCCAGACGACGCTTCGCGCGCCGATGGCGCCTTCGGCCTCCGAGACCCGATCGGCATAGGCAGATGTCCAGAATGCTATCGGCTGGCCGTAGGTGAGTTCGCTGGAATCGAGACAGTGCAGCCCGTAAATCGGTTCGAAACAGGCGCGCCCCCCCTGGACGAACTGGCAAAGATCGAAGAAGTACTGTGGATTGTAAATCTCGCAATCGTGCCCAATACTGCTCTCCTGAAAATACCGTCCGGGACGGGTACATTTCGTGTGCATCACGAGACGCGGAAACACGGGATCTATGGGGATCGCTTCGCGCATTGTATGAGTGCGTCGGTTTTCCGAGTCGACAGTAGCAGTGCGATAGTCGAAAATCTCGCACGTTTCAAAGAACCTCCTGCGACGTCGCTCGAAGCTCATTCGTGCATAATCCAGAACGTCGATGCACAATTCCCGGTAACAGAAGGATCGATCGCCGATCGGATGCGCCGTATCGGGCGCCCGGTCCTGGCGACCCTCCAACTCGTAGAGCAGCATCAGTGGTATGCGGAAACTCCCGTTGATCAACTCGCGATCGATCGTTGTCGAAACCGGATTCTCACCGCAGATGAAGAGGTGTCCACCTGCCGCAAGGAACAACGCCAGCAGGTTGGGCCGAACTTTGCCGCTCGACAAGAGCGAGTTCTCTCTGGGATACCGTTCCCGGTGGCGCACGAACTCGTACAACAGGGGTTGATTGAGCGCATTGGCACCTACCGAGGCGGACACACTCCAGATGATCGACCGGTAGTTCGCCAACTTCACAAGAGAAACGTCGGCACCCGGGACGACCTCCAGCACGTCTTCACCGTTGCGGACTCGCGTGGTTCCCAGAACGCCGCCCGGCTCCACACCTTCGAATACATCGGCGTCGAACCCGTCGACATCGGAGAGGACGTACGACCAGAACGAATCGTGCTCATCATCGGTGGGTGCGTATCCCCGGCCCAGGCTATTGTTCCAACCCGCCGTCGTGTTTCTATCGGTGAGAAAATCATCGATGAGGAGCAGCGGTCTTTCCATCGTAAAAGGCACGATGTTGACCTTCAGACAAAGGCGAGAACAGAGCCCGGAATTGTCGAGAACCTCGACGCAGAACGTGTGCGTTCCAAAATAGAACGTCCGCGTCGGCACCGTTGTAGCCCCGAGATATGGCGAGTAATCAACTTCCCACTGTTCGGGGTCCTCGGTGTCGTCGATATCCCACCCATATCGAAACGCGGCAACGGTTCCGCCGTACGCAACCGCCGTCGCGTTGAACGTAAAATCCAGCGGCACGCCGGCGGGAATATCAACAATTGTCGGCGGCGTACTGCAGCGCCCCGAATTGGCCGCGCCCACGTAAATGTTGTACACCGTCAGAGAGGGCCCCGTCGATCGGCGTGTAACCGTCACCCGCCGTACATTTGTGATTTCATCGAGCACCGGGGTGATCGCTCCCGCCTCGTCCTTCGCGCGCATCGCGAAAATGTAGTCGCCAAAGTCGACAACGCCCGTTGTCCAGAACTTGCCGGTATCCCCCGGCGCATTATAAAAAATCCATGGCTGCCAGGCGTCATCCGAGTCCCGACGTGAATAAATGCCGCCGTACGCCTTCGGGCTGGGCTCAAAGATGTAAGGCGCCTTGCGCAGGAAATCCGTCGCTTCCTGCCACTGACTCCGCCCGGTGCGGCTGTCAAACAGACTGGTGCTCAGCAGGGCCCACTGGACCGAGTCGGGTGGCTGTGTGGACACTTCGTTGAAAATGTAGTCAACCGCCTTCCACCGGAAGGTCGTGATCGGCGGCACAATCGCGGCGTTCAGATTGTTGCGGACGGGGACCTGGATCGAAACTGTCGGAGAGAGCGTGCGCGCGGTGAAAGACCGGTGCGCCGGCTCGATGGAGGCCTTGCCGCGCTCGTCGACCGCCCGGATAAAGAACGTGTGTGACCGCTGGAATTCGGCTCGTTGGGTCGTCGGGTTGGTCTCGACGAGCGAGTCGGCCGAAAACGAAAAGGTGGAATCGTTCGCGTATACGCGATGCCATTTGTCGGGGCCCGTAGTGTCGGCCGGTTGAAAAAGCCCCCCGGCGTTGTTCGTCACCGAGTATTCGAAGTGGCTGATCAAACCGTCGGGGTCCCATCCACCCCAGTACAGATGAATCGTGTACTTCTCCGTCGTCCCCTCGGGGGGCGCACTGGAAAGCCAGACCACCGGGGCCAGATTCTCCGCTACATCGCCCTCCGGACCCGACGACGTACAGCCGCCCAGAGCCGCCGCCAATACGGCCACAGCGATCATGATAATGCCGAGTCGTCTCGATGAACTCATATTAACTAACTGCATTTAAATGCGTTAACGAGATACGATGGGGGCGTGTCTCACTGAAATAGAGTCGGATACTGCTCCAAAAATACGCTGTATTGGTCGTCAGTCCAACCCTAAAGCTGGGGCTGCACCTTATTCACAGGTGCAATCCCCTGTTCCGAAAGGATCCTCGGAATATCGAGGAATGTATCCGCGGTATGCGCGCCGCCCGCCCTCAGGGCATCCAGCTTGCTCTTTGCCGTCCCGAGGTGTCCCTCGACGATCGCTCCGGCGTGGCCCATGCGTTTTCCGGGAGGAGCAAATACACCGCCGACCATTGCAATAACAGGCTTGCTCATCTGATCGATCACCTGCGCCGCCTGCTCTTCGTAGACACCGCCAATCTCACCCATCATCACGACGGCCCGGGTGGCTTCGTCCTCGTCGAAGAATTCAAGGATCTCGGCGAAGGTGCTGCCCAGGACAGGGTCACCGCCGAGACCAACGCAAGTCGTCTCGCCATAACCAGAGTTCGTCAGTGTGTCGGCCACATAGTACGTTATCGATCCCGAACGGGAGATCGTTCCGACACAACCTTCCTCGAACGCAATCTGCGGCATGATGCCGATGTTGGCTTTTCCCGGGCTGATGATGCCGGCCGTGTTGCCACCGATAACCGTGGTTCCGGCTTCATGGGCCTCTTTGCGGATGCGCAGCATATCCTGGATCGGAATGTGTTCCGGAACGACGACGATCAACTCGATACCCGCATGGATCGCTTCGATGGCGGCATCGAGAACGGCAGGGGCCGGCAGAAAAATCACCGATGTGTCCGCTTCCGTCTCACGCACCGCTTCGACCACCGTGTCGAAAACCGGAGCGCCGAGCACATCTTCGCCGCCTTTTCCCGGCGACGTTCCGCCGACGATCCGCGTTCCATAGGAAAGCATGCGCTCGGTGTGAAAGCGGCCGGCGCCGCCGGTGATGCCCTGTACAATTACATTGGAAGTTTCGTCAATTAGAATGGCCATGATTATTCGTTCTCCACTGTTCAGGCAAGCGCACGGGCGCGTTCGACGGTTTCCTCGACAACACGCTCGATCGGCGTTTCGATTCCATATATTTTGACGTCTTTGAACAGCTCGGGACTTTCACCACGAGCCGCTTCGAACATATCCAGGCCTTCCTTCCACATGTTCCCCGTCATGCGCATCACGATGGGTTTGGAGAGGCCGTGTTCGCGCAGAAACTTGATCACGCCCTCGGCGAAATCGTCGCACCGGGAAATGCCGCCGAAACGCGCGCCAAAAATGACCTTCACGTTGGGATTTTCGTCGAGAAGCACGAGCATGCGAGCGATTCGCTCGGGCGACGGACCTCCGCCACTATCCATGAAATTGGCGGGCTTTCCTCCGTAACGCACGACAAAGTCGTTGCCCATAATCCCGTAGCCCGCGCCGCCGGGAAACATGCCGATATCGCCGTCGAGGTCGAGATATGGGATACCCCACTCTTTCGCCTGGCGTTCGCGCTCGGTGCGCTCGCCTTCCTCGTGGCGGTCGCCGAGATTGAGAGCGAGTAGGCTTTTTTGCCGGTACATCGCGTCATCGTCGATACTCATTCTCCCATCGGCGGCAATCAGCTCGCCCGACTTCGTCAGGACAAGCGGATTGATCTCAACGAGCTTTGCGTCGTATTTCCGGAACACCGCCATCAAGTTGCGCGCGACCCCGACGAATTGTTTGAGCGCTTCACCGGTAAGTCCGATAGACTTTCCCAGCGACACCGCAAGAAACGCGTGAAACCGCTGATCCACATCGAGATCCACCCGAACCACGGCATCGGGATTCTCCGCCGCCGTCGACTCGATATCGACACCGCCGGCCGCACTCGCCATCATCGTCTGCTTGTAAATCGTGCGGTCGATCGTCACGCCGAGATAGATCTCACGATCGATGTCGATTTTGGGGCTGACGAGAACCGCATTGACGTCGAAGCCCCGCACTTTCATTTTGAGCAGTTTCGTTGTTTCGGCGAGCGCTGACCCGGCGTCGTCCGCGAACTTGATTCCGCCCGCTTTTCCGCGCCCGCCCGTCAACACCTGCGCTTTGAGCACGACGGGATAGGTGCAATCAGCGAGTATTCCGGCGGCCTCGTCGAGACTCGATATGAGCCGTTCTTCCGGACACGGAATCCCGGATCCGGCGAAGAGCTTCTTTGCTTCGTGTTCGTACAGTCTCATGTTGTTTTCCGTCTTGGCCGCCTGTGCGGCCGATTTGATGTGAAAGTTTTATATTATCGGCGCACCCGGGACGGGCACGGCGCTGCGGGCTCTCGACCCACGTAATCGCAAGGTGGACATTCGGTTACGCCAACCATAGCAGACCCATATGGGGTTGTCAAACAGGACCGGACGGGCTTCGGAAAGCCCCTACAAGAGTCGGCCGTCCACCGGGCTTTACCGGGGACGGCCGAAGAACGTTGATTCTGTCGAACGGCCTTCTATCGAATCACGACAAGGCGGCCGTACATGGACCCGATATCGGACTCGACACGATAGATATAGACGCCGGAACCGACCTCTTCCCCGCTGCGATTGACGAGTCCCCACTCGACGTTGCCCGTGGTTTCGTCCATGCGTTGGATCTCCCACACGAGATCTCCCGAGATGGTGTAGACCCTGAGCTTTGCGCGGCTGGGGACGTTTACGAAACGCACGAGTTCGTCGGGGAAGTTATGATAGTTGGTCGTCGTCAGCCTTGATCCGCCCGACCGGTATGGATTGGGGACGGCGTAGATGCGCTCAAGTTTATCCTGTGCTCCCAGATCGAGCGCCAGCACGGTCATGCTGTCGGCGCACAAATAGGAGGAACCGGGAACATCCGGATCGGGCAACTCACAACTATCAAACTTCTCGAGCCCCTGCCGGCTGGACTGTATGTTGAATCCACGGTCGAATGTCGTCACCGCGTAATAATAGGTAAACCCGTTGAACGCATTGCAGTCGTACCAAAAAAGCTCGTCGGGTCCCAGACGGAGATCAATCGAATGGCCGAGGCACTCGATCGACCCGACCGTCGAGATCCAGCGCGGTTTCAACGGATTGCGAAGTGTTGGGATCACTTCGTAGAAATAGACCGAGTCCTGCAGACTTCCGCCAAACTTGCGCCCCCGGGATGCCTCCTCCTTGGACAGTTCCCCGATGATTTCCAGGTCGCTGCCATCCGACTCGATACCCCGCCAAATGTGGAAACCCTCGAAGTCCTCAGCGCCGAAAATGAATCGCCGTCCCGACGCGACGTTGCCGTTGCCCATTCTGAATTCGATGCCGAAATCCACGTTCACCGGTGGAAACACCCGGTTGTCGCGGAAAATAAGCGGCCGCCACTGTCCGTCGTACCCCGCACCGATATTGATTGCGACCGTATAGTATTCCTGCCCGCGGATGGTACCATTGAGCGTCATCGAGCCGCTGCCAACGGCGTTCTCGCCGCCCTGTACGAATGAGATAAATGTAAAAGTGCGATCCACGTCCCCGGTGTAGAGCCCCCGCACTTCCGGGAGGGCGACCGGAGCGGATACATTCGAACCCCAGCCCGTCGTGTCAGCCGGATGAAGAACACTGGCGCAATTGCCCGGAATGTCCTCCCAGATGACGAACACTTTGAACTTGCGCTGGGTACCGTTGTAACCCGTTTCGATTCTCACCCCCGCGGGCTGATACAACAACAGTGAATCCACCTGTGAATCGGCGGACACGCGGTCGGTGCTGAAGATCATCGTTATGGCGGCGACCAATACGATCGCACCCCACTGTCGTGGGCTGACGTGAAACCTCAAAAGGAACCCCTCCTCAGAATTTAAGAATCGTCTTCTTTTTCAAGTTTCCATTCGCCGAAGATAACGTTGTCAATGGCCTGCTTGACCGCACTCTCCTCAAAGTAGACGGGCGAGAATCCCCAGACAACGCTGCGGGCCGCGATCGCGCCGGCGGCTTCCGAAACCCGGTCGGCATAGGCCGATGTCCAGAACGCAACCGGCTGATGATACGTGTTCTCAGTTGCATCGAGACACTCGAGCGAATAGATCGGCTGAAAGCAGCCGCGAGACCCTTTCACGTAAGGACATTTATCAAAGAAGTACTGCGGGTTGTAGATCTCGACATCATGGCCAATTTTTGATTCGTTGTAGAACTTGCCCGGTCCGGAACACTCGATATTCAAATCCAGTTGCGGCCACACGAATTCATCATCCAGAATCGCACCGACGTCGTCGAGCGGACTCGCCGAGCGCAATGTGTGCACGCGTGGGTTCTCCGTATCCGCCGTAAATGTGCGCAATCCGAGGATGTCGCAAACCTCTTCCGGCTTGCGGCGACGTCGCTGAAAACTCATTCTGGCGTAGTCCAGCACATCGACGCAAAGCTCTCGATAGTTGAACGAGCGGTCCCCGATCGGCGCGTTCGTTACCGGCGCGCGGTCCTGACGACCTTCGAGCTCGTATAACAACATGATCGGAATTCGGAACGAGCCAATCAAGTCTCGATTGACCGTCGTTGCAACCGGATGTTCCCCGTTGATAAACAAATGTCCGCCGGCCGCCACGAACAGCGCGAGGATATTCGGTCTCACCTTTCCACCCGACGAGGCGCCCGCATTGGGCTGCGGATAGCGCTCACGGTGCTGCACGAACTCATACAAAAGCGGCTGGTTCAGCTGGCTGGCGCCGATATTGGATGACACACTCCAGATGATCGACTTGTACGTCGCCAGTTTCAACAGCGACACGTCCGCACCCGCCACGACCTCGATCACATCCTCACCGAATTTTGTTCGGTTGCCCAGAAAATCAAATTCGTCGGCGTCAAAACCTTCGACGTCGAAGAGCATGCGGGACCAGAAACTATCGTGTTCCTTGTCGGTGGGTGCGTACGCTTTGCCCGTGGTGTTGGTCCAACCAGCGGTCACATTCTTATCGGTCAACCAATCGTCGACCAGCAATAGCGGCCTCTCCATCGTGAACGGAATGATGTTCACCCTCACGCACAGGCGCGAACAAAACCCCGAATTGTCCAGCACCTCGACACAAAACGAGTGGGTACCGAAATAGAATGTTCGCGACGCACTCGACGTCGGGCCAAGGTACGGCGAGTAGTCGATTTCCCACTGTTCCGGGTCCTCGAGATCGTCGATGTCCCATCCGTAACGAAACGCCGCGACCTCACCCCCATAAGCGGCCGCGCTGGCATTGAATTGAAAGTCGAGTGGAACTCCCGCGGGGATGTCCATAATCGTCGGCGGTGTACTGCAGCGCCCGGCCCCGGCGGCACCCATATACGAGTTCGTCACGGTGAGAGACGGTCCCGAGTTTCGAGCCGAAACGGTGACGCGCCGGACATTGGTTACCAGATCCAGAACCGGCGTCACCGCGCCGGCCTCGTCTTTGGCCCGAATCACGAACAGGTAGTCGCCGTAATCGATCAGCGGTGTGATCCAGAATTTCCCCGTATCACCGTTCGCGCGGTAGAATACCCACGGCTTCCACTGGGCGTCGGCGTCGGCCGGCGACAGAAAATCGCCGTAGCCGGTCGGCCCCGTGTTGAAGATATAGGGTGCTTTTCGCATGAAATCCAACGCCTCATCCCAGGCGCTGCGGCTTGTCCTGCTGTCGAACGGCTCGAGGCTCACGAGCGCCCACTGGACGGAATCCGGTTCCTGAGAACTGACATCGTCGAAAATATAATCCGTGGCTTTCCAGCGGAATGTACTGATCGGGGGCACCTGGGCCGCGTTGAGGTTGTTTCGCAACGGAATGCGAATCGAGACGGTGGGAGAAATAGTTCGCGCGGTGAAGGACCGGTACGCCGGTTCCCTCGACGACAGCCCCTGTTTGTCGACCGCCCTGATAAAGAACGTGTGCGAGCGCTGAAACTCAGCCTTTTGGCTGGTCGGGTTCGTTTCAACGAGCGAGTCGGCAGAGAACGTGAACGTGGAATCATTGGAAACGACCTTGTTCCATTTATCACGGCCCGTTGTATCCGCCTCCACAAAAGACCCTCCGCCATTGTTCGTTATCGCATATTCGTAATAAGCGATTTCGCCGTCGGGATCCCACCCACCCCAGTAGAGATGGATTGTGTATTTCTCCGTCGTCCCCTCGGGGGGGGCACTGGAAAGCCAGACCGTCGGAGGTTGATTCTCGAGGCGCTCGCCCTCCGGCCCTGAAGTCGAACAGCTGCCGACGAGCATGACGGCAGACAGCACAATGGCGATTGTGGCGAGGTTCAAGAATGTGTGACGACGCATACCGACATCATCTCCTATCGCACGAGCTTAACATGAAACTTAAACCTTTGTTTTTGCGTCCAGCGACCCAGCGTCACCGTCGAAAAGTCATTGACGAGAATCTTCTCCGCCTCTCCGTGACGGGCCTTCTGCCCCGGCGGAGGTATGCCGATGTGCACCCACTGGCTGAAAGTCTTGGCCTTCGACCCAGTGTCCCGTCCCTGGATCGTCACGGTGAGGTCCTGGTTCATGAATCCCGGCAACTTGGCAAATACCGTGTCTCCATTCGGGTCACCATTGCCCGGGCCCGCACTAAAGGGGGACGGGTAGCGAATCGTCAGCGTGAAAACATCGTCGAGAACATCGATTGTGATCGCGTCACGCCATTCTCCTGTGGCCTGGCCCAGTCTCCACCGCTGCCCGGCGGAGTCCCTTATATCGAAGTTCCACGATCGAATTCCGGCAAACCCTGGCGCTTCCTTCGGGTCATCGTGTCCCGTGGCGCGAAAACGCCATTTGAATGTCTTTATGTACTCGCTGTTACCAAAGATATCGATCGTATCTGGAAACGCGTACGGCCAACCGACACCCTTCCAGAAATTCCACACAATGGTGTCCGGTTCCGCACCGGTGAGGTTGAGCACCTTCGCTGGTTGGGGCGTATCCCATAACGTCGGCGTAATATCTTCCAACTGGATACTGTCGAGTGTCGGGTCATAGTTGCCGACGATATGGACAGAAGCCGGGGTGCCGTCGACCGTTCCGTTCTCATCGATCGATCGCACAGAGAAGTCGTACTCAAGCGACCCCACGTTGACGGTGTTGGAATCAGCCGCCGCCGTCGAGTCGGTATCGTGCACAGCACCGCTTGGCAGCCAACCGCTCTTCCCGGTCGCCCCCGCCACGCGATTGGATCGTCTCTCGTAACTGATCTGGAACTTGATGCAGCTGTCGAAACCCTGATCCGAAGGAGGACAGCGGAACGGCTTGTCGCGCTTATCGTCCCAGCCCTGATAGTACAGCTTGATCCAGCTGCGGAACGGGACCGTATCAGGTACGGCAAAGGGATCATCGAAATCGACATCCTTGGTCACGGGACCGGTGCCGTCGTTGTACGTGTTTGTTATCCGGTTGATACGGGTATCCGGGTCGAAATTGACCACAACCTGCGCGACGCCCCGCTGAAAACTCGACGCATCGATCGCCGATTCCGCCCCCGCCGAATCTCGAACCTTCGCGCCCAGACGGAAAATCTTCGGGGGCAACGCAAACGCACCCGAGTTTGCAAACGACCGGGTTGTGTCTGTAAAATCAGTGGTCCACTTATTCGCCCCGGGGAATTTGATCGTCTGGCTGAGCGGGAACCAGAGATAGTCGGTCAATCTGCCATTATTCGTCGACCCGTGGTAAGTAATGTCGAACGGCTTGAACATGCCGACCGTGTCCTGGGGAATCAGATGATGCACGTACCGGCGAGTCTCAGGGGGCTCCAACCTTGCCATCGTCGTATGAAAAAACATCAGCGGCACTTCGTCGATCACCGCGATGAACTCCACGCCGGCCGGGGAGGGATCGATGACGCCGTTGTCGTCGACCGCCGCGATGAGAAACGCCTGACGGTTCTTTTTGACACCGACTCCGCCGACATTCTTAAAAGCGGTAAATGAGAAAACCGAGTCTGTCTGAGCAGTAAATCGCCCCTCGCGCAGATCGCGCAACCGGTCGGCGGGGCTCCACGTGGTCTCGTCAAATACAAGCGAATCCCGGATCGTCCAGATATACTTCACGACTTTCCCGTCATTGTCCTTGCCACGCCAGTACAGATGGACGAGATACTCGTAGTCGGTCGAATCCGGTGGAGCATACCAGAGATCCGTGTCCGGCGCCTCGTTCGTATCGACGAGCGACGGCGTGTTCCGGCGGCAGGCGCCGAAAGCGATAACCAGGCATAGGGAGAGCAGCAGTATGCCCTGCACTAGTCTCATATCCTGAAATGCTCCTTCTGGTTCCGGGGGCGAAATATGAACTGGGGACTGGAAAACGAAGCTGACGAAATATAGTCCACGGATCGAACGAGTGTCAACGAAAAACTCCGCCCGAATTCTGTGTAACTCGTTTTGTTTGAACGATCAAGCGGACCGAGGACCTTCCCCGCCGCATTCTCACCAGTCTGTCATTATAGGGTCGGAATCGGCGGCCGATTTACGTCCACCAAAAAAAAAGGGGCCGCATCCGAAGATGCGACCCCTTTCGGGACTCCTAAGCTAAGTCCGCCAAGGTTACTTCAAGAGAACCATTTTCTTGGTCATCGTGAAGTCTTTAGCGACCAGCTTGTAGAAGTAGACACCGCTCGACACTGACTGACCAGCATCGTTACGGCCGTACCACTTCGTGGAGAATTCGCCGGCAGTCACGTTACCGTTAACGAGCGTGCGCACGAGCTGTCCTGCCACGTTGTAGATCCGGAGACTCACGTTTCCAGTCTCTTTGAGACTGTAGTCGATCGTCGTGACCGGGTTGAACGGGTTCGGATAGTTCTGCTCAAGCGCGTAATTGTAACCGCTGGACTTGGCACCCGTCGGCGGGCTGACGATGTTCTGGAGCCATGTGATTACCCGATACAGATGGGTATGGCGGTCCAGAATGCCGTCTTCGTCTGCGTCACGGATATAGTGGAAGCTAAATCCCTGGAGCAAGACACCGACAGTGTCAGCGCTGGAGTTCTCGGTACGCTGCGAAATAATCGCACCACCAGTGTTGCCGAGGCCGTGATACCGCATCTCAGTCTTGGACACCGAAGAGATCGGTGACAAAACGTCGAAGTTGTTCACGATCGGGCAGCCACCGTAAGCGATGAGCGTATCCGGATCGCCGCCAGCGTAGAAGCATGTACCCTCATCCGCGCCGGTACCGTCGGTACCAACACCCAAGGGGTTCACGCCCAAAGGCACAGCTTTGTGATCACCATTGTCAACCGTGTAACCGATGAAGCTCTTGAGAGCCGCAACGTTCGGACCAGTGAGGCCGTCCAGCTCATCCGCGATGTTATCGCCTGAGAAGTAGACACCACCGGTGTTGTTCAGGTTGTCGAGGAACTGGCTGAGGAGGTAAGCGTCATCCGCTTTTTCCTGGCCGACTCCGTCGCCAATGAGACCGATCGTCAGGTCACCTGTGTTCCAGATGATCTTCCGATAGATATCGGTGATCTGCGACTGCACGTTGTAGACACGGGCTCCCGGACGGTTACTGACGAGCGAGGTCGGGCCGCGAATATCGAAGCGGTCAACCTTCTCGAAAATACCCATATCCTGGAACGCCGAATCAAAGAACGGCTGGGCACCGCGCCCATCCATACCGTCGACATAAAGAATGTCGCCGCCGTTGTTGTAACCACCGGCCGGAAGGATGGTGAATTCCATCGGAGCTGCCTGAGCTTCAGTCTTGATGTGAGTCTCACCGATGGCGCGCGAGTAGTAGGTAACCTCGCCCAGTGTGTTCTCCGCAGAGAAGAAGAAACAAATCGTGTCACCAGTGGTGAACAAGTTGTCGTTGATGTCAACGCTCCACTTGTCCGGCACAGCGCCAGTACGGGTCGAGGCGTCACTGAACGTCGTGTCGAAACGGACCACGGTCCAGGTGTCGCCGTTACCGTCGAGCTCCGTGCCAATCACGGGATAACGATATCTGATCTCGCCACCGGCAGGGCCGTCGCCGTCCCTACCAACAACCGCTGCTCCCGCTTTCGCGGCATCCTGCGGCCAAACGGCAAGATACATGTAAACCTTGTTACCCGGCTGTCCAACACCACTGACCGTAGCGTCAGCCGCGAGCGGCGTCTGCGGATCGGAGCAGGTGATGGTAACCGAGTCACCATAGAGAATGGTCGGGTTCATGCTCGGCTTGATATCGATAGCAGCGTCTGCACGCGCCGTCGACGTCGACGAGACCGTACCATCCGTCGCGAAGTGGTCATTGAAGTTATCAATGTCACGCACGGAGAAAACCGGACCATTGTCGTTGAAACGATAGACTTCCATGTTGTCGATCAGCGGAGCGTGGCTATGGCAGTTACCTGTTCC
>Ga0055520_10000008_pt1 | contig 14217 bp, 13 predicted proteins | sample White_ThreeSqC_D_2_FD_57970 | JGI IMG/M metagenome (GOLD analysis project Ga0055520, IMG submission 57970) | Wetland microbial communities from the San Francisco Bay, California, USA, that impact long-term carbon sequestration - White_ThreeSqC_D1 | ecosystem: Environmental > Aquatic > Marine >... | reverse complement strand
CGCGTGCCTGCTCATCAGGGCGGGAATGGCGAATGCGATGCTGACCGGAGGTACGGAGGCCGCTGTCACACCCATGTCCCTCGCCGGATTCTGCTCGGTGAAGGCGCTCTCGCGTTACAACGATGAACCGAAGAAGGCGTCGCGGCCTTTCGACCTCAACCGCGACGGGTTTGTGATGGGCGAAGGTGCCGGGATTCTGTTGCTGGAGGAACTCGAGCACGCAAAAATGCGCGGCGCCACGATTCTCGCCGAGGTTCGTGGTATTGGGCTCAGTGGCGACGCGCATCACATGACGTCGCCGGCGCCGAACGGTGAGGGTGCAGCGCGCGCGATGTTGATGGCGCTCGAAGACGCCGGGATGAGCCCCGACGACATTGACTACATCAATGCTCACGGTACCAGCACGCAGCTCAACGACGCGAGCGAGACGGCGGCGATCCGCTCCGCGTTTGGAGCGCACGCCGATAAGCTCATGGTAAGTTCGACGAAATCGATGGTTGGACACCTGCTCGGCGCGGCGGCAGCCGTCGAGCTGATCTTCTGTGTTCTGGCGATGCGTGACGGTATCGTGCCGCCGACGATTAATCTCGAAACGCCCGATCCGGCCTGCGACCTCGACTACGTTCCCAACCATGCCCGCAAGGCGAAGGTCCGTGCGTGCCTGTCCAACTCGTTTGGATTCGGCGGCCACAACGCATCGCTCATCGTCGCACCGTTCGACGAGAGTTGATCTCTATTCCCACCATGGCCGATTCAATTCGCAGCGTTGTTCGTCGAATTGCGGCTCTGTTCACGTCACGCTCGACTCCGGCCGAATTGGGGGATTCGCTGCGCGAACTGCAGTCCCGCCTTGGGTACCGATTTCGCGATCCATATGTTCTCGTAGCTGCGCTCGTGCACCGGTCGTACCAGGGGGTTGCGGAAGGCGAAGGCCCCAGCGATTCGAACGAGCGCATGGAGTTCCTCGGTGACTCGGTACTCTCCCTGGTGGTCAACGAGCATCTCTATCACCGATATCGGGACAAGAGCGAGGGAGATCTCACCAAGATGAAGTCGGTGATTGTCAGCAAACAGATTCTCTCTCACCTCGCCAAGAAGATCGAGTTGGGCAGCCACGTTCTGTTGAGCGACAACGCTCAGCGGGCCGGCGTCAGCGAAATGGACAGCGTGCTGGCCGATACACTGGAGGCGGTGTTCGGGGCCGTGTTCATTGATGGCGGGTTCGAAGCGGCGCGATCGAGTGTGCTTCGCGTCCTGCCCGGCGATCTGGGCGAAATCGTTTACAAAGAAGAATCGATCAACTACAAGAGCCTCCTGCAGGAGTACATTCAGGCTCTGCACAAGGTGCCTCCTCGCTATCGGGTCCAGTCGACCGCGGGTCCCGACCACGACAAGGAGTTCGCCGTAGAAGTAGTCGTCAAGGGCACGACGCTCGGTTTTGGGTCGGGGAAGACGAAGAAGCACGCCGAGCAGGAAGCCGCCCGCGAGGCCTATCGACGGCTGACCAACGATCCCGCCACAAAACCCGCCGTGGACTGACGGCCCGTCGGCACGTTTCATGCATTTTCGGTCGACCATGGGACGACCAGAAATCAAGGTGCCGGATCACCCGTTTGTCTACGGGGGCGACAAAGAACGCCTCTGCCGGGATTGCCAACTGCCATGCAAACTTGAGGTTACGAGCGTCGATTGTTTCCGGCGCTTCGTGCTGCAGGGCATGTTGCAATGTACCTATTTCGTCCACGGGTACTGTTTTCTCGCCGATAGTCCCGGCTGCGTACTCGACAACGACGGCGACCATGACCGTTACTGGCTGGGCATCCTGAAGGAATACTTTCACAACGTCGGCAACGGTGGTGGGGAAGACCCCGCCTTCGCGAGGCGCCGTGGACAACTGGACAAGCTGATCGAGGAGCAGATCGAAAACGGGAGTGTTTCGCTCTGCCGCTATATCGAGGAGTTCTATCATCGGGTGATGGAGGACGGCGGGGGAATGAGCGAAGACGTGATGGAGAAACTCGACGAAGCCTACCTCGCCCTCCTGTCGGGGACGCAGCGCAAGCGCTGACCGCAATCCGTTTCACGCAGATAACTACGGCCGGTAGGTCGTGGTGAGAAGATACCGCGTGTATGAGCGATCGTTGGAGAACGTCGCGGTCGTACGCGACTCCGACGTATATGTCATCGCAACGTCGATCGACAGTACGCCGCCAACGAGACCACCAATCCCGACACCCCATTCTCTGCGACCCCCCGCCCCGTCGTCGGCCTTCACCAGGCGGTCGAAGTCGATACGATCGGTCTGAACGAAGCGCAGCGGGTTGGGGCGCCGCGCGAAGCCGGCACGGACCCGCACCGGCAGGGATTGCAGCGACCACTCGGCGGCGAAGCGCAGATCCAGAACTTCGGAAAAAACGGTGTCCAGAAGCCGCGTACGAAACCGGCGCTGGTCGATGGCCGCTTCGGTCCAGTCCGAGTATCCCAGTTCTGCGACGATCTGCAGCGGCTCGATCGGGTAGACGGTTGCACCGACATCGAATCGAAAGGGAAGCAGGTAGTCGGTGTCGATCTCTCCCTCCGTTCGCCGGAACGTATCCAGCGCATTGTCGCTGATGCCGACCTCTTCTGTGACTCCGTTGCCGGAAACCTGAAACAGCGTGGGGCTGGTGAAGGCGGCACCGAACTGTACGATCGGGTGTGGAAAGATCTGAATCCCTGCCCTGGCGACGTACCCATCGAAGTCGAGTGTGACGTCATCGGTCAAAAACTCGGTCCGCATCGGGGGGCCGGCCGCCGTGTGATCCCACTGCGTCAACTTGTTCATCTGGCCATCGATGATCATCAGAGAGATGCCGCCGGACAAGGCCGACGACAGGTCAACGCCGATACCGGCCGTGTACCCGTAGAGCGAGCCCGATTGCTGAAGCAGGTAGCGGTCGTCGGTGCCCTCGGCGGGATTGAACCCCGAATAGAACATGTCGAGGTATCCCGAGTACTGGCGAAACATACCGATGGCGGCGACAAAGCTCCCGCGATAGACCGGGACGGGAAACGCGAGCGCTATCACATCGGCGGCGCCGTTTCGATTGTCCAGCGCGGACCGATTGCCATAAAAACTGTTGGCGGCTTCTGTAGTTTCCTGGTGAATGCCGAGCGTTGCCTCCGGCCGTCGAATGCGCGCAAGCCCCGCCGGGTTGTATACGAGCGAGATTGCGTCGTTTCCCGAGGACGTGTATGAGCCGGCCATGGCCGCGGCGCGCGCCCCGGCCGGCATCTGCAGCGTCAGGCCGAAGTCGCTCAGCTCGACGGAACGGTCCAGTTCGCCGGCCCACAGATGCGACGACAGAATCGTCAGACCGAGGGCGATGCCGATCGATATCGGCAACCGGAGTGCACTATCGCGCCGGCTGTTGTTGCAGCGAATTCTCGCCATCGACTCTACTTTCTCGTGCACTTGATGGAGCGGGGGGCGTGTGGGGGGGCGCGTCGGGTGTGTGCTCTTGTGTCTTCCTCGCCTTCGTCGAATCTGTCAGCTCGCCGTGCCGTTCGTCGAACCACCAGGGGTCGTCGTAGAAGCCGTCCCAGGCGGCATTCGTGCGCCTGAGCTTCTCCGGGGAGACGAGGCGCCTGAGATCCGCGTGGCTGTGACACGCGACGCATCGATTGTCGTCGGGACGCCGATAGTTCAGTTTGGCCAGGCGGGGATGCTTAAATAGGGTGTAACATGCAGCAAAAGAACCGTTTAAGATGATCAGTAACAGTGTTACTGTAAGCTTTCGAAGCATAGACCCAGTTGTCATCGTCCCTCGTTTCCTGTTACAATTAATACACAACCGAAGTAAATCCGGCAACGGCTTCTACTCAGCCGCCCCACAGCTGCACAGCGCAAGGACCCACATCCAATGCTCGTTCTTCCGTCCCGCCGTGCGATTGCATCATTCTATATCGTTGCATTCCTCGGCCTATCTTTCACCGCAGACTCAATTGCTCAGTCACCCGAGGACCTCGCCGAAGCGAGGCTGCGCTCGAACGTCCATTCCGAATTCACCGTCGGCGTATACAAGCTCGAGACCGGCCGAGTGCTCGAAGCCGTCGACCACCTCGAGTACGCCTGGCGGCTCAGCATTTCCCAGCCGGAGATTGGTCTTCGTCTGGCCGATGCGTACTTTCTGTTGAAGAATTTCACGCGCAGCGAAATCGTCGTTGACGAGATCCTCGTCAGTTACCCCCGCAACGCCGAGGCACTGCTTGTCAAATCGAAACTCCGATACTTGCGGCGGGACGCTCAGGGCGCGATCGCGTTGCTCGAAAAGATTCGGAACATCGGGGAGTCGAGTTTCGAATCCGAACGATTGCTCGGAAATGCCTGTTTTGAACTCGGTGAAACCGGCAAAGCGATCACCGCATATGAACGGTGCCTGCGACATGACCCGTCGTATCCATACATATACCTGCGCTACGGCAGACTGCTCGCCGAGACCGGTGAGATAGAACAGGCCGAGAGTGCTTTCCGGCGCGCGTTGTCTCTGGACGAGGAATTTTCCGAGGCATCTGTTGACCTCGCCGAATTGTTGCTTGGACAAGGCCGTACCGACGAGGGGCTTGGCGTTCTCGAGCGGGCACTGCTCAACGATCCGACCGACACCGAGGCGCTGCTTCAGCTGGCGACGATGTATCAAGAGGCCGGGCGTCTCGAACCGGCAATTGCTCTGCTCGAACGCATGCGAGATGATCGGGCGTTGACGCGCGAGGCAGAGGTTGTGCTGGGACGGTTATACTTCGACACGAAACGTTTCGCGGAAGCGTTCGAAGTTTTCAGCACGCTCTTCGAACGCGAGAGCCCCAGCGATCAGATCGCACGTATACTCGGAGAACTCAGCATCAAGCTCGGGGACACCGAAAGCGCGCTCGCATATTATCGACGTGCCGTTGAAATCTCTCCGCGAGATTTTCACAACCACCTCGGTCTCTACTTTGCGTCGCGGCCGGACTACGTCGATGGCCGGGCGATCGATCTGCCGGCGGATGAACAGGCCCGTTTGCTCGATACCGCAGCCGAACTGGTGCCCGAGGAGGATTTCGAAGGCAACTACGTCATTGGAGTCGCATTGCTCGGGGTCGATTCACTCGACGACGCGTACAAACACCTGCTTCGCGCCAACGCGTTGCAGCCCGCCGATCGATCCACCCGTCTCAACCTTGCCAGCATTCATGAGAAGAGGGGAGAGTACGGGGAGGCGGAGAGATATCTCGTCGAGTTGCACCGGCAGTATCCGGACGATGCCGGAATACTGAATTTCTATGCGTACCTTCTCGCTCAGATGAAAGTGGATCTTCCCCGCGCGGAAAGTATGGTCCGGGCCGCGCTTGCCAAGGACCCGGACAACGCCTACTACCTTGACAGTCTGGGATGGATCTATTACCAGATGGGAGAGTATTCGGTCGCCGTCACGGAACTGGAGCGTGCCACGAACCATGTTCACGACGATCCCACGATTCTCGAACATCTCGGGGATGCATACAAAGCGCTCGAGCGATTCGACGAGGCAAAGACCGCGTACGAAGCATCCAACCGGGTTAGGGGTGGAAGTGTTGAGATCCGCGAAAAGATTCAGTCGACATCTCGTCAGCTCGAGTAGAGGGGCATTCTCCGTTCGTCTCCCACATATTGGATCGCTCGTACTGGCCGTCTTTCTCATCGGCTGTGGGCCCCGGGGAACGGTGCGCACGGACGGCGCCACCGGCTGCCGTGACGTCAACGAACTGCTTGCGCTCGCGGCGCGTGGCGAGTTGGCGATGTCGGGACGCGTCACGATCGACGTGAACCAGTACCGGGTTCGCGGAAGATTCCACCTGTACATATCCGCAAAAGGCGACGTCACGCTCGAATACACGAGTTCGGGCGTGATGGGAGGTGGTCGTGAGGATGCCGCCTTTGCATTTGCCTCGGACACACTGCGCGTTTTCGACCGGGAACACGGGGATTTCTACGAAGGCGACGACGTCGTCGAGCTGGTCGCGGGAGCAACGGAGCGGCGCATCGACGTTGCCGCTCTCCTGCGACGGATCACGGCCCGACCGGTGGATTGCGACGGCACCGAGTTCCGGCCCGAACGTGCGACGGGCGGAAAAGGAACATGGAACGGCGGGGAATTCCGATTGCGCCGTGATCCCGCGACGAACCGGCTGCTCGAGGCCAGCTGGCATCTGGCGTCGCTCGATGCGGACGCCGAAATCACCTATCGGTGGGACGGCCCGGACCGGCTGACCGGGCTGACCGTCGAAGTGCCGGCGTACCGATGGCGGATCCGGCTGGAAGCAGACTCGTAGAAAAAACCCGTAACTATCATATAATCAATATTTTATAGAGAGTGTGGCCGGGCGGAATTGTTGCCATCGCTTTGTAAGCCCGTTTTGGGAACTCATCAGCGTCGTAACGGTATACAGAAAAGGCCGAAAGGGGGATCCCGAAAGTGTACACGGAGTTTCACGGCGAGAGGGCCAAGTGGAAGGACCTCACCGACGAAGAGTTGATGTTCAAGGTGCAGGACGGCGAAACCGCCTGCTTCGATCTGCTCGTCGATCGGTACAAGAATCGGCTGTTCAACTACCTCTTTCGGCTGACCCAGAGCCACGACGTGGCGGAGGAGGTTGCGCAGGAAGCGTTCGTCAAGGCGTTCATCCATGCCGGCAAGTACAAGACGATCGCGCGGTTTTCAACCTGGCTCTATACGATCGCCACGAACCTGGTTCGAAACCGCATGCGCTCCAAGAGCCGTGCCCCCCAGATCTTCTCTCTCTGGGGAAAAGGAAAGTCGGGCGAGAGCGATGAAGAGAAACCGATTGATGTCCTCGATCCGGGCCGGTCGCCGGACGACATATTGAACGACAGCGAGCTGAGCGAGGTCATCAATCAGGCCATCGAAAAAATTCCGGATCGATATCGGTCGTGTTTTGTATTAAGAGAGATCAATCAGTTGTCGTACGAAGAAATCGCCGCCATATCCGGGCTCAAGCTCGGAACGGTTCGCTCACGGATCAACCGCGCACGGAATTACTTCCGTCAGATTGTTGAACCGATACTGGAGAAAGGAATCGACTTCTAGGAGGAGCACCCTGATGAACTGCCGCCGCGCGAAAAAACTTATTTACGATTTTATCGATGGTGTCTGTGACGAGACCGTCCAGATCGAACTCGAACGCCACCTGAGTGATTGTGAGGCATGCGACCAGCTTGCCTCCGGGCTGACGCGCAGCCTTGATTTGCTCAAACGTGCGCCTGTGGAGACGGTCAACGATAACTTCGGCTGGAGAGTGCGACTTGCCATCCGCAAGGAACTGGCGGGTGCGCGCGAGCTGGGGACGTCGCAGCGTGGGCTTTTCCGCAGCTGGAACGTCGGATACGCGGCGAGCGCGGTTGCTGGTTTCGCCGTGATGCTCGTCGCCGGATGGATAGCGATTGGATCGGTGGACAATCCGATTGGCGCCGGATCACTCGACGGGCTCACGCTGGGCGATAAGCAGACCACCGAGCGGCCATCCAATCCGCCTGCGCAGAGTGAGTTTGTGCCCAGCGGATCGGGCTCTCCGACCGTGACGGTGGGAGAAAACGGTGGGGCATTGTCGAAATCGGAGGACAGCGCCGTTGGCGCGTTCGATCGAGCGATACCGGCCAATCGTGATTCGCTTGTGAGCGAGGCAGTAAAAGGGATGACCCCTGAAGAGCAGATGCAGTTTTTGCGGAAGCAGATTATCGAGTTGCAGGTGCAGATCGAAAACCGCACCACCAAGAAGCGCTAGATCGTATCGTGAGAGATCGGCCCATCAGCCGACGCCCGGAATCCGGGTCGCCTTTTCAGCAGGCGGCCCGGATTCTTTTTGCAGACGGCGGGCGTCCGTGCATATTACATTCGGGGCCATGATGAGACGAATCGCCACCGCATACGCCGCGCTCGCCGTTCTGCTCTCGCTCGGGGGATGTCGAGACATCGCGCTTCCGCCGGCGGGATCGTACTCGGAAGTTCTGCTCGTGACCGAAGACGGCCTGCTGGATCGCTGGAACGACGCGGTGTCGCCGCTGCTAACGGCAGAAAATGACTACGTCACGTCGATGGAGCCGTCTTTCGACGTCAAATCGATTCGGGCCGTCGAACTCGAAGATTTTCCAACGGTGAAGAACATACTGCTGTGTGGCGTCCTCGATTCAGGGACCGAAATCGGGCGGAGGATCATGGGTCTGCTCGGTCCCGACGGCGCTGCCAGCGTCGCGCGCGGGCAGGCAACGATTCTGAAGAAAGACAATCTCCCCGCGCCCGGCCAACTGACACTGATTGTCACCGCCGGTTCGCACGAGGCACTGCAGAAGGTCATCGATGCGCGCGGCGAAGAAATCGTCGACATCATCGAAAACAGCTGCCGCGAGAGACTTCGTCACCACCTGCTCCGTCGATCGAACACGGTCCTGTCTCAGGAGCTTTTCAAGAAGTATGGTTTCGCGCTGCAGGTTCCGTATCTCTATCGTCTCCTCAGCGACGCTGCCGATCCGCCGGGAATCGAGTTGATGCGCGAGCCGCCCACGCGGATACTGGGCATATTCTGGGTCGACACGAAGGATCCGCCGACGATCCATGACAGGGACGCGTTGTTCGACATACGTGCCGACTACGTGTGGAAGCGCTACGACCACGACCGGATGGATCGCGATCGCGTTCGTTATACGATGACCCGCCTGGGGAAACACGAGGCGGTTCGGATGAGTGGTTATTGGGAAAATGCCAACGCCGTTGCCGGTGGATACTTCGAAACGTATTACATTTTCGACGATTCGGCGGAGTTGTTGTGGGCGGTCGATCTGCTGACATTTGCCCCCGGCAAGCCGAAGCATCCGCTCGTGCGAGAGCTGCGCGCCATCGCGGAAACGATTGAGTTCGACTGAGCGGTAAACGACGGCGGAGCAGACGTTTAGCGATCGGAGGGTTGGCACAGGAAGTGCATTCCCATCATTTCCGGCAGACCGACTGGCCGGTCGACCACTGTCTGCGCACACGGGCGATTTTACAACTGGCTATGACACAACGGGTTGTGGTGCCGCGATGACACGCGGTAGTGTGAGTGGGGGGACGGCACCCGGAAAGCCGTTGGAAAATACCGTGCCGCTTTCTAGAATGCCGTCGGATGTGAAGATCCGGGGGCGGAATGCCTCGAACAAGTCATGGATGAAATAAAGACACAGAATCCCGACCTCGACGCCCTCTTCGATCGCTACCGGGAGGCGCCGGACAGTCACGTGTTCGCACCACTGGCGGATGCGTGTCGCAAGGCAGGTATGCTCGACGAAGCGGTCGAGATCTGCGATCGGGGCGTGGCGGCCCGTCCGAACTACACGAGCGGCCATGTGGTACGCGGAAAATGTTATTTCGATAAGGGCGACAAGGTCATCGCCGAACAATCGTTTCGTCGGGTTCTCGTTCTCGACCAGAAAAACCTTGTCGCGCTGAAGTACATCGGTTTGATACTGGCGGAGCGTGGCGACGCCGAGAGTGCCCGCGAATACTTCCAGGACATTCTGGTGCTGGATCCGGGCGACAAAGAGATCAAGGTGAAACTGGAGGAGATCGAAGCCATCGCCGCGAAGGACGACGACTCCGAGACACCTTTCCGGGTTTCCGGCGACGAAGAAGTCAGCGACCTCGACGATTTCGAGGACGACCGTTTCGAAGGCCCGCCGATCGCCCTCGGTGACGGCGACGACGTTTCCGACGAACTCGCTACAATTACGCTTGCAGATATATACGCGTCACAGGGGTACACCGACAAGGCTGTCCGCATCTACAGAGAGATTCTCAGCAGGAAGCCGCAAAACGCCATCGTCGAGGAAAAGCTGCGCACGTTGACCGATTCCAGCGATTCCGCGTCACCCGTCGAGTTGCCGGAAGACGCCGCCGACCTCGATGCCGAGGTGGATGAGGTCCTCGAGTCCTCCGCTCCGCGAGGCAGGCGGCATGCCACGTTGCCCGAGACGAAACCGGAGAAGCCGGCAGAGACATCCGTGGCGACGGACCCGGGCGAGCCGAAACGAAAAACGGCGAATCCGGAGCCCTCAGGAAATAAGATCGAATCGGGCAGGAGCTACGAACAATTCAAGCGCTGGCTCCGCGACATGTCCAGCTGACCACCCAATACCCACCCCCGGTCGCTAACAGACTCCGAAAAACGGGCGTCCTCGACGCTTGACAATTCCGTTGGAAACTCGTTCATTACTCGCCTAGAATGAATGGGCCGGTGCGGGTGCAGCTCAACAGGTCACGCTGCTTCGTCCCGGCTCATTCGTATTACTACAAGGAGCTGCGTTCGTGGCGGACACCAGTGACTTTCGAAATGGATTGATCATGAGCATGGGTGGTGACTACTGGACCATCCAGGAGTTTCAACACGTCAAGCCCGGCAAGGGCGGCGCATTCGTGCGGACGAAACTTAAGAATCTGCTGACCGGCCAGGTCAAGGAACAGACGTTCCGTTCGGGCGAAAAGGTCGATGAGGTTCGTGTTGTTCGTCAGCGATACCAGTATCTCTACAATGCCGACGGCATTTATTACATGATGGATAAAGAGAGCTACGAGCAGATCGAACTGGGAGAAGCGATGCTCTCCGACGTCACGGGAATGCTCAAGGAGAACATGGATCTGGAGATTCTGATGGAGGGCAATAAGCCGCTCGTCGTCGAACTTCCGAACTTTGTGGAATTGACGGTCACCGAGACGGACCCCGGTTTCAAGGGCGATACCGCGCAGGGCGCGTCGAAACCGGCGACACTGGAAACCGGCCATGTCGTCCACGTTCCGTTGTTCATCAACGAGGGCGATGTGCTCCGGATCGATACGCGGACGGGGAAATACGTCACCCGCGTCTGAGGGACGCGCCAGGGCCGGACACCGGCGCGCGCACTTTCCGGTTGCCCAACACCGGCAGCAACTGGATAATCAGTCATTCCGCAAGGAGGTGTGGTCATGCAGCGTGAAGAGATCGAAGAACTGATTCGGCTGGTTGAGCAGAGCGAGATCAACGAACTCGAGATCGTCGAGGGCAGGAAGCGAATCCGCATCTCCAAGGGTGCGGTCGGGGCTGCTTCGTCCATTCCTCCCGCTCAGAGCGCCCCGGCGGCGGCGCCGGCCCCGGCCGAGGCCGCCGGCGAGGAAAAGCTGGCATCAAACTTGAAACAAGTCACATCACCCATGGTTGGCACTTTCTACCGGGCTCCGGCGCCAGGGTCGGAACCGTTCGTTGAAGTGGGCCAGACGATTGCGGTTGGACAGACGGTCTGTATCGTTGAAGCGATGAAGCTGATGAACGAGATCGGATCTGATTTCAGCGGCGTCGTCCGGCAGATTCTCATCGAAAACGCCCAGCCCGTCGAATACGGCCAACCGCTGTTCCTGGTTGAAACCAAATGAGTTGCGTGATGCAGCGGAGGGTGATCGATGAATATCAAGGTCTTGCTCGAGAAGATGATCGAGCTGGAGGCGTCGGACCTCCACCTCAAGCCGGGTATCCCGCCCGTCGTCCGGATCAACGGTAAGCTGCAGCGCATCAGTTTTCCCGCGCCCACCCCCAGGGAAATGGAAGAGGTGGCGCGCAAAATCCTGACCCCTTTACAGCGAGAGAAGTTCGAGAGTACCCGCGAGGTCGATTTTGCATTCGGCGTGACCGGTCTTGCACGGTTCCGGGCCAACTTCTACGTCCAGCGGAGCTCGATCGCCATGGTGTTCCGCCACGTGCCGGTAACAATCCAATCCGTTGAGGAGTTGGGAATTCCGAAGGTGATCACCGATCTGGCGCTGCGCCCGCGCGGTCTGATCCTTGTCACGGGAACGGTGGGAAGCGGCAAGTCGACGACGATGGCGTCGATGATCCAGGCGATCAACAAGAACCTGGAAGCGTCGATCATCACAATCGAGGATCCGATTGAGTTCCTGCATCGCGACGACAAGGCGATCATCAACCAGCGCGAGGTCGGTAGCGATACGTCGTCATTCAACGACGCACTGCGTCATATTCTCCGCCAGGATCCCAATGTGATCATGGTCGGCGAGATTCGCGACGTCGAAACGATGGAGATCGCGCTCAAAGCGGCCGACACCGGCCACCTGGTCTTGTCGACGCTGCATACGGTGGATGCCGCCCAGACCGTCAACCGAATCATCTCGTTCTTTCCGCCACACCATCACCAGGAGATCCGTTACCTCCTTGCGTCGACGCTTCAGGGCGTCATTTCGCAGCGGCTCATCCGTCGCGCGGAAGGAAAAGGACGAGTGGCAGCGGTCGAGATTCTCGTCACCTCGGGGACGGTTCGCGACTGCATCATCAATCCGGACAAGACCTCGCTCCTGCCGCAGGTGATGCGAGAGAGCGTTACGACGCACTCGATGCAGACTTTCGACCAGGCACTGATGAAACTCTATCAGGATGGCGTCATCAAGCTCGACGACGCCCTCCGGGCCAGTTCCAAGCCTCATGAGCTCACGCTGCGCCTCAAGGGCATCCAGGGGACGAGCGACCAGACCTGGAAGGGCTTCGAGAGCCCGGATGCGTCTGCCGAGCCCGAACGGGTGGATTCGATCTAGTTCCAGACGTTTGCCACGCGACCCCGTTTGCAGGCCCCTGCGAGCCATTGAGGCGCGACGGGGCCTTTCTTGATCCTTTGCAACTTGTCCCTGCTCGTGCTAGCGTAGCCGCATGTTCAAGAAAATCCTTGTCGCCAACAGGGGCGAAATCGCCCTTCGCATCATGCGCGCGTGCCACGAGATGGGCATCCGGACCGTTGCTGTCCACAGCGAAGCGGACACCGAGAGCCTCCACGTCCGTTTCGCCGACGAGGCGGTCTGCGTCGGCAGCAACTCGCCCGGAGACAGTTATCTCAACGTCGACCGGATCATCTCCGCCGCCGAGATCACCGGCGCCGATGCACTTCATCCGGGATACGGCTTTCTCGCCGAGAACGCCGAATTCGCCGAAGTCTGTGAGTCGTGCGACCTCACCTGGATCGGCCCGGCTCCGGAAACGATTTCACGGATGGGGAACAAGTCGCTCGCCAAGGAGACGATGCGCGATGCCGGCATTCCGGTGATCCCCGGGTCGGAAGGTGCCGTGGCCGACGAAGAAACTGCGCTGGAGATCGCGGGTAAAATGGGATACCCCGTGATGATAAAGGCGTCCAGCGGTGGTGGTGGCAAAGGGATGCGCATCGCGCGTGACGCCGGCGAACTGACGGGCAATCTGCTGATCGCGCGCGCAGAGGCGGAGACGTCATTCGGCGATCCCACCGTGTACCTGGAAAAATACCTGCCGAATCCGCGTCACATCGAGGTGCAACTGATCGGCGATACGCATGGCAATGTGGTGCACCTCGGGGAACGGGACTGCTCGGTTCAGCGTCGCCATCAGAAGCTGATCGAAGAGTCGCCGTGCACGTCGCTGTCGAAGAAACTCCGCGATGCGATCCACGAGACGGCCGTCAGGGGCGCGCAAGCAATGGAGTACCACTCCGCGGGAACGATGGAGTTTCTCGTGCAGAACGATGAGTTCTATTTCATGGAAATGAACACCCGGATTCAAGTCGAGCACCCGGTTTCCGAAATGGTCACCGGTCGCGATCTCATCAAGGAGATGATCTCCGTGGCCGCCGGTGAGAGGCTGTCGTTCGCACAGAAGCAGATCCGTTTTACCGGTCATGCAATCGAGTGCCGGGTCAACGCCGAGGACCCCGCGCAGAGCTTCATGCCCAGTCCCGGCACGATCGACTTTATCCATCTGCCCGGTGGTGCGGGCGTGCGAGTCGACTCGCACGTTTATCAGGGATACAAGATATCGCCGTACTACGATTCAATGATCGCCAAGGTGATTTGTCACGGGATAGACCGTGAAGAGGCCATCAACCGGATGATTCGCGCGCTCGACGAGTGTGTCGTCGACGGCGTCGCCAATACGATTTCGTTTCAACGGGCCATTCTTGCCGAGCCCCAATTCGTGTCCGGGGCGATTTCTACGCGCTATCTCGAGAGCTTCGATTGGAATGGCGAGACGCTGGAGCGGCTCGCGTCGGCGGAGGAAGACCAGGAAGCGGCTGGATGAGCAAAGCGAACACATCGAGAATCGAGTTCTCTCCGCAGGCGCGGCATTTTTTCGTCGTAACACTTTTCGCGGTCGCGATCTTCATCGCGG
>Ga0055520_10000007_pt1 | contig 14737 bp, 12 predicted proteins | sample White_ThreeSqC_D_2_FD_57970 | JGI IMG/M metagenome (GOLD analysis project Ga0055520, IMG submission 57970) | Wetland microbial communities from the San Francisco Bay, California, USA, that impact long-term carbon sequestration - White_ThreeSqC_D1 | ecosystem: Environmental > Aquatic > Marine >... | reverse complement strand
CAAGCGTAAGACGAAGGCCAAAGCCAAGCGCAAGACCAAAGCCAAGCGTAAGACGAAGGCTAAAGCCAAGCGCAAGACCAAAGCCAAGCGTAAGACGAAGGCTAAAGCCAAGCGCAAGACGAAGGCCAAGCGTAAGACGAAGGCCAAGCGTAAGACGAAGGCCAAGCGTAAGACGAAGGCTAAAGCCAAGCGCAAGACCAAAGCCAAGGCCAAGCGCAAGACGAAGGCCAAGCGTAAACGGAAGGCCAAGGCCAAGCGCAAGACGACAACAAAAGCAAAATAATCGCTTTTGAACTGCGCAGCCTGGCCAGGCTTGCGATAACGCATGAGGGGGAAGAGCACACGCTCTTCCCTCTCTTCGTTTCCGGGCGTTCGATAGTGGGTTGACACATCCACGCCGATTCAATTATATATAGCCTCCGTTTACTGGCGTATAGATCGTCTCAAGACGTTGATCTACATATGGATATGGTGAGAATTAGGCCGGTGGGCGGCCGCAATCACAGGGCGGAAAATGATGCACATTGTACCCAGTCAGATGTTCTTCACCAAAGGGGTCGGGCGCCATCGCGAGCGGCTGACCAGCTTCGAGCTGGCCCTCCGGGATGCCGGCATCGCCACCTTTAATATCGTGACGGTCTCCAGCATATTCCCGCCGGATTGCAAACTCGTTTCCAAGTCCAAAGGGCTCAAACTGCTGTCGCCGGGCGAGATCGTATACGCCGTAATGGCCAAGGCCGACACGAGTGAAGCCTCACGGCTTGTTGCCGCGTCTGTCGGCGTGGCGATTCCAAAGGACCGGACCCTCTTCGGGTATCTCTCGGAGCACCATGGCTACGGGCAAAACGAACGCAAAGCGGGTGATTACGCCGAAGACCTGGCAGCGACGATGTTGGGGTCGACGCTCGGACTCGATATCGACGTCGACAAGGCGTGGGACGAGCGCAAGGAGGAGTGGAAGATTGCCGGCAGTATCGTGCGGACTTCCAACGTGACCCAGACCGCGATGGGCAAGGGCGGATTGTGGACGACGGTGCTCGCCGCCGGCGTCTTCTGCGAGTGAGATTGCGATGACCGACCCGCGCGGCTTCCTCGAGGACAAAGTTGAACCCGGCGCACCGACCGGGGAGCACAACGAGTTCGTCCTCGCGATGATCCCATATGAAGAGACGACGACGTACGGCAAGGGGACGGCCCGCGCGCCGGAAGCGATTGTCGACGCTTCCGGGCACGTCGAGTTGTTCGACGAAGTGCTTCACCTGGATGCGTCACGGCATGGGATCCTCACCCTGCGTCCCGACATCACCAATCTCGATTCGATCACCCGATCGGCGCGCGAAATCCGCGCTGCACACCCCGACGCATTGCTCGGTTTTGTTGGCGGAGAGCACTCCATTACGCCCGCCCTCATCGCGGGCGTTGCCCGTGAGGAAATGGGCGTCGTATGGATCGACGCCCATGCGGATCTGCGTCGATCGTTCCACGGCAGCGAGCAGAATCACGCGTGCGCCGGCTACCACAGCATGAAGTTCGGCCCGATCGTCCAGATCGGGATCCGCACGCTCGCCGAGGAGGAGTGGGAGCTGCTCAAGACGACCGACCGCGTCACGCAGTTTCGCGAATGGGGGGCCGCGGCCGCGGCCGCGATCGATGCGCTTCCGGACGATATCTACATCACGATGGACGCCGATGGGTTTTCGCCGGAGGTGGTCCGGGCGGTTGGGACGCCCGAACCGGGCGGGCTCTATTGGCAGGATGTGATGGATTGCCTCGACCACGTCTTCCGGAAGAAGAACGTGTTCGCGTTCGACACGGTGGAGTTATGCCCGCACGATGACGATCTGGCATCCAGCTTCACGATCGCTCGTCTCGTTTACAAGACGATGGCGTATCACGCCTACCATCGTCTCAACGCTCGCTAGCGATCCGTGTTTCGGATGACCAGGTAGATCCCCGCGATAATCATCAGGACCGGGAAGATGCGGTGGTCGAAGAAGTCGAACGAGTTCAGCAGCCATACCAGTCCCAGCACGAGCAGAATAACCCCTGCCTTCGGAGAACCGAGCCGGCTTCGCGTGCTCCCCGGTTCACCGGCGCCGCTGTCCGGGTTGGCCTTGTCCTTCTCGAAAGCGTCCTCCACACGACGAACGCCGTCCGTCACCGTCTTTGAGATCTTGTCGGCGAGCCGGTCGAGGCGTTCCTCAAATTCCTTATTTTCCAAAACAACTCCTTCTCTTTTGTCCATATGATATCCGACGGAGCGAAACGGCGCCGCATCTTTGTTTACCGCCGTCCGGCCGATCTAGTTGCGTATCGACCGAACCCTGCGGGAGGCGACCGACAACACGAGGATCGTGGTGACGAGAAGCGTGGTGGCCCCGGCGAGGAAAATGTAGACCGTTTCCAGTGAATAGGCCTGTTTGACGGCCCCGACGATATATACCGCGCTTGCTCCCACCCCGAATGTAAGGATGAATTTCACCGCGAAGCTCGTGCTGCGCCAGCGATCCGGCGTGATCGCCGCGATGAGGCTGTTCTCGATCGGCTGCATTCCCAGGCTGAAGAACGCGTATCCCGCCGCGCAGAGGGCGAGGACGTAATTCTGCGTGAAAGCCATCGCCAGGATGAACGGCAGGCTCGCCGCATGGACGAGCAGATAGGCGCGGCGCAGATCCATGCGGTCGGCCAGGCGGCCGCCGAGAACCTGGCCGAAGATGCCGGTGAGCAGCACGAAAGACGTGAGTATTGTGGCCGAGAGCGTCGCCGTGCCCTGCGTTTTCAGAAAGGACACCGCCGAGACGATGTCGTTGAAGAACGTCGTCTTCAGCTCGAGGTAGGCGGGCAACAGCAGCATGTTGCCGCGGTATGCGATGCCGCCGAAAATCAGCGCGAAACACAGGATGACGAAATACGCGGCCATATTGCCACCGTGCGACCCTTCGATTGCGCGGCGCGGCACGCTGCGCTCGTCTACGCGGATGAAGCCGAGGGCGATACCGGTCGCAATCCCGAACATGCCCAGGCACATGAACGTCCATTGCCAGCCCATCAGCCACGTGAGAACGCCCGTCACAAACGGCGCCGACGCAATGCCGAGGTTTCCGAAGACGCCGTTGAGGCCGAGGGCGAAGCCGCGTTGCTTCACCGTGCGCGATATCAGCGCGATGCCGGCGGGGTGATAGACGCTGGCGCCGATTCCCACGATGCCGAGTGCCAGGTACATGAGGCGCTGACTCGGAAACGCCCCGGCAACGAACAGCCCGGCTCCCATCAGGTAGAGGCCGATAATCAGCATCGCCTTGGCCTGCCACCGGTCGACGATGATGCCGACGGGCACGGAGAACAAACCGTACGCGAGATACATCAGGAAGCTGAGCTTGACGACGTCTTCGAGCGGCATCCCCAGCGAAGCAACGAGCGGCATCGTCACAGCGGGGAAAACGAGTATGAAAAAGTGCGTGAGGAAATGGCACGGACACGTGATCCACAAGATGCGCTTTTCTTCAGCGGTAAACTGCGTCACGGTCGTGTACTTCCGTTTTGGTTCGGGTACAGAGGGTGTTGTTGGAAGGGGCATTGTATGGTACGATCCATTCCGCTCGCCACAGTTATTTCCTCCCTGCATAGTCGCGGCAGACCCGCTGCAAACGTTGATCGTCCAATGAGAACAGGACGGTGGGTTTTCGCGCGCGACCGAAAACGGGAGGAAGAAATGCACAACACGGTTTTCTCGGGGACCGTTGTCGGCGTCGAGGGACTCGTCGTCGAAGTCGAGGTCGACATCGCGCGCGGTATTCCATGCTTCTCGATCGTCGGGCTGCCCAACACGGCCGTGCGCGAAAGCCGCGAACGCGTGACGGCGGCGGTGAAGAATTCCGGGTGGGATTTTCCGCTCGACCGTATCACCGTCAACCTAGCACCGGCCGACCTTCGCAAGGAGGGCTCCGCGTTCGATCTTGCCATCGCCGCCGGCGTACTCGCCTCATCGGGGCAGGTCAACATCGATGTGGACACCGGCAACATTCCTCCCAGCCGCACGCTTTTCCTGGGAGAACTCGCGCTCGACGGTTCGCTGCGGAGGATCCGCGGCGCGCTGCCCGTGCTGCTGCACGCCCGCGAGCGCGGGTTCCCGCGCGCGATCATTCCGATGGAGAATTTCGACGAGGCGCGAATCGTCGAGGGGATCGAGGTCGTGGGATGCGCGACTTTGCGCGACGCCGTGTCGGTCGTGTTCGGGAGGGAATCGGTGGTCGATGAAGGGGACGACGCGTTCGAAGACACGACGCGGGTAAAGGCGGCCGACGAAGTGGCGATCGTTTCGTCCGCAGGAACGGACGAAACGCTGGATATGACCGATGTGATCGGCCAGGAAGCGGTCAAGCGGGCGCTGCTCGTTGCGGCGGCCGGTGGTCATCACGTCCTGATCGCCGGGCCACCCGGGGCCGGCAAGACGATGCTCGCGAGGCGGTTCGCGACGATTCTGCCGCCGCTCGACCGCGCCGGATCCGTCGAGACGACGATGATCTACAGCTCCGTCGGATTGCTCGGCGGGCGCGGCATCATCACGACGCGGCCGTTTCGCGCGCCGCACCACAGTGCGAGCGACGCCGGGCTGATTGGCGGCGGTGCCAACCCGCGCCCCGGCGAGGTGACCCTCGCGCACAACGGCGTTCTCTTCCTCGACGAATTGCCCGAGTTCAGACGGCACGTGCTCGAGACGCTGCGCGAGCCCCTCGAAGACGGCCGCATCACGATCGCTCGCGCGCGGACGTCCCTGACGTTCCCCGCGCGCTTCCAGCTGATCGCTGCGATGAACCCGTGCCCATGCGGATATCACGGAAGTCCCGTGCATCCGTGTCGCTGCGGTCCCATCCAGATCGAAAACTACGTCGGCAAGATCTCCGGGCCGCTGCTCGATCGCATCGCGATTCACGTCGCCGTCCATCCCGTCGACACCGATGCCCTCGGCGAGGGCCGGCAGGGAACGAGCAGCGAAGAACTTCGTGAGCGTGTCCGCCTCGCGAGGGGGCGTCAACGCGCTCGTGCCAACGGCACCGGCGAATCAAACGATGCCGGACTCAACGCGACGTTGACCGAGGGGCAGATGCGGCGTCATTGCCGTATGGATGACAAAGCCGAAGCGCTGCTCCTGCGCGCGCAGAAACAACTCCGCTTCAGTGCCCGTGCCCGCGCGCACATCGTCCGTGTCAGCCGCACCATCGCCGATCTCGCCGGCACCGACACGATCGACGTCGAACATGTCGGTGAGGCGATTCAGTACCGGAGCCGGACATGACCAGGGCGCAGCCTCACCACGTCATGTGGACGGAAGTCATCCGGCCGGTGTCGTCGAGCGTCACACGGAACTGACGCACGTCCGAGTCGGGGTCGTCTGAGAACGTGACGGCGGCTTCGACATCCCCGACCCAACCCGTGGCTGAGCCGGTGGAGATGAGACGAAACGTGCCGATGGCGGTGATCACCGAGTACTTCCCGTCCGCCTCAACGATTTCAAAATTACCGAGCTGTCTGTTCGAGTACACCCCGACGACGTGTGCATCGATGTCGTCAGACAGCGGCGCTGCCGCCGGCTGTCGCGTCGGCGGCGCCTGATAGGGGTGGCCGGCCGGCCTGGATGACGGTTCGCCCGATGCCGCCGCAACGATTGTCTCCACGATCCGGGCGATGTCGCGGTCTCGGCCACCCCCGCGGCCGAATGTGTCGAACAGCACGACGACGACGAGGTCGCGCGACGGGACGACAAAGAGGCGCTGTCCGCCGGCGCCGCTGGCGTAGTAGGCAGATTCACCGGCGATGTCCTGCGCCCACCACAAATGACCGTAATAGCCGCGGGTGCCGAAGCCGCCTTCCATTTTGCTCACACGCTCGCCGGCCGCACGCACCCAGTCGGCGTCGACGATCTGGTTCCCGCGCCATGCGCCGTCGTTCAGATAGAGCAGGCCCACGCGCGCCAGGTCGCGGGCGCTCAACCTCATCAGGTAGGCGCCGTGTTCGCTCTTGTCGGGCTCGTAGCGCATGTGAAGCGCGATCGGATCGAAATCCTCGAAGCCGAGCGGAGCGGCGATCTCACGAGCGAACGTGTCGAAGAACGGCTCACCGGCCTCTTTTTCAACGATCGTCGACAGAACGTTAAAATCCCAGTTGTTGTAGTAGAAGAACGTTCCGTGCGCGTGGCTGCCGCGTGGCGGACGTGACTCGGCATTGCTTCGCATCTCGAACGCGGCGGGCAGGTAGACGCCAGAGCGTGCCCGGGTGAGATCGCGCAACGTCGCCTGCTTCTCGGCATTCGTCAGCGGTGTCTTGTCGTCGATGCCCATCTGCGCGAGTGTCCGATCGAGGTCCATACGGCCGGCGGCGAGCTGAAACCCGATGACGGCATGCAGCATGCTCTTGCGCGCGGAGGCAAGTCGAAGGCGGCGCTCCGGCGTGCCATACGACAAGACGACCCGCCCACCACGGACGGCAAACAGCGCCGCGACATGCGCCGAGTCGCACAGCGCCGCCGCTTCGGCCATCGCGATGGCATCGCAACCCGCCCGCGAGGGATCCACGACCTCCCAATGTGCGCCCGGAAAATTGTCGGTGGCGGACGCCGTCCGCGGGGTCAGCGCAAACGCCGGGATCGTCATGACTACCATCATCGCGATGGTCAGTTTTCCTGTCATCATCACTGAGTCTCCTTTGTGGGTTCACGGGACGGCCGTCAAGCGGGCTCGTCTGCCGACGCGCCGGCGCTTCCTGAACTATACGAATCGAACGAGGTGCGTGAGTGGGAGGAAGTGTCCAATCCGACGGGATCAGACAGATGCGGCGCTATTCGCGGCCGAGCGAGTCGCGATATTGGGTCGGCGTCGATCCGGTGAGCCGTTTGAATGCGCTGTAGAAAGTGGCGCGCGAACTGAAGCCGGCCTCCTGGCCGATGGCCTCGACGGTATAGCCGTCGTATGAGGGGTCGTTGAGAAAGGACTTGGCAGCGTTCACGCGGTGGGCGTTGACGAATTCGCTGAACGACTGTCCGAACTCCGCGTTGAGGACCTGCGATACCACGGGCTCGGGTGCGTCGAGTACGCTGGCGAGATCGGCAAGGCGCAATCCGTCCCGTCGATAGAGGGCTTTCTCCTTCATCGCGATGGCGAGCTTCTGCCCGTAGGCGTGCCGCTCCGCGTCGCTGAGGGGGGTCTTGGCATATTTGGGAGCGGAACCGGCGCCGGCAAAAACGGTGTCGGGCAGCGTCAACAGTCGAAAGCACCCCACGATCATGATCATCGACAGCACCTGAAAGACGTAGTAGTTCGACATGTGACTGCGAGGCATTATCAATGAAATCACCGCTGCGACCAGAAAGACGCCGCCGCCGCCGACGACAAACGCGACCCACGACGCCGCGAAACGGCGGTACTTGCTCAGTTTTCTGCCGCGGTTGACCCGCCAGAAGGTGCGCAGTCGCCAGGCCATCCACGCGAAATACGCGATCGAATAGACGACGCCCGCGGGGTGGTACCACGAGGGAATGTTGCCGGGTCGGGAAGCGGAAGCGCCCGAATAGACCGCAATTTTCTCGGCGCCGGAGAGGATGTAGAACGGCATCAAATACGCGACCAGCAATGCGACGGGGAGAAAGTGAAGCAGGTGCCGGGGACGAAACCGCGCGCGTTCGTCGAGCAGGAAGATCGTGTACAGATAGATGAGAACGGGCGTGACGAGACCGAGTGGGTAGTTGAGCCGCCACGCGTGCGGCATCGTCAGGATAAGGTCGGACTCCGAGAGAAATTTGAGCACGATGCGCGTCGCGCTGACGGCGAGGAAAGCCGCAAGCCAGTAGTTCACCGAAGAACCGCGAACGGCCCGAACGACGAACGCAGCCGCCATCACGGCGGCCATGAACGCGCCCAATAGCGTGAACAGATCACCCGGAGAAACGGAAAATGCTCCCATGAAGGCAGAAGTCTAGCAGACAGCCCGCTGATCGATGGGCAGTTTCTTTTTCACTTGTCGCTCGCGAGCACGGGAAATAGTGCAAATCATATTTCCAGAGATTTCTTTACCTTCTCGTCGTCCATCGCTTTCTTCGTCAGCTGATAGCCCAGTTCACGGTACGCCTCGAACTGACGTTCGTCGAAGAACTGATCTCCAGTGGACTGATCTGGAAAGTCCGGGTTGTCGGCTCTGTAACCGTACACGTCGGCGGGAAGATCCCGTGTGAGCGTCGTCTTTAGATACAAGAGTTTTCCGACTTTGCCGTTGTCATAAGTGATGGTAGCGAGGGCGAATCCACGTTCAGCCAGATTGAACTTCTCGTCCATGGAGTCCTTTCCGGTGCTGCTTCCCGGCAACAGGCCGTCGAGTGACAGATCGTCTTCGAAGCGGATCTTTGCGCGAAAATCGACGCGCGCACGCTCGATCACATTGGCGAGGTCGCCGAAGCGAAACTCGCTGTCAGCGGATCCATCGGCGAGCACGATGAGTTCATTCTTGCGCCGCAACAGTTCGTAGACGCCCGTATTGTCGAAGTGACCTCCATCGGTCAGTTCGAGAAACGTTCGTTGCTCCTTGAAACCGAGCCCCAGCAGTGCCCAGAGCCCGGGAACGAGCATGTCGGCCCGCTTTCGTCTCGCCGTCCGGGGGCCGATGACCCAGAAGCCCAGGCGTATATTGAGCAGCGTCATCAGGGTCGAGACGAGGCGTCCGCGCGTGGGGCCGCGGCCTGCCGCTCCAGTGTTGGGGTCGGCTGCCGCTGCGGATATCGCCATCGCTGAGGCAAGCGTCAGCTTCGGTGATTTGAGGAATCGTTCGGGACGCGTGAATTCCTCTGTCGTCCACCACCCGGTCGCTTGTGAACCGCAATAGTGGCGCGACAAAACAAAGCTGTCTCCACCACGGTCCCGAAACTGTCGCGTGTCAGAATCAATCAGCACGACATTCGTGTTGATCAGATGGTACGGCCGCTGGTCCGGGAGACATGTGATCGCGTAGTTCTGTGCCTCTTCGGCCGGGTGCCATCGCCCTGTGTCGATGGCGGCATCATCCGGCATGAACAGTTCCATCAGCCGGTCACGATAGATCCCATGGTGTCCAACGTAATTCAGGCTGGCGATGACGCTCAAAGCGAGCGCGACAACGCCAACGACAACATACGTCGTTACGTTGTCCGTTGAGGCGGCATACCCGGCGCCGATAATCGAATACGCGGCCAGCACCAGCCCGTAGATAAGTGCGCCAGCGGCGATCTGTGGGATCAGCGTCGCAAACGGACTCTTCTTGTTGTTTCCAGGTTTCTCTCTCAGCACCGTGATCGCGCCGGCGATCCCGCCAAGTCCCGTGAGCCCGCCGGCAAACCAGTTTCGCAACTCATCCGATACGATCGGAACCGTTCCCAGCACTCCCAGAACAAAGACTACGGTCCAGCCCAAACCGATCACCTTCTGCCCACGTACTCGCCGTTCATACGACTGGCCCCGGGTAATAATGAACCAGATGGCGCCGACCACGAGCAGTGCCACAATCCCAAGTGCGAGGGTGAGGGCGAACGGGAGATCACGGACAACCGGAAATGTCGCGATTCGCCCCCAAAGATACGAGACTTCGTTTGTGTGAGCGAAAAATTCGAGCATCGCAACGAATTTCATTATGACAACGAGGAAGGTGCCGTACACGAGAAGCGAGACGAAAATGCCGCGCATGGCCACGGCCACGAGCGAGAGCAGGTTCAGCCCACCCCCGGGCGTCAGGTAAGACGCATTCTGCCGAATGAAATCGAGTATCCGATTGCTCTTCTCATCGCGGCGCTCGCGCTCCGCCGTCTTATCCGTTTTGGCTTCGTCTTCGCGATACGTTGGTCTGCCGAAAGGAAAGAGTTCGGGTGTCGTGCCGAATTCCTTGTTTCGAAGGAACCAGGAGAGCGACGTGCCAATGTAGCCGCCGCCGGACACGGTCGACAGATAGTCGAATTCCGAAAGTTTTCTGGCATTCACTAGGGCCTGCAGCACACCCAGACTGAACGACGCCGACCGTATGCCGCCACCCGAAAGCGCAAGACCCCAATGTCCACGCGTCGTTGGCTCTTCTCTCAGGCTGTCGATTATTCCGCGTTCCTGGTCGAAGATGACGTCGTCGTTGCGCGTGTAGACGACTTCGTCGTCTTCGAAATAGACGACTTGTTCCGGCGCGATGGACTGTTCCTTTTGAACGTCACTCATGAATTGGCTCCTCCCCGGAGGTGAATACATGAACGTGATGTCGCTCGACAAAATGGAGGGAGACGGGGGTTCGGCGGTGGTGTCTGTGTGCTTCTCTCCCGCTACACCGACGCCGTTCACTATATCATAGGCAGTCTGTATTGCAAGTGGGACACGATTCAAGGGGGATCCCGCCGGCCGGGAAACAATCTCCTTCGTCTATGCCTCCGAAGCGGCTAAAATGCGGGAATGGCAGTAGGCAAGGAAATCGAAACACGCGGGCATGTCGTCGGGTTTCGGGACGAGATCTCGAAGGCTGCGGCAGCGTCCGACGACGCGTTCTTCACGTGGTTCGACGGCGCCACCGACAAAGACGCCGCGTTCGTCCGCGGTAGCTGGGATTTCACCGTGCACGTCGCTCAGCCGGCGTCGCGCTACCTCTCAGATCCCGAGGGAAAGACGGCACTGGAGATCGGTCACGGAGGCGGCCGGATCCTCGCGGCGGCTAGTCGGCACTTTCGCGGCGTTGTCGGCGTCGACGTTCACAATAACAACGAGAAGGTTGCCGACGAATTGCGACAGCGCGGGATCAGTAATTTCCGTCTGCTGGAGTCGGATGGGCGGTCGATCCCGGTCGAGGGGGACACTATCGACCTGGTGTACTCATTCATCGTCCTGCAGCATGTCGAGCGTATCGATGTCTTCAACCGTTACGTCCATGAAACGCATCGCGTCCTCAAGCCGGGTGCCGTGGCCGTCCTCTATTTCGGCAGGCGTTACGCCGTCTCGCAGGGCAGGGCTTCGCGGACACTGTATGCTGTCGATCGGCTTGCCGAGAGGGTCCTCGTCCCAAGAGGCTTCATCGAGCTGCCGGCAAGGGTCAATTGCACGAACCTCGTCGTCTCGTTATCCTACGCGAAAGCGCTGGCGCGCCGGTGTGGCTTTGAGGTACTGTCCACCCTCGTTTCGCGCAAGCGGGTTCCCAACGGCACAAGGCTGTACGGCGGCCAGAACGGCCTCGTTCTACGAAAGAGCAAATGAGATCTCCCATCGCAACACGGGCGAAATCCCAGCGCGCCGAACGCGCGATTGCGGCAATGAGCCGGTCGGTAGGCGCGAAGGCGCTGCCATCCGTCTCACAGATCGCGCGCAAGAAGCGCGATCCCTTCCGGGTTCTGGTGTCGACGGTAATCAGCCTGCGCACAAAGGATGAGGTCACGATGGAGGCGTCGCGAAGGTTGTTCGCCGTGGCCGCCACGCCGGCGAAACTCGGGGCGCTTGGTGTACGCACAATTGAGAAGGCGATTTACCCGGCCGGCTTCTACAAGACCAAGGCGCGGGCTCTGAAACAGATCGCGCGGCGTATCGAGAGTGAATACGGCGGTGTTGTTCCCGATACGATCGACGAACTGCTTTCGTTCAAGGGAGTCGGGCGAAAGACGGCGACGCTCGTCGTCTCTCTGGGGTACGGCAAGGACGCGATCTGCGTCGATACGCACGTCCACCGCGTGTCAAACCGAATGGGTCTCGTCAAGACGTCCACCCCGACGGAAACAGAATTCGCTCTGATGAAAGTTTTGCCGCGAAAACGGTGGATTGGGTACAACGAATTACTGGTGAGTTTCGGCCAACACATTTGTACGCCGATTTCGCCCCGGTGCACCGCATGTGAGGCGCGGCGACTATGCGACCGCATCGGTGTTATCAAGCATCGCTAGGAAAGGGACACATGAATATTGCAGTAACAAGGCAGGTTTTCCTGACGGTTTGGGCGGTCGTGATATTGAGCTCTTGCTCGGGCAGTGAAACAAAGAGTGATGTGGGCACGTTTCCCGACACCGTCGTTGCCGATGAAGTCGTGGCGATGGTGAACGCTGCGCCGGTTACCGGGCGCGACCTGGCGTCGTTTTCAATCGCGTACAATCCGGCAACTGTCGATTCGCTCGGTAGCCGCGTGTTCAACCTCGAGCTGCTCAACGGACACATCGACCGGTTGCTGCTTCACCAGCAGGCCGCGGCGGCGGGGATCGTCGTTACGGACTCGACGGTGCAGTGGTTTCTCTCGCGGCTATACGAGGCGATGGCGAATCGAAACTTCGCCCCGGCGCTCAATCAGGCGGGTCTGGGCGCCGCCGACGTAGAGCGAACGGTGCGTCTCGATCTTGTTGTTCGCCGGTTTATCGAAACCGTAATTGCGTCGCAAGTGGAAGTCAGCGACGAAGCGGCGCGTACATGGTACAACGACAACCCGGAGTTCTTTGAACCGCGGGACAGCGTACACGCGCGCCACATTCTCATCAGTAACGGCGACAATATGATCGCGCGCAGTCAGGCCATTAGCGACATTCGTGCGCGTGCGGTTGCCGGTGAGGATTTCGCGAAGCTGGCGCGGGAGAATTCCCAGGGGCCAACGGGTCCTCGCGGTGGAGACCTCGGCTATTTCGCGCACCGAGACATGGTGCCGGAGTTCGCCGATGTGGCATTCTCGCTGAAGAAGGGTGAGATCAGCGAAGTCGTGCAGACGTCATTCGGTTTTCACGTGATCCAGGTGCTCGATCGCAAGACGTCGAAGCAGGTCACGTTCGAGGAGGCGCGGCCGGATATCATGGCGTACCTGCGCGATCAGGAGCTTAACCAGTTGGTGCAAAACCGCTTGCTCCGCGCCCGCGAGAGCGCCATAATAGAGCCGAAATTCGATATCGGGGGCTTAACTCAGCGGGAGAGTGCTACCTTCACACGGTAGAAGTCACTGGTTCAAATCCAGTAGTCCCCACCATCAAATTCGGGCGGCGCAATCACACTGCGTCGCCCTTTTTGTTTGTTGACGACAGGCGTGTCTCGGATCAGTGTCGCGGACTACGGCGCGATGGGCGAATCGAGCGGGATGTTTTCGTTGAGGAGTGTTTCGAGCAGACGGGCTTTATCGAGGATTTCCTTCTTGCGAGTGGACGAAGCGAACAGGATCTCGAGCAGGTCCTTTGCCATTTCGGTGTTGCCGAGGCGTGCGTTGGCGTACGCGGCGCCGAAGAGGGTTTCGGCGTCGTCCGGCGCGTAGGCGAGGATCAGGTTGAACACTTTGAGGGCGTCTTCATGGCGGCCCATTTGTGCGAGGGTCGTTCCCACGCCGGCGCGCGCACGGGTGAAACCGGGGGCCTGTTCGAGGCACCACGTGAACAGTTGCAGCGCCTCGAATTCGTTCCCCGTCACTTTCTTGGCCATGCCCTCGTTGTACGTGAGCATGACGTTCACGACGAGCTGGTTGAACGCTTCGATGTCTCCGCCCGAGCGTTCGAAGAAGTCCAGCTGGTAGACCGGCGGATGATCGGTGAGAAAAGTGGGCTCGGCGCTGTCCGTCACCTCGAAGAGTCGGAAGTGCTCGTTCTCGTATACGAGCGTAAAACCGTCCATCGTCTGTGGGTTAAAATGGAACTGCCAGACGGCCGAGTCCCGTGAGACAGTGGATAGTCCGGCGAGGTATCGAGGCGAATAACGTCCTGTATCGAGCAGAAAGTCGATCGAGTAGAGGACGTACCGTATCTGCGCCTTCTTGCAGGCGTCGCGCAGGGGAGCCGGTTCGCCGTACATAAGCCGGTACCATCCGATCGTTTTCTCCGCGCCGGCGTGCGAAAAAGAACCGATCGGCAGCACGGCGGTTCGGCCGGCGAAGGTCAGCAGGATCGATGTGATGTCCGGGTTGCCGAGGAACGCGTCACGAACGGACGTCCGTGTCGCGACATAGCGAACCAGTTCCCGGTCGGTGCTCTCGAGGCTCACCCAGGTATAGCCCTGGGTTTCGCGGTTCGCAGCGCCGGCTGCCCGGGCAATCTGAAGCGATGGGTTCAGCACGCCGCCGGGAAATATCAACTCCGCCATTACAACGTATGCGCCGAGCGCGATCAACGTGCCCCGCACGCGTATCGCTTTTGAAATGCCCCGTCCGGCGCCGGCGGCAAACAATGCCAGCGCCAGCCCCGCCAGCGCCGACGCGCTCCGGTCGACGGTGCAGGCAATTGCGCAGAGTGCGGCTGCGGAACCGGCAATGATGAAATTGCGGCGTTTGCCCGCATCCGCTCGCAGCGCGAAAAGCGATGCGGAACCGAACAACACCGCCGGCAACCAGAACCGAATCAGCGCGTGCACGGCCGGAGCAGCGTGCCCTTCCGACCATAGATATCGAATCGTGTCGGGCAGGTGCATTGGCGACGCCGGTTTCCCGAACAGGTAACGCAGGCGTTCGCCGAACCACTGCAGCATGGGAACGCTTTCCTCGATGCCGGTCCGCAGTGGTGTCGTTGCGGCGGTGAGAATAATCGTCAAAACGGAGACAAACGCCGGCCCGCGCCAGCCTCCGCCGATGCGGCCGGCCATGCCGGCGTAGACGGCCAGCGAGACGACGCACAGTGTCGGCCAGCTTACCGCGAGGCCGAACGCCCGCGCGTGTGGCAGAGATGCCGCGGCGACGAGCAGCGCGGCCGCATGTGTCGCGACGAGCAAAACCGGCCGCCGCCCGTCTTTGTTGCCCGCAAAAGTCATCAGCGCGG
>Ga0055520_10000006_pt1 | contig 14759 bp, 15 predicted proteins | sample White_ThreeSqC_D_2_FD_57970 | JGI IMG/M metagenome (GOLD analysis project Ga0055520, IMG submission 57970) | Wetland microbial communities from the San Francisco Bay, California, USA, that impact long-term carbon sequestration - White_ThreeSqC_D1 | ecosystem: Environmental > Aquatic > Marine >... | reverse complement strand
AATGGAGTCTCTGTGAAGGGTTCGATCTCCATGTGTTTAACGGACATACGCCAGGTCAGCAACTGCCCGTAATCTGTGACCAGAACGAAGTCCTCTTCTTCTGCGGCGACCTTATCCCCACGCAGCATCATATCCCAACTCCGTATATCATGGCCTATGACCTCGATCCTGTGCTCGCCATGGAAGAGAAGGTGCCGGTGCTCGAAAGGGCGCACGCGGAACAATGGACCCTTTTCTTCGAGCACGATGCCGATATGGAGGCCTGCCGCCTCGATCGGGACGGTCGACGGTTAATCGCCGGAAAGCCGATACGGATTGGAACTTAGGCTGCCGCCCGGCATATAAAACCCCATGCAGGATTGACTTTTGTCCTGTGATCGCCGATTATTGAACCCAGACCGCACCTAAGACCATTCCACTCGGGCAGGAGGATCCATGTCAAAAAAGATTATCACCATCGTCGCCGCACTGGCTGTCGTGCTGGCGTCGAGCTTCGTTTTCTCGGGCGATAGCGCCGCATGCGACGGTGAAAAGTCGGCGTCGGCCAAGACGACAGACGCCAAGGCCTCGTGTTGCAGCGCGGCGGCTGCCAAAACCGCCTCTGCCAAAAAGGCCGCATCCGGCAAGGTCGCGTCGACGAAAACGTCGAAAGCCAGTTGCTCGGCAAGTGCTGCCAAGACGGCCAGCGCCTCCGGTTGCACGAAGGACACCGCGGCGAACGCTTCGGTGAAAACGGCTTCCACTGGATCGTGCTGCAGTTCCGCTGCCTCAGCCAAAACGGCCAGCGCAGCCGGTTGTGACAAGAATGCTTCCGCCGCGTCGGTTGCCGGCCATTCGGGCTGCGACAAGAGCGCGTCGGCTGCCCACGCATCGGCAAACGGATGCGACAAGAGCAACGCCGCCAGCGTTGCATCGAACGACTGCAAAGCCAAGAACGCTGAGTTTACTGCTAAGGAAAAAGCGGCGCTTCTCGAGGTCGTGGATGCCCTCCCGTATCGTGACGCGAAGCGCCTCGTTCTCGCGGGTTCGATGGAGTGCGGCAAGTGCTCGTACAAGGCGGTCGACCACTGCGCGCCGTTGTTCAAGACGGCCGACGGCAAGGTCTATCCGCTGATGAACACCGAGTTGGTCAAGAAGATGCGCAACGGCGAAGCGAGTGAGTACGAAGTGTCCACCCGTGTTCGCAACCTCGACGGAATCAAGTATCTCGAGGTGAAGGCGTTCAAGGCTCTCTAGAGAGTCTGGAATCGTTAACGCAAAGGGCCGCCGGGAAACCGGCGGCCCTTTTGTTTGTTCGGGACCATGTGAGAAGACGTCAGGGCGCTAGCGTCGCGATTTCTTCTTGCTGCTCGATGAAGAACTCCGCGACCTGGTACTGCTCGAACTCGACTTCCGGCTGCTCGAACGGGATGACGTTCGCGCCTTCGTGCGGCTGCTGCTGCTTCGACTCGGTGTCGACTTCACGTTGCGGCTGCTGCTCCTTTTGGAGCGCATCGTCGCGCGCGATTTGGTGCCCGAGCTTCGGCGTGCCGGCGTCGATTGCACACGGCTGCGACTCGAGCCGGTTGAACGCCTTACGGCACTCCCGGATCGTGTCGATCCCGATCGCGACCGGTTGACGCCCTGCGGTGGGTGCTGCGTCGATCGACGGGTTCCGCGAATCACCTTGCCATTGGACCCTGATGCCGCTGTCCGGCGTGTGTAGGTTCTGCCTCGATTCGGGGTCGATTGCCGCGCGTTCGAAATCCGTGTCGTTCTGTGCGTTGCCCGCGCATCCCGCGAGCGGAATGCGCTCGTCGCGTCGCGTGCGATGCCGCTCGTGCGCCCGCGACCGATTGAGGTTCGCGGTGACGAGCGCAGATCGCGTGATGCGATGCGCAGGTTGCGGTCACGGGTTGTTGCCACCTGCCGGCTCGTGGCCAATGCGCCGCCCGAACGCAGCGTGCCATCGGTGCGCCGGGTCTTATATTTGCCCGAGCGAACGACGCTTCCGCCATAGTATGGGTCGTAGTATCTGTTTGAGCACCAGTAACCGCCCCAGCCGCCACGCCAGTACGCGCCGGATCCCCAGCCCCAGCCCCAGCCTACGTTCCAGCCGCTGCCGCACCAACGTCCCCAGTTCCAGTAACCGTAGCCGTAGCCGTACGAAGCGCCCGGGTAGCAGCCGGGATACCAGTACCAGCCGCTGTACCACGGGTCGTACCAGGCAAAATCCGTCCAGTACCAGTCGTATCCGTACCAGGGCCGCGAAATGTAACGGACCTCGACGCGGTAGGGGTAGAAGTCGACGTCGACGCCATCGTTGTCATCGACGGCGTCCGCGATATCGATGTCGCTCTCCATCGGCGCGGCGTCCGGATCGATCATCGCGTACGCACGCCGGAGTGGATAGTGAAGCGGCGTCTCGCGATCGAAATCCGCCGCGATGCGATACGTCTCGCAGTCCATGCTGAGGACGTCGCCTTCGCACTCGCCGCAGAGGTAACACGGATGATCAACGCGCGCGTTTACGTAGAAGTATGTGTAGTCGAAGTAGACGCCGTCGCGTCGGGAGATGCCGCGCACGATTTCTCCCGCGATCATATTGGCCGCCAGGAAGGGATCGCCGTCGATTCGGTAGCGCTCATCCTTCGGCCGCTCTTCCATCCGGCGGAGATAGGACAGTTCTTCCTCGTCGATGAACGACCGGTCGGGTACGGTCAGCGCGAATACGAATTCGACGCCTGTTTCTCCGTCGACGAGCAGGACGTCACCGTTCGCCGGTATGTCGTAATTCTGACGAGCAGACGAAATTTCCAGCCGATCGCTGGGACGCAACAAATGTACGTAGCCTTCGGTGTCGATATTGAAAACGATCACAAAGGCGTCCTGTTTTGTCTGGAAACGAAAGTTTAGTTCCTCACCGGCGTTGAGTATCGAGCCCATCGGCTCACTCATGCGCATTACGACGCCGCCGTCCCTGTATCCTGTTTTTTTGTAAGGAGATACCGGGTCGGCCTGGGTGGTGGCGGCGATCAGGGTGAAGGCAAGGGCAAGTAACGCGGAGTGTTTCATAACAGATCCTCCAGAGAGGGGCAACCCAGGGGATGTCGGGTACCCCAGAAGTATACGACCTCGGCGCTGCATCTGCAAGCGCCCGAAGGCGATGAGTGGCGCCGGGGGCCGTGCTGACGACGAATCCAGGAACACAATTGCGTTTCGCGCGTATCCACTACGACGCTCCGGGTTTTGGTAGTCAATCGTCGGGACATTGTGCTAGACGTATCCGGTACCACGGCACCGGGCTCTTTTGCCACCCGGTCACGAGAAAGGAACCTCATGAGCCTCTTCGCCGTAACACCCTTTGCGGATATCGCAAGATCGATACCGTCGCTGCTGACAGGGTCCGGCTTTTTCGCCAAGACGATTCTTCTGCTCCTGTTTGTTATCTCCGTCATTTCGTGGGCGATCATCTGGGATCGGACGCGTCTCTACCTGAGACTTCGTGCGAAAGGAAGCGCGTTGCGCAGGGCGGCTTCCGCCAAAGGGCTTGTTGCGTGCATGAATGACGTGAAGCGGTTCATGCCTTCCGTCGAGGCGTCGATTTTGTCAGAGGCGCGTCGTTACATCGAAGCGCGAACGGGCGGCGCAGATCGCATCGCGGCGGCGAGTGCGGCGGATGAGGAGAACGAACGTTCGAAGATGCGGGAAGCTCTCGAGCGCAGGGCGACGGTCGAGGTCGCCGAGATGGAACGCCATCTCATCTTTTTGTCGACGACTGCCAGCGTCGCGCCGTTTCTGGGATTGCTCGGAACGGTGTGGGGTATCATGAGCAGTTTTCTCAGCATGGGAGTACAGGGAACGGCGAGTATCGAGGTCGTTGGTCCGGGTATCGCCGAGGCCCTGGTGACGACCATCGCGGGACTTGCCACCGCCATCCCCGCGCTCGTTGGATATAATATTCTCGTGCGCAATGTTCATCGCAAGGAAACGCGCGTCGACCTGCTCGTCTCCCGGGTGATCGAAAACTCCGTCGGTTCTCCGGCCGATCAGTCGGGCGAGGCGGGGCATCGCCGCGAACGAACCGAAGCGTCGGTGTAATATGCGGAAAAGTAAATACAGTTCTGTAACCGATATCAACGTGACGTCCCTGGTCGACGTGACCATGGTGTTGCTCATCATCTTCATGTTGACGGCGCCGTTCATTCAGGCGGGCATCAAGCTCAAGCTTCCCAAAACGCAGTCGACTGTGATCAAGGAAACGGATGCAGTGGTTATCGCGGTTTCCAAAGAGGGAGAGATATTCGTCAACAACGAAAAGGCGGAACGCGAACAGCTCGGTGATGTCCTGGCCACGATGAAAGTGATCGGTGAAGAGAGGGTTTTTGTTCGGGCCGACGAGGATGTGCCGTACGGCGTCGTGATGTACGTGATCGGTGAAGTCAAGGCGGCGGGTATCGACGACGTGGGGATGATTACCGACATGAAGGACACGAGGAAATAATTGCGGAGTTCGCTCATCATTTCAGTTGTGTTTCACCTCGTCATCTCGGTTGTGGCGTTCAACTGGGTGGCTTTTCGCGAGGTGAAGTATGTGCCGCGGACCGTTTACAGCGTGAGCATCATCACGCCGACTCCCGCAAAAGCGGAGCCCCCAAAGAAACAGCCTGAGGTCAAGCCGCAACCTCCGCCGCCGGATCCGGAGCCCGAACCAGTTCCTGAACCCGAACCCGAACCGGTGATCAACCCGCGGCCCAAGAAGCCGAAGCCAAAGCCCGAAACGAAACCGAAGGAAGTGCCGAAGACAGAGATCGAGAAAACCCCCGATCCCCCGGTGCCGGGTGAAACGGCTGACGATGCGCCGCCGGAAACAGGCGACGTGTCGCTCGACGCGGACGATTTTCCATTCGCCCATTACATCGGACGCATGCGGCGCAAAATTGCTTCGCAGTGGCGTGTTCCGCAGGGCAGTCAGGGGGTGGATCGCCATTGCCGTGTGTACTTCAGAGTGTCGGCCAACGGGTCTGTGAGCGATGTCATCGTCGAGGAATCGTCCGGACTCTTCATGTTCGACCAGGCCGCGCAACGCGCGGTGGTGCAGTCGGCACCGATGCCACCCCTCCCGCGCGAGTATCGGGAACCCTATCTCGGGGTGCACTTCAGCTTCGCCTACCGGGAAAGACAGTAGTCTCCAAGAAAGGTACATCGTGTTGATTGTTTTTTTGTTCGTCGCCATCGTTATCGGTATGCCCGCCGCCGCCGGCGCCCAGATGGACGTCTGGCCCGACCCAATCGTACAGGAGAACGTGTTCCAGATCCCGTTGTGGGTTTCTCCGATCGATGCGCAGGTGGCCGACAAGGTCGGTACCGCGCAACGCCTCGAAGAAGTGTTGTTCAACGACCTCGAGTTCAGCGGGCTCTTTCGAATTATCCGCGGCAAGCCGACGACGGTTGGCATCACACAGGGAGAATTCAGCGTCGACGTGCAGGGCAAATTGTTTCGCGAGGGGCCGGACGTGTATTTCGAAGGCTGGGTCACCGATGTCACCTCCGGCGATTTTCTCGGCGGCAAAAAGTACAAGCTCCCCGAGGGATCGATGCGGCGCATCGCGCATCATTTCGCCGACGAAGTCGTGAGGCTCGTAACAGGGGAGCAGGGCGTTGCGACGACGCGCATCGTTTTCACGCGCAAGCGTGACAATCAATGGGAGCTCATCCTGTCCGACTACGATGGGTACGACCCGAAGGTCCTCGTGCGCCAGGGGGTGCCGTTGCTCAATCCGAGATGGGTCGACAACGACGGCGCCATCGTGTACGCGTCGTACCGTGAAGGCAAGGCGGACCTGTTCATTCGCCGCGTCAACGAGGCAAAGTCCACGCCGCTGGCGACGTTTCCTGGTATCAATTATGTGGCGGACTGGTCGAACCGGCAGCGGCTCGTACTGGCGGCGTTGTCGAAGGACGGCAACTCGGAAATCTACCTGCTCGAGCCGAGCGGGACGATCCGTAAGCGCCTCACGCACAATCGCGCGATCGATACCGAGCCCGCCTGGTCGCCGTCGGGCCGGGAACTCGTTTTCGTCTCCGATCGAAGCGGGAGGCCCCAACTATATATAATGGAACGAGATGGGGCCAATGTTCGCCGTCTTACCTTTACCGGTGGATACAACGCCACTCCCGCCTGGGCCCCGCAGGGTGACCTGATTGCCTTTGTGAGTCGCATCGGCAACGATTTCCAGATCGCGACGATTACACCGGACGGTCGCGAAGGGCGGTTGCTTACGCTCGACGGCAAGAGCCACGAAGACCCGCGTTGGGCGCCGAACGGACGCCACATTGTCTACACGGAAAAAGGCGCCGGAGACGAGGTTATTTCAGTAGTTGACAGAATAACGGGGGGCAGGCGTATATTGGCGCAAGGTGCGAATCCTGACTGGTCAAGTCGATAAAGCACCCTGGGTAGAAAAGGATTTTGCAGAGAATACCGACGCCGCGAAGAGCGTCCAGAAGACTCCAGGAGGTCTCAAAAATATGGTAGGGAAGCGACTGATCATTCTCGTGCTTGCACTCGCCATGGCCATGTTCGTGATTGGCTGTGGTGGCAAGGAGGCGATCGACGAAACGGGTATGGAGATGGATTCGACGCCACCACCCGTCGAGGTCGATGAGACCCCGATCGAGAAGCCGCCCGTCGTGGAGAAAGACATGAGCGCGCCCATGCTCAACGACGTGTTCTTTGATTTCGACAAGTCCAATCTTTCGGCCGCGGCAAAGTCGAAACTCGAAGGCGATGCGTCCGAGCTGAAACGCCGCGATGACGTCGCGATCGTGATCGAAGGTCACTGCGATGAGCGCGGAACGAAATCGTACAACCTTGCGCTCGGCGAAAAGCGCGCACAAGCGGCGAAGGACTACCTCGTGGCGCTTGGCATCAGCTCGTCGCGCATTACGATCATCAGTTACGGCAAAGAGCGCCCGTTCGACACCGGTCGCACGGAAGCGGCGTGGGCCAAGAACCGCCGCGCGCACATCGTAACCAAGTAGGCTGTCGATGAAACACCGTCCGTTGAGTTTCGCCGCGGTTGCGGTGGCGGTCGCGGCGATGTCTGGGTGCTACGGCGCCAAGCTCGTACGAGGGCCGATCAACTCCGAGCACGCCAGCATACAAACGGATAGTCTTCGGGCGCAGCACGTGCGAGTTCTTCGAGAACTCGCCGCGCTGCGCCGCCAGAATCAGGAGCAGCTAGAAGCCAACGTGCGGTATCGCGCACAAATGTCGACGAGCCTTTCCGAGTTGGAAGAAACGCTGCGGATCCTCACCAGCCGTTTCGACGACTCCGCCCAGCGCTCGTCCTACGGCGGCAGCGCCTCGACTCCCCCTCCCGCACAGCAGCGTCGAATGACGCAGGCGGCGATGGACACGTCGATGACACTCGACGACAGTTCCGCGGTCTCGGGCCCCGGGGGGTCGGAAGACGATCTCTATCGCGCGGCCTATCTGGACGTCACCCGCGGCAACTACGATCTCGCTGAAGTCGGTTTCCAGAATTATCTCATGCGTTTTCCGGCGGGACGCTTTCTGCCAGAAGTGCACTACTATCTCGGCGAATGTCACTACGCGAGTGAACGGTTCCTCGAAGCGGTTCCCGAATATCGTCTCGTCGTCAGCACATTTCCCACGTCGCGACTCGCCCCGTCCGCCTATCTCAAGTACGGCCGCTGCTACGAAGCGTTGGAAGAGCGCCGCCTCGCGGCGGAAGCGTTTCGAACGCTGATCGAGAAGCACCCCAACACAGAGGAAGCGGCTCAAGCACGCGCGGCGCTCAGTGCGCTCGAAGGGTAGCGCTCAAGCCCGGTGCAACCGCTCGCTATTTACTCCGCGGCGCTCGCCGTTCTCCTTCTGCTCTCCGCATTTTTCTCCGGATCCGAGGCAGCATTGTTTTCGTTGTCCCGCGCGCAGGTGCGCCGTTTGCAGGAGACCTCGGCGGCGGGTCGAGAGATATCTCATCTGCTGGAGCGGCCGCGTCGGTTGCTTGTGTCTATTCTCATCGGGAATCTCGTCGTCAACATCTTCATGACGAGTTTCGCCACCGCGCTCTTCCTCAGTGTCTTCGGCGAGAGAGGCCTCGGCTATGCGTTCCTGCTTCTCTCTGTCCTGATCATCGCGTTCGGCGAAATCATCCCCAAAGCGGTCGCGATGCACTGGCCTCAGCGTTTCGCCGCATTGGTCATCTTTCCGATGAAGGGGTTTCATTTGCTTGTGTGGCCATTGCGCGCGCCGCTGGCCCGGCTCTCGGACGTCATCATCCGCTTGCTGCGGGGCCGGCTCGGGCAGGCGAAACGTTCCTTTACTCACGAAGAGCTCGCTACGGCAATGAGAATCAGCCGCGGCGAGGGTGAACTCTCCGAGTTCGAATTTGAGATCCTGACCAACGTGCTCGCGTTTCGCGGAAAGAAAACGAAGGAAATCGCCACCCCGAACGTGCGCGTCGTATCGGCACCGATTACGGCGAGCCGCCTGATGCTGCTCGAGATATTTCAACGCAGCGGCCTTTCGCGAATCCTGATCTACGAAGGATCGACGGACAATATCGTTGGGGTGCTGCACATCAAGGACCTGCTGGCAACGGGCGCCGGGCCGGCGGGCGACAACTGGACGACGCGGCTTCGCGAGCCGCTCATCGTGCAGGAGAGCCTTGATGTCAACGAGCTCTACAACGAACTTCAGCACAGGGGAATGCACCTCGCCGTCGTCCACGATGAGTACTCGTCGTTCGCGGGACTCGTTACCATCGAAGACATCCTCGAAGAGCTCGTAGGCGAGATCCGGGACGCTCGTGACCCCAGGGCGCCCGCTTACATGCGGATCGACGACAACCGCATCGTTGTGCCGGGCACGATGGAGATCGACGAACTCAACGACGTGTTCGACGTCCGCATCGAAGACGAAGAGCACGACACCGTCGCCGGGCTGGTGATGGGTGCAATCGGACGCATTCCCCGCGCGGGTGAGACGGTCGAGGTGGAAGGGTTGCGGTTTCACATCATATCGGCGCAACCCAACCGGATTCGGAAAATGAGGGTGGAGAAGACATGAGCGACACACTGCTGTGGTTTATCGTCGTCATCTCTATCGTGCTCGGAGCCTTCTATTCCGGCAGCGAAACCGCGTTCTTTGCGGCAGACCGGGTGCGTCTCAGGCACCTGTCAGAGAAAGGAGACGCCCGCGGCCGTCACGTGCTGGAATTCCTGGCGGCGCCAGAGTACTTTCTCAGTGCTGTGCTCGTCGGCACGAATCTCTCCGTTACAGCGTGCACGACGGCGTTCACCGCCATCGCGACCAGACACTTTGGCGACTCGGGCCCGACTGTCGCGACGGTTGTCCTGGTGCCGACCATCCTGCTTTTTTCCGAGATCGTCCCCAAAGGCGTCTTTCTCTATTATGCGAACAGATCCGCGCTTGCCAGCGTCGAGCCGCTGCGCCTGTTCACGAAGATCCTGTTTCCGGTTGTCAAAGCTTTCTCGGTACTGGCGGATGCGCTCACGCGTTTCCTTCCGACGAATCCCGATTCAAATCGAATCAACATGACGATGGAGGAGCTGCTCTTTCATCTCGGAGATAGTCGCGAAGCAGGGTTGATCGCCGCTGAGACAACTTCTCTGGCCGAACGCGCACTGGAGTTGAGAGACCTTGCCGTCGGTGAGGTGATCACGCCACTCGACCGGGTCGTGATGGTCGACGCGGACGCGCCGTCGTCGACCTACGCGGAGATATTCGCCCGCGAAGGTTTTTCTCGCTTCCCGCTCTTCCGGGGCACGCGCGACAATATCGTCGGTGTGATGTCCGTCCACGAATTCATGACGTCGCCCGACGTCGACAAACTCCGCGACGGATTGCGCCGGCCGTACTCGGTGCCCATGCAAACGCCGATCGCCGACGTCCTCTTCGTGATGCGCGAGGAGGGCCGCCATATGGCGGTGGTGACGGATGCCGACGGTGGTGTTGTGGGGGTGACGACGATGGAAGATATTCTGGAACGCATGGTGGGTGCAATCAAGGACGAGTTTCACTAATGCTCACGTCGGCCCCTTTCGAACTTCGCGGCCGGAGGACCCTGCTCCTCGCCGGCGATGCTTTCTCGACGACCGAAGCGAAAACGGCGGCGTGTTACCTCATGTATCGCACGCGTGACGTTGTCTGCGTGCTCGATGCGAAGCATGCGAACCAAACGTGCGACAAGGTCGTCGGGTACGGTGGGCGAGTGCCCGTCGTCGGGACGATCGACGACGCTTTACGGCTGCATCCGCAGCAGGCGATCGTCGGAACCGCGCCGATGGGCGGCGCGCTCGAGGAAGGCCTGCGCGGCCAGATCGCCGCCTGCCTGGTTGCCGGCGTCGACGTGGTCAGCGGGTTGCACACCTTCGTGGCCGACGACGGCGAACTGACGGCGATGGCGGAAAAGTCGGGCGCGCAGATCTGGGACGTGCGGCGGGTGTCGCAGAACGCGCACGTGTCCACCGGTGTTGGTTGCACGACGGGTGCGAAGACGGTTGCTGTCGTTGGAACCGATTGTAACGTGGGCAAAATGACCGTCGCGGTCGAGCTTGCCGGCGCGTTCTCTGCACGTGGTGTGCGTGCTGTGTGGGCGGCGACCGGGCAGACGGGCATCATGCTTCGCGGTAGAGGCGTCTGCGTCGACCGGGTGATATCGGATTTTATCGGCGGCGCAACGGAAGAGCTGGTGAACGTAGAGGGAGCTGGCAGCGACATCGTATTCGTGGAAGGGCAGGGGTCGATCACACATCCGGGCTACGCAGGTGTAACGCTGGGGATTCTTTACGGTGCGATGCCGGACTGCATGGTGCTGGCCCACGTCGCCGGGCGCGCACACTACAAGCGCCTCGATCTCGTTATTCCGCCCGTCACCGACATCGTCAGGCTGCACGAACAATTGATGGCGCCGCACAAGCCGTCTCGCGTCGTGGCGCTGGCCGTCAATACCAGTGCCCTCGCCGACGCGCCCGCGCGCAGGGAAGTCGATCGCCTGCAAGAACAGACCGGGCTGCCCACGACGGATGTGATACGATTTGGTTGCGCGGCCATCTACGATGCCATCGCCGCGGCCACCATCGGAAACCGCTAACGGGGATGTCATCTTGAAACTCGAAATCGAACCGGTTCAGATCGAGACGGCTCACCCGTTCCGCATCGCCCGTGGAACACGTCAGTCGTACAACGTTTTCATTTTTTCTCTCACCTATGATGGGATCACGGGACTCGGCGAGGCGGCTCCGCAGCCGTACTACAAAGAAGATCCGATGACGCTGCGGACGGCCGTCGGGCAGCTCGGCTCGGGCGTGCTCGATGGTTCGCCGACGGAACTGCTCGAACGGCTCAACGATCCCATGGGCGATCTTTTTGTGATGCTCGAGCCACACGCCTCGGTTCGCGCGGCGCTGGACACAGCGCTCTGGGACCTCCGCGGGCAATTGGAGAACAGACCGTGCTACGAGTTCTTCGGTGCCAATCCATCGAATACGCCGCTCACGTCCTACACGATTGGCTTCGACCGTCCCGACATCGTCGACAAGAAAGTCGACGCGGCAGAAGGATTCAAGATTCTGAAGGTCAAAGTGGGGATTCCCGGTGACATCGAGATTCTGGACCGGGTGATTGCGCGCAGTGGCAAGAAGATTCGCGTCGACGCCAACGAGGGTTGGGATCTGGAGGCGGCGCTCACCAGCACGCGCGAGCTTTACGATCGCGGGGTCGAATTCTGCGAACAGCCGCTGCCGCACGACGACGAGGAGGGCCTGCGAGAATTGAAACGGCTGACGCCGCTTCCGATCATACTCGACGAAAGTATCATCAATCCCGAAGACGTCCGACGCCGTGAAGATCAATGTCACGGCATCAACATCAAGTTGATGAAGTGCGGTGGTATGACGCGCGCGATGCAACTGATCGAGGCGGCACGCGAACGAAATCTGAAGGTGATGCTCGGATGCATGATCGAAACATCGATCGGTATCACCGCCGCCGCGCACCTGAGTCCCCTGGTGGACTACGCCGACCTCGACGGGGCCGCGTTGCTTGCCAACGATCCGTTCACGGGGGTGGGCATCGTTGACGGGAAGCTCGTTCTGGGAGATGCGCCCGGACTCGGTGTCAGCCGGCGGGATTGAGTCGGTATCGCGTCGATCCCGCAGATCCCCTTACTCGAAGATGACGACGCCCATCGCGTGGTCGCGCGAGTGGGTGATCGTGCAGTGGATGGCCGTGACTTCCATGTGGTCCTGGATCTCGCGGGCGCGGCCGTGCAGTTCGACGATCGGTTTGCCGCTTGGGTGTCGTTTTACCTCGATGTCGCGCCAGCGCACCCCCGAACTCCAGCCCGTCCCCAGCGCTTTCATCACCGCTTCCTTCACGGCGAATCGACCGGCCAGTCGCGGGACGGGATCGGCCCAGCGAGCGAAATAGTCGCGTTCGCTCTGCGTGTAGATCTTCTGCAGGAAACGATCGCCGTGCTCCGCGAACACGCGGGCGATGCGTTCCAGTTCGATCGAATCGACTCCAATGCCTTTGATCATGGTGCGTGAGTATATCTGTTCGGCCAGTCCTTGCCAACCCGGCACGCCGGGAGTACGGTGGATAGTCGATGGACGACTACGCGAACAAGAACTATCGCCGCAATTACACTCTCGGTATTCTCAACGGCGCCCTCGTCAATTTCGGGCAGGCGTTCGTGGAGCCCTTCACCGTTATTCCCGTTTTCATCACACGGCTCGGCGGGTCCAACGTTGTCGTTGGACTGGCGACGGCGGCATTCGCCGCCTTCTGGTTCATGCCGCAGGTGTTTGTCGCGCGTGTTGCGCTGGCGCGCGACCGGGTGCTGGGAATCTATAACGCGGTCGCCGTCGTGCGTGCTGCCGCCTACGCGGCGATCACCGTACTTGTGTTGAACGTCGGCGATGGACACCCCGTACTGACGATGGCGCTCGTGATCGCGCTTCTCGCCGTGTCCACACTTTGTGCGGGCATCGCCGGGGTCCCGTTTCTTGAAGTAACGACAAAGACAATTCCGGTAACGGAACGGGGTGGCTTCTTCGGCATGAGGCGTTTCGCCGGCGGCCTGCTCGGTGTCGTTGCCGGTGTCATCGTCGCTGTCGTTCTGGGTAAAGACACGGTTCCGATCGTGGGTGGACGGGTTTATGAGTGGGCTGCCTTAGTATGTGAGCGCGCCGGTATCACCGGCCTGGAGTTTCCCCGCGACTACGGCACGCTGTTTCTGCTCGCGACTGGCGCCACGATGCTCGGGATGGTCGCGTTCATGTTCGTTCGCGAGCCAGCGGCCGTCGGCCCCCGCGAACGTCTGACATTGCGTGAGAACTTCGAGGCTGGGTTTTCGCTGCTTCGGCGGCATTCCAACTACCGGCTCTTCTTCGTCGTCCGTGTCGCCTGGCAACTCAACGCCATGGCGTTTCCGTTCTACGCGGCCTACGCGTACCAGGTCCTCGGCTTTTCGGAGGCGACCGTCGGCGTATTCGTCTCCGTTTGGGTCGGGTCCGGTGTCGTGTCCAATTACGTGTGGGGGCGATGCGTCGATCGTTACGGCAATCGCATGGTGCTCGTTCTGACGGCCGCGCTGGCGTTCGTCCCGCCGGTCGTGATGCTGTGGCTGGGCTCGCAGCGCGAACTGCTGGGCGAACACGTTCTCTTTGCGGCCATGGCGACGACGTTCTTCCTCAACGGATCCGCGCGAAGCGGGCGTTTCATCAGCAACATGACGTACCTTCTCGAGTCTGCGCCGGAGCAGCGCCGTCCGCTCTACGTGGGCTTCATGAATTCGATTTCGTTTCCGTTCTATCTGAGTCCCGTGCTCGGTGGACTGATTGTCGATTTGTATTCCTTCCAGGTCCTCTTCGCCGTCGCGGCCCTGTTCTCTGTCGTCAGCGTCGCTGTCAGCTTCCGTCTTGCCGAACCCCGTGGCAGACTCACTGACGAGACGGCCGCGATGACGCCATCATGACAGGACATGCTGACAGTTCAGGGGCTGGCGGGGAGAGTCATAAAACTGGTGTAATCCTTTAACTAATTATAGAATAATCGTTTATAGGTACTACGGTCAATTGGCACAAGGGCTGCTTTAGCCTGTGTACGGCTGCAATGGGGCGGCCGACAATTAGGAAATGTCCCACAAGGAGGATGAACGATGAAATTAGTGAAGTATGCAAACCGGAGCCCTTTTGAGACCGCCTTGGACCGATTCTGGACCCTTCCGACGATCGATCGGTTCTTCGACGTCGACGTCGATGAGAACGCCGGCGATACGCTGACGCGCGCGCCGCGCACGAACATCAGTGAGACGGAGAAGGCGTACGAGTTCACCGTGGAGATGCCCGGGTTGTCCAAGAAGGACGTCGATGTCGCCATCGAGAGCGACAGGCTGGTGATCCGCGGCGGAACACAGAGCCAGGCTGAGGAAAAGAGCAAGGACCTCGTCCGTCGGGAGTTCAGCAGCACGCGTTTCGAGCGCAGCTTCACGATCGGTTCCAAGATCGATCGCGAGAAGATCTCGGCGAAGATGGACAATGGTGTGCTCACCGTGACGGTGCCGAAAGCCGAGTCATACGTCGGCCGCAAGATCGACATCGCATAACAGGCCAGTGGAGGAGTGACCGAGTCACTCCGAATCGAAGAGCCCGGGTGCCCCGCACCCGGGCTTTTTCATTGGCAAGCACCGGGCGTATTGGCACAATGATCGCTCGCCGGTGTATCC
>Ga0055520_10000005_pt1 | contig 15325 bp, 12 predicted proteins | sample White_ThreeSqC_D_2_FD_57970 | JGI IMG/M metagenome (GOLD analysis project Ga0055520, IMG submission 57970) | Wetland microbial communities from the San Francisco Bay, California, USA, that impact long-term carbon sequestration - White_ThreeSqC_D1 | ecosystem: Environmental > Aquatic > Marine >... | reverse complement strand
GGCGGGCTTCTCTTCGGCGGGTGGCTGTTCGATTTCCGGTCGTGGGAATCGACCTTCTATGTCGATTCGGCGGTCTATGTCGCTGCGGCCATCGCGATGATCCCCGTGCTTTTCCTCCATGCAGGACACCGGTCCACCGACGAGCCGTTGGTCAAGCATCGCGATCCCGGTCACACCGTGCGCGCAGTCCACAAGGCGATAGCGGACGGCGTGCGCCTTATCCGTGCGGACCGGTACATCGCTGTCAGCCTGCTCACGCAGAGCTCACTGTTCGCCGTGGGCGGCGCTTTGTCGGTGATCGCCGTCGCCCGCGTCCAGGAGGTGGCGCAGGTGGAGCGAGCGTTCTTCCTGGCCCAGGTCGGGGCTGCGTTGTTATTCGGCCTCGTCATCGGCGCGGGGATCAGCGGATTCGCGCGTTCCCGCGCGCGGGCGGACCACGTGATTTCCGTGTCCGCCCTGCTTGCCGGCGTGGCGATCGCCGGCGTCGGACGAACGGAGACGATCATTCCCATGTCGATCTGGGCGGCGCTGCTGGGCGCATCGATGTCCCCGCCCTTCGTGATTACGGAGACCGTGATCCAGCGCAATACCCCCAGGGAGTTCCTCGGCCGGGTATTCGCGGCCCGGGAAGCCCTGATAAAGGCCGCATTTCTGGCTGCCGCCGTTCTGGCCACCGTTGCCAACCAGTTCTACAGCAAGCCTTCCATTCTGGTGGCTCTAGGCCTGTTTCTTGCACTTCTCGGCGTCGTTCTCGAACGAACACGCTGGCTCAAAGCGCAACCAACAGACTAGAGGTGCCTGGATGAAAATCGTTGAGAAGATGGTCCGGGAGATGTTCGCCCGGCTGATCAACATCGAAGTCAAACCCGAAGTAATGGAAAAACTCATCCCGGTAATCGAGGGCGTGACCGAAAAGGTCAACGGCCAGCTCGATCTCGATACCGTGCAGGGACAGAACACTTTTCGCGCGCTGATATGCAGCATGGTGGCCCATGGCTGGGGGCTCGGCATGCACCCCGATAACAATCCGATCAACAACCTCGACGAGAAACCCCTCGAGGTCAAGACGTGCAAGGACATCCTGATCCCAGTCGAAACACTGCAGTCGATCCGCTACGTCAAGAAAGACGAATACGGGCGCGTGAAGAAGGCGCTGTTCGAGCCGGATCAGAACTCTCGTATCTGGGGTTCGATCGACGACATGCTGACGCGTCTTGCGAAAGAAAAGTGGCAGGAATAGGGCGCTAATCAGGGGCGTTGCTGTTGCGTTTTTCCAGTTCGAGAACCCTTCCGTCCTCTTTGTACTCAACGCTATCCATAATCTTCCGCATCAGGTAGACGCCTCTGCCCGAAGATCGCATCACATTGTCGCCCTTAGTCGGGTCGGCAACCGTTGCGACATCAAATCCGCTGCCGTTGTCGCGCACTCTGATCCGGAACCGGGAGTGGCTCACGTAGATCTGAATGGCGACTTTCTTCTCGACCTGCGAATCGTTGCCATGAACGATTGCATTGGTGATCGCTTCATCGCAGGCAAGCGGAACGTTGATACGGGTATCCTGCGGGGGGAACCCGAATTCCTTCAGCAGCAGACTGATCTCGTGGTTGATACCAAGAACGTAGCCCAGGTCGCTCGGAATCAACATGTCGAGACGTGCCTGCGCCCGTCGCATGAGGTCAGGATTGCGTTTGTACTGGGTTGTGCTCGGTCCGGCGGATGAAATCTCCGTGACCATGTTGATCCGGTCGAATGGCGGCAGGAGAATGCTGTGCACACCCATCGACTGGAGCCGCAGCGAATTCTGCTGATCGCACGACTCGCAGATCACCATCAGGACGAGCTGCGGGTAATCGAGGCGCAGTTGCCTCAACGCCAGCGCGTCAATCGCATCACACGACTGTTCGATGAGCAGAACAAAAGCGAGCCCGGGGTGTCCCGCCCGTTCGAGGTCTTCCGCCAGCCGTCCGATATTGGGATAACGTCCCTGCACGGCCGGCATCTCGGCGCATTCCGCGGAGAGTCTGTCGAAAAGGGTCGGGTCCGACGTGACCACATGTACCGGGGTCTTTCCCCGAAGACCTGGATCGACGGTCGGTTGAGAGGGTGCCACTGAATCAGAAGATTTCTTGGCCATCCGCCAGTATCTCGTTGAGGGCCTCTTTGAAATAGTTCGTCGAATTCGCGACTTCCGGGCCGACCTTGTCTTTGTACAACTCCCAGGACTTCTTGATGTCCTCGCCGAGGGCACTCATCAGCGTGCCTTCCTCCAGGGCCTGGTCGCGCTTTTCACGGTTGTACCAGAGAATATCGGACACGAGAACACGCGCCAAGCGTTTTGCACGGTCTTCTTTGCTGCGGCCACCACGGGGCGCTGCTTTGGGCGTGGGAGCGTCTTCTACCGGCGCATGCGATTCGACAGTTTCGTGGGCCTCCTGCGTCGTTGCCGAAGCAGGAACATTCTCCGGGGTGGGTGTCGGTGGCGCCAGCTCGATTGACGGAGGGGCCGGCATCGAATTCGATTCACGTGACGCACCCGCGGACACGGACACTTCGATCGGTTCGTTGCGCGGTTCGAGCACAAAAACCGATTTGCACTTCGGACATCTCACCTTGAGCGGATCGGCAGGCACTTTGTCTTGCGGTAGGAAGTACCTGGCTGCACATCCCTGGCACTGGATTATCATCTTAAATTACCACCTTGCTCGGCTCGCGGCGCTGCCTGTCGGCCGTCCCGCTGCACCCCATTTGCACGATGCAGTTATTTCGCGTGAAGGCGACAGAGGGTCTCAAATTGCACAACTTTCCCCGACTACACGCTAAGCTTCACGCGCTTATCGCTTACCCGCGACATCGAAGCAACTATCACGCCAAGGATACGCGGGGTGACCGCCGATGTCAGGCGGTCATCTGGGTGATCATGTCTTCGGTGACGACCGCCCGGATGTGACGTCGGCATCGTTTGCCATCGGACGTGGCGAGACCTGGATCCTCCTCGAGCATCTGGCGCACCTTCTGACCCGTGATCTCGACGAGCCGCTGATCGCTCAACGGGTTGGCCACTTTGAAACCCGGGACGCCGTGCTGACGCGTTCCCAGAAACTCTCCCGGACCACGGATCCGCAGGTCCTCTTCGGCGATCCGGAAGCCGTCGGACTGGTTGACCAGCACCTCAAGGCGTTCCATCGTCTCGGGTCCGACGTTTTCCCCGGTGAGCAGGAAGCAATACCCCTCACGACCACCGCGGCCGACGCGGCCGCGAAGCTGATGCAATTGCGACAGGCCGAAGCGCTCGGGGTGATGAACGGCCATGATGGTCGCGCTGGGCACGTGCACACCCACCTCGACGACGGTCGTCGTGACGAGCACGCGGACATCACCGTTCGAGAAAAGCGTCATCATTCGGTCCTTGTCGGCCATCGACATCCGCCCGTGCAACAGGCCGAGACGCGCCCCTTTCAACGGCCCCTTCGAAAGTTCCTCGTAGGCCGATTCCGCCGCTTCCAGATCCTGCTTCTCAGTCTCCTCGATCACCGGGTAGAGGAGGTATGACTGCTCGCCCTCTTCCTGACGCTGGCGAATGTAATCGTACATCGCGGGCCTTTTCGCCGGCGGCACGAGGCGGGTCGTGATGGCCGCGCGCGTGGCCGGCATTTCGTCGATGACGGACAGATCGAGGTCGGCATAGGCACACAGCGCAAGCGTACGCGGGATCGGCGTTGCGGTCATCACGAGCAGATGCGGGCTCTGCCCATCGCGAACGAGGGCTGCACGTTGCCGTACTCCGAAACGATGCTGTTCGTCGATCACGATCAGGCCGAGATCTTTGAACGAAACGTCGGACTGAATCAGCGCGTGTGTCCCGACTACGAGTTGAATACTCCCGTCGGCAATGCCGGCGTGAACGCGCCTCTTGTCGGCCGGTTTGAGCGAGCCGATGAGACACGCCGAGCGGACGCCGAGTGCGTCGAGGTACGGCGTCAGCGTCTTGTAGTGCTGCAGCGCGAGGATTTCCGTCGGGACCATCATCGCAGCCTGAGCGCCGCCCTCGACGGCGGCAAGTAACGCCGCACATGCGACAACCGTCTTGCCGGAGCCCACGTCCCCCTGAAGCAGGCGGTTCATTCCCCGCGACGACGAGACGTCCCTCTTGATCTGGTCCAGGACCGCGCGCTGCGCCCCGGTCAGTTCGAAGGGGAGTTTATCGATGAACCGTCCGGCGAGTTCGAACGGGACGTCGAGGCGCCGGCGGCGTGTGTCGTTGGCACGGTTACGCCGCAGCAACGTCAATATGAGCTGCATGTAAAACAGCTCCTCCACCTTGATTCTCATAAGCGCGCGATCGCGCAGTTCCATGTCGTCGGGAAAATGCATCGCGCGTATCGCCTCGGACCGCTCGGGCAGGTTGAGTTCAGTGACGACGCTCGACGGCAGGTTTTCCTCGATCACACCGCTGTAGTCATTCAGCACGCGCATCATCAGTTCCCGCAGATACCGCTGTGTTACACCCTGCGTCAACGGATAGACCGGCACGATCCGGCCACCCGAGATCAGCTGTTCGTCGAGGTCTTCACCGACGAGCTCAAAATCCGGATTGACCACCTGCCGCTGCCCGCGAAAATGGCGCAGTTCCCCACTGACGATCATCTCGCGACCCGGCTTGAGGTGTTTCAGCAGATACGGCTGGTTGAACCAGACAACTTGAATAACGCCCGTATCATCGCCGATCGCCGCCGTTACAATATTGCGGCGCCCACGCGGGCGGCGATTCGAAGACGTCAGCACCTGGCCCACGAACGTCGTCTCGATGCCAGTGGGAATCTCGGCGATCGGCGTCAGGTTCCGGCGGTCGAAATACTTGCGAGGAAAGTGCGTCAGGAGTTCGTTGACGTTACTGATACCGAGATTGCGCAGCCGGGTCGCTTTTGCGGGCCCCACGCCTTTCAGGTATTGGCAAACGTCCACCAGCGAACGTTCTTTCGCAGAGGAGCCACGATTCGAGCTCGAAGCGGCTTGTGGCACTGAGTAACTCCCTTTTTGTTGAGCGCAGGCGGTATTTTAGCGGATGGGGCGAGAAGGGTCCATTGTTACCGTGCTCAACAGGACCACCAATGGTCGTTAAGTCGTCGCGTGTCTGCACTAAGAATGATCGCCTTAGCATCGACATTACGAAGATTGCCTAACCCATTGAGCGGTTGTTCGTTCCGACGGGGCATAAATATCGCGAAAGGAAGTGGCGGAGAAATGCAGTCAAATGTCTCCCCACCAATTGACAGATAGATGAAACGTGCATAGACTCACGTGTGGAAGGGTTCTCGAGAAATTGTGAGCCCGGTAGTTCTGGGACAACCTTTCCTCTTCCTGTATCCTTGTTCCTTGTGCTTCGGAAAACGTTTCCCTGGGAACCCTTCCATAAATTCTTTTGCCGGTCGCTCAGGCGTCCGGCATTTTCATTTTCTCGGACGTCATCAGTGTGCGCGCGACAAGATCTCCGGGGTGGGACGACACGTACTCGCGCAACAATTCGTCCGCCTCGCCCCCGCGCCCGTCTCTACGCATCGTAATCACGACACCACACAGCGCGTCGCCGTAGTGGGGATTGATCGTCAGGCTCCGCCGATAGGCGGCCTCCGCCTCGGCCGTAGCGCCTCTTTTCAGCATAACGTCTCCGAGGATCTTATGCAGGTCGGCGTAGTCAGAGTGGGTATTGATTGCCTCTCTGATGACGGCTTCCGCTTCTTCAACCTCATTGTCCCGGACATGAGCGAGCGCGAGCGTCTTTTGCGCCTCTGCGTGATCCGGTCTGGCCGATGCCGCCTCGCGAAGGTAGTGCTTCGCGTCCTTGACGCTGCCCATCTCCAGACACGCGGCGCCCAGCATGCACAGAACCTCGGCACGGTTCTCAACCGTCTCGGCGACGTCCGCGACCATCTCGAAGTGGCGCCGTGCCTCATCCCATTCGCCCATCGAGGCGCTGTGAATCCCGGAATCCACGTGAGCGGCAAACAGGTCCGGCTTTATCGACAGGGAATGCTTGAGGGCCTCACTGGCTTCCCCGTTCTCGCCAAGTGCGTGAAGTGCGAGCCCTCGCAGGTAGTGGGCCTTCGCGTATTTCGGTGATATCTGCAGTGCATCTTCGAACGCTTCACGCGCGCCTGCGAACTCGCCCAGCGTCAGACAAACCACTCCGTACTGGCAGTGGACGTCGGCGTATTTGCTGCCGCCCGCGCGCGCTTTCGCCAGTTGCTCGCGGCTCGTCGTATATTCCCCGGCCGCGAAGTAGGCGATCCCAAGATAGTAACGCGCGTCGACATAATCTTCGTTGATACCGACCGCCTTCTTCAGCGAATCCACGGCGTCGATCAGCCGCCCCGCCTCGAGCAGTGAGATCCCGAGCTTGCAATGGAGATCGGGGTATTCCGGCTTATGCGCGACTGCCCGTCGGAACATTCCGACAGCAAGTTCGAAATCGCCGCGGTTGAACGCGACAGTTCCTTCCTTGACCCAGTTCTCGAAACCGATGTTTTCCATAACGAGTTCGCGCAGTTCGTGCAGGGCGGGAACGTCGAACGATTTCGCCTCGAGCTTGTCGACAAGGATGCGGCTCAGCGGATGCGGCGTTCGACGGGTAATCGCGAGCGCGCGGGAAAAGGCAGAGTCGGCGCGTTCGAAATAGCCGGCGTCGTGGAGGGCGATGCCGAGATAGCAGATCGCTTCGGCGTATTCCGGATTGAGCTCGATGGCTTTTTCGAAACGTTCGATGGACTCATCGAAGCGACCGTCGTGGTGGTTGACGACTCCGATGTAATAGTAGAGGTCGGCATAGTGGGGGTTTTCGTTTATCGCGATCTCGAAATGCTCGTAGGCTCTCTCGAGTTGACCGCGATAGAAATGCGCGATACCGATCTTGGCGTGGGCCTCGGCGGCGTAGAACGCACCGAGCTTTGCGATTGGACTGCCGTGGCCGTCCGAGTCCGATATCACGTCTTCGAGGATTGAGACGGCCTCATCGTAGTGGCCATCGTTGAACAGCTGAATCCCGTTTTCGTAACTCTCGCCGGACGGCCCTTTGAACAACCGCGTCCAGAATGACAATCGCGCCCTCCCGCGCTAGTCGATCTGCTTACGCACGAACGTCGGTACCCGGAAACTATCGGTATTGAACGACCGAATCGAACCGTTGTCCATCACGACCGTTTCGTCTTCCTCCGGGGGGGGCGGAGGCGTTTCGTCCTGCAGTTCGATGACGCCACGGTCGGAATCCAGTAACTCGGTGAAATCGATCTCTCCTCCGTCGGCCACGGGTTCGGCCACCACAGGACGAGGCGGAACCGCATGGATGGGTGTGACGGGTATCGACCGATGGATCCGCGGCGGGTCAGGCGCCGGCGGTTCCGGTGTCATGGGCTCGGCCGTGGGCGGCACAACGGCACGCTGCGGGGGCGTTGCCGTGCGCGGCGGCGTCCGGCGTGGCTCTTGAGAGACGTCTGCCATATTCCGGCGCGGCGCCGTCTCGGTCGCGGCCGCCTTCGTGAAACCCGTGGCGATGACCGTCACGTGAATCTCGTCGTCCGCCATGTCGTCACGAATCACCGTACCGAGAAAAACGTGGGCGCCGGCTCCCGCCTCCGAATTAACGATACTGGCGGCCTTACTGATCTGCTTGATACCGAGCGACGGCGACCCGGTCACGTTGACCAGAATACTGTTGGCGCCGCGAATCGATACGTCGTGCAACAGCGGGCTGTTGATGGCCATGCGCGCGGCGTCCTCGGCGGCATTCTCGCCGATGGCAACCCCGGTGCCCATCAACGCGGCCCCGCCGTCCCGCATGACGCTGCGGACGTCGGCGAAGTCGAGGTTGACGATCCCCGTCTCGGTAATGAGATCTGAGATCCCGCGGGTGGCGTTGCAGAGGACGTCGTCGGCCTGAGCGAACGCATCGAGCATCGTCGTTGAATCGTCCGCCGTCTCGAGGAGTTTGTCGTTGGGAATGATGATCAGTGTGTCGACGGCGTTCTCCAGCTCTTCGATGCCGACTTCGGCCTGCTGCATGCGCGGATTTCCCTCGAAGAAAAACGGCCGGGTGACGATGCCGACGGTCAGCGCACCCTCCTCCTTGGCCACGCGAGCGACGATCGGCGTCGCTCCGGTGCCGGTGCCGCCGCCCATACCGGCTGTCAGAAACACCATATCGGCGCCTTTGACGCAGGCACGAATCGCCTCGATGCTCTCTTCGGCGGCCTCGCGTCCGACGACGTGATCGCCGCCGGACCCCAGCCCGCGTGTGAGATCCTCACCGATCTGCAATTTTTCGAATGCCCGTGACTCACGCAGCACCTGAAGATCCGTGTTGATCGCGATAAAATCGACACCACTAAAGCCCCCATCGACCATTCGATTAACCGCGTTGCCCCCGGCACCGCCGACGCCGATTACCCGAAGGATCGTCAGTCTGCTTTCTTCTTCCATTTGAAAACGCATCACGTTCTCCTTTTCCGCTGGTTAGATGAAACTGGCGATCGCACGCTTCAGGTGGCCGAAAGACCCCATCAACCGCCTGGCAGTACCACCTTTATTCTCGATCAAATCGGGCGTCTGCTGTGCATGCAGGAGCCCGACGCCGGTTGCAAAACGGGGATGGCCGACGACCTCGGCCAACCCCTCGACGCCCCTGGGGACGCCGAGTCGAACCGGCAGGGCGAATACCTGTTCGGCGAGATTGGTCACGCCTTCGAGCATCGATGAACCTCCCGTGAGCACGACCCCCGCACCGAGGGATTTGCGCACGCCGCTCTCGCGTATCTGCCCTTCTATCAAGGAGAACAGCTCCGCGACGCGGGGTTCGATAATGCCGGCGATCAATTGTCTCGCCAGGCGTCTCTTCTCGTTCGTCCCGACCGAAGTGACCTCAACGGTCTCTTCACCCCGGACGAGCGCGGAGAGCGCGCATCCATGACGAACCTTGATCTCTTCGGCATGCGCCTGCGAGGTACGCAGGCCGTATGCGAGATCGCTCGTCACGTTGTTGCCGCCGAGTCCGATGACACCGCTCGCCACCACACCACCCTCGACGAACACAATCACGTCCGTCGTTCCCCCACCAATATCGAGGACCATCACGCCCATTTCGCGTTCGTCCTCGGTGAGCACCGCCAGGCTCGACGCCAACGGCTCCAACACGATTTCGCCGACTTCGATGTCGGCGAGATCGAGTGACTTCGCAACGTTGTCGAGAGCCGGCCGGGACGCCGTTACGACGTGCACACGCGCTTCGAGTCGCGACGCGTACATGCCGGCAGGCTGCCGTATGCCACGCTGGCTGTCAACAATATACTCCGTTGGAAGGGTATGAATGATTTCCCGATCGTATGGCAAGGAAAACTTTCGCGCAGCGGCAATCGCACGCTCCACATCGTCATCCGTTATCTCTTCGTCGATACTCGGAATGGCGACGACGCCGCGACTGTTCATACTGCGGATGTGTTCGCCGGCCGCCCCGACGTTACACCGCTTGATACTGAATCCCGCCATCTGCTCGGCTTCGCGAACCGCGCGGTCGACAGCGGCCGCAGCCTTGTCGATATCGACGACGACGCCCTGTTTGAGTCCTTCCGCCGGGACCGTACCAACACCGATCACCCGCGGGGCGTCGTGCCCCATTTCGGCGATCATCGCAGACACTTTGGTCGTACCCAGATCGACACTCGCTCTCATCTTGCTCTCGTTTTTCACCGGTCACCTGCCTTCGTCAAATGTGTCCACGGACAACGACCTGATCTTCGAACCGGAGGTCGATCAGCCTCGCGTTTTGCTCCCGCTCGGCGAGCGAACCCTTTAATAGAAAGTACTTTCTGAGACGTTTCTCATAGTCCGCTTCACCCAGTACGATGACAAAGTCCTTGGTCAGGGAGCGGATGGAAATCCCGGCGCCGTCGACCCTCAGTTCGGAGATATCGGAGGCGAAATCACCGCCGAACGATTTGCACAGAGACAGCGCGTTGAGCGCCCGGGCCAGCCCGGGAGACCCGCTGATTCTGCCCGGCGTGACGTCGCCCGCCGCGACTCCTGTGATGATGGGAAGGTCCAGTTTCGACGAGTAGTCGTCGTCGACCATCACCATGCCCGCCGCGTCGACTTCGAGGAAGCGGTCCGTGAATACGAGCGCGACGGGCTGTCGTTCGACGATTGTGCACGATACGCGCCCCGGCAGTATCCGCCTCAGGCCCGCGCTCTCGACCCGGGGCAGCGCCTCGAGCCGCTCCTCGTACGCATCCAGCGGAGACAGCAGTATGTTTTCCCCAACCAGGTCGTGCACAATTTTCTCGAGATCGTCGCCCTCGATGCGATCGAGGCCGTCGAAGACCACCTCTGTGATGGCGAAGCGCTCCGACGTCGTCAGGAAGTCGTAGCAGTACATCGCCGAGACGATGAGAACCCCGATGGCGAGGACAGTTGCCACGCGAGTGACGGCGGCCCGCAACGCGCGGCGCTTTTCTGATTTGGTTTTACCGATTCCCAATGATCACGACCTCCGTTTTAAGGACGACCCCAAACTTTCGCTTCACCTCTCGCTGCATGAGCCGGATCAACGCCTCGACATCCTTTGCCGTGGCCTTGCCTTCCTTGTTAACGATAAAATTCGCGTGCATATCCGATATCATGGCGCCTCCGCGCCGGGTCCCTTTCAGCCCGCACTTCTCGACCATCTCGGCGGCAAACCCCCCGGGTGGATTGACGAAGGTGCTGCCAAATGTCCGCTCCCAGATCGGTTGCGTTTCCTTGCGCCCCAGCGATCGCCTGTAAGCTTCATGATTTATCTCTCCAGGCGGACAGTGAAATGTCGCCGACAGCACAACCGACCCTTCGGGCAGGTGACTGCGGCGATAGCTGAACCGGATGTCCTGTGGCTTGAGCACATGTTCCACACCGTCGCGATCGACGATTCGAGCGCGCCTCAATACGTCCTTCACCTCTCCGCCAAACGCGCCGGCGTTCATGCGAACGGCACCTCCAACGGTACCGGGGATACCGATGCCGAACTCAAGTCCGGTGCGACCCATTTTCGTCATTTTTCGCGACATGAGTGCGAACGACGCACCGCCCTGTGCGGACACGGTCGTCTTGTTCACCTTTACTTTGGACAACGGCGACCCCATCTTGACCACCATGCCGTCGAAGCCACCGTCGCGAACGATCAGGTTGGACCCCTTGCCCACGGCGGTGTACGGCAGCCCCCGCTTCCAGGCGTAGTGAACGATTCGGCCGACCTGCCCCATCGTCGATGGAATAGCGAGCAACCGCGCGGCCCCGCCGACGCCGATCGTCGTATGCCGCGACATGGGTTCGTCGGTACGGAGTCCGTCCTTCAGTATTCGTTTCAAATCCCTGGCCATCGCTTTCCATTCCGCATCGGTCATCGTTCACGCCCGTCCGAGAGCGTCCAGAACCATCTCACTTGCGCGTGAGATATCCCCCGCCCCCATCGTGATCACCATGTCGCCCTTCTTTACTTCGTCCGTGACCTGACTGACCAATGCCTCGAAGGAAGCCGCATACGCTACGTTCACGTCCGCCTCTTTGACGCGGTCGATGATCGTCGACGCATCGATTCCCTCGATCGGCGCCTCGCCGGCGGGATAAATATCCGTGATCAGAACCTTGTGTGCGCCGATGAAGCAGCGGCCGAATTCCTCAGCCATCGCCTGTGTTCGAGAGTAGCGGTGCGGCTGAAACAGGACAAAAATGCGGCGATCGAAATTGCCTTTCGCCGCAGCAATCGTCGCCGCAATTTCCGTCGGGTGATGCCCGTAGTCGTCGACGACGAGAACACCGCCGCCCGATTCACCTTTGATCTCAAAACGACGGCCGACCCCCTCGAACCCCTCAATGCCCCTCGCGATCGCCTTGAAAGAGATTTCCATGTCGATCCCCACCGCGATGGCGGCGAGCGCATTGCGGACATAGTGTTCTCCGGGGATACTCAGATGTACCTCTCCCAGTTCTCCGCTTCGGTCGGACACGGAAAACCGGGTGCCGGACTCGTCACGCTGCTTGACGGCGCCCATCAAATCCGCGTCACCTCCAAGCGAATAAGTGATCCGGCGCCGCTGAATTCGTCCTTCGATCGCGCGCACGTTCTCGTCGTCGTTACACAGGATCACGGCGCCGTAGAACGGAACGCGGTTCGCGTACTCGACGAAGGCATCCTGGATCGCAGTCATGTTTGTGTAGTGATCGAGATGTTCGTAATCGATGTTCGTGATCACGGCGATGGATGATGGCAAACGAACGAATTGCCCGTCGCTTTCGTCCGCTTCCGCTACGATGTAGCGTCCGCTCCCCAGCCGGGCGTTCGACGAGATCGCATGGAGCTTGCCACCGACGATCACGGTTGGATCCAGCTTTCCACTGCTCAACACGGAAGCAACGAGAGACGTCGTGGACGTCTTTCCGTGCGATCCGGCCACGGTCACGGCGAATTTCAGCCGCATGAGTTCTGCCAGCATCTCAGTACGCGGGATAACCGGGATGCCGAGGCGTCCGGCGGCCGCGACCTCCGGATTCGTAGCGCTCACCGCGCTCGAATAGACAACGACATCGGCCCCTTCGACGTTGGCACCGTCATGTTGAAACGAAATCGATGCGCCCAACTCTCTCAGACGGTCGGTGGTGTCGGTGCGGCGAAGATCCGACCCTGTCACATAGAAACCCAGGTTCGACAACACCTCGGCCATACCGCTCATGCCAATTCCGCCAATGCCAACGAAATGAATGCGTTTGGTTCTACCAAGAAAAACCATGTGACCTCAGAATCCCAGGGCTACGGCGTGGCGCGCGTCACCCTTTTTTTTTACAAATTCACTGATCGTTTCCGCCGCCACGCGGGCCGCGTCGGGCTTTGCCCACCCCTTCATCGCGTCGGACATCTCTGCGCGGCGCGAAGTATCATCGAGCAACGCGACGAGTTGTTTCGTCAGCGCATCTCCCGTCAGGCGGTCGTCCCTGATAACAACCGCGCCGCCCTGCTTTACCAGCTCGGCTGCATTCTCCGCCTGGTGGTTGTCGGCCGCCCAGGGGTAAGGAACGAACACCGTCGGCACACCAAATGCCGCGAGTTCGAAGACCACCGAAGCCCCCGCCCGGGCCACCGCGATGTCGGCCACCGTATAGGCCGCACCCGGATCATCCAAATAGGACAACACCTTGACGCGACGCTCATCGCCTTCGAACTGCTTCCGCGCTGCCTCGAAATCGTTGATGCCGGTGAGAATGACGGCCTGTATGTCGCGGCTCTTGCGGACCGCCGCGATGGACGCCGCGCCGGCCACGTTGAGTGAGTGGGCGCCGCGGCTCCCGCCGATGATGAGGATTGTTTCCAGTTGCGGATCCAGCCCCAGTTGCGTGGCGGCATCGACACGTGTTTTCGCGTCAAACCGGCGAAACGGATTGCCGATTGCGTCACATCGAACATGTGCCGGGAAATATTTCTTTGAAGACTCGAACGACGCCAGCACGAGGTTGGCGAAGCGCCCAAGACGGCGATTGACGAGACCGGGAATGCTGTTCTGCTCCTGCAGTACGCGTGGAACTCCAAGAATGATCGCCGCCACCACCGCGGCAGCGCTGGCGTAGCCGCCAGTCCCGACGACAACGTCGGGCCGGAATCGCCGCGTAACCGAGACTGCCCGGCGCACTGCATCGACAAACACGAAAGGCGTCGTCAGTTTGCGAATGATGGACGCGCCGCGCAGCCCGCGTCCGGGCAGAAGTTCATAGCGTACACCCATTCCATCGAGAAGCGTCTCTTCCATGCCGCCTCGCGCCCCGATGAAAAGGGCGTCAACACCGTCCGCCCGAAGTGCGAGTTGCTCATGCATCGCGACGGCCGGGTAGAGGTGTCCACCGGTCCCACCTCCCGCAAAAATCACGCGCAACATTCCGTTGGTCCGACCGGTCATGCGTGGCGCAACCCTCTTTCCTTTTCCGGCTCGTGCAATCGCCGGGAAATATTCAGCAAAACGCCCGCCGCGAATGCGTTGACAACCAATGCCGAGCCTCCATAACTGATAAAAGGCAGCGGCAGCCCTGTTACGGGGAACAACCCCGTCGCCACGTACATATTGAGTACGGCGTAGAGAAAGATCGACGTCCCGATACCGACGACGAGCATCTCCCCGAAATGATCTGAACAGAGACGTGAAATCTTCAGGGCGCGAAGTATGAACAGCAGAAACAGACCACTGACGATCAGTGTCATCACGAGCCCGCCCTCTTCTCCGAGAATCGAGAAGATGAAATCCGTATACGCATCCGGCAACCAGTTGAGCTTCTGTTGACTGTCCCCGAATCCGACGCCAAAAACGCCGCCGGAACCAAAGCCGATCAATGATTGGTGCACCTGCCAGTTGAGCTCATGGGTACCGTCGGAGCCGTTTATAAAGGCGGCCACCCGGTCACGCACGTAACCGCTCTGGAAAACCTTGATGGCGGCGCCCGACAGACCCAGGGCCGCGAAGCCGGCCAGATGAAGGAGGCGCGCTCCGCCCACAAACAACATGACGAGAGCAATGGCCGTCGTCGCCGAGGCTGTCCCGTAGTTGGGTGTCGCCGCGATAGCGGCGGCCACGAGGGTGATCACGGCTGCTGCAGGCAGGAACCCTCGTTTGAAGTCGGTAATGTCGTTCCCGGCTCTCGTGATCCAATAGGCGAGAAAAAATATCAGCGAGAGCCGCGCGATCTCCGCCGGCTGGAGCGATGTATTCGTCATCGGCAACAGATACCAGCGAACCGTGTCGCGCACTGTATGGCCGAACACGAACAACCCCAGCATCAACACGACTCCAACGAGCAACAGCATCGGTGCGATCTTGCGATAGATACGGTAGTCGACCCTCATGGCAAACATCAAAGCGAGCAACGCGAGCGCGGCACGTCCGGCGTGGCGGCGCATGAGCGCGAAGTGATCTTCAAAAAGTCCACCGGCAAAGAATGAACTCGATGATGCCACCAGACTCACGCCGATCCCCATAAGGAACAGAACAATAAATAGAATGCGGCGGTCACAGTCGATCGCCAGCGCGTTCTTCACGGAGGTGACGTCCCGGCGCAACGATTTCGTGTTCGTAGATTTCATTCTCTGTTTCTCGTTTGTCAATTTTCGCTAACTTCCCAGTTTCGCTACTGATCGGCGAAACGCTTCCCCGCGGTCCTCATAATTCTTGAACATGTCGAAACTCGCACAGGCGGGGGCGAGCAAGACCGTGTCGCCTGGCTGAGCAGCGTCCTGCGCCATCGACACCGCTGAATCCATGTCCTTCGCCTGCA
>Ga0055520_10000004_pt1 | contig 15367 bp, 12 predicted proteins | sample White_ThreeSqC_D_2_FD_57970 | JGI IMG/M metagenome (GOLD analysis project Ga0055520, IMG submission 57970) | Wetland microbial communities from the San Francisco Bay, California, USA, that impact long-term carbon sequestration - White_ThreeSqC_D1 | ecosystem: Environmental > Aquatic > Marine >... | reverse complement strand
GTTTCATTTGTCTGGCTCCTGATCTGGGATTCGTGTTCCGGCTCGCGCGCCATTATACATTACATATTTGCCGAAGTCGACGTCGTGTCAGCTTCCCGCGCCGTGGTCTCCAGCGATAAGCCTCGGTACCGTGGCCACTTTGCTCAGCACACGGTCTTCGATATCGTCGACGAAAAGCTGCATGTGGGGAAACGGGATCTGGATGCCGGCTGCGTCGAGTGCGAGCTTCGATGCTTCCAGCACGTCGCTGAAAACAGGCATTTCGGTTTTAGCGTCGCGGATCCAGACACGGACAAGCAGGTTCACGCTCGAGTCGCCCAGTTCGACGACGACAACGCTGACCTCCGGATCGGTGGCAACTCCGTCGACCGCTGCCACTGCGTCGAGGAGAACCTTGCGCGCTTTGGGAATGTCTTCTTTGTACGCGATCCCGACCGGTACGTCGACGCGCGTCTCACCATGCTTGGAATGGTTTACGACTACTTCATCGATGATGTGTTTGTTCGGGATGATAACGTATGTGTTTTGGTTTGTACGGATCCTCGTCGAGCGCAGCGTGATGTTGGTTATCGCTCCGTATTGCCCCTGCACGCGAACGAAATCTCCGACCTTGAACGGTTTGTCCATAAAGATCACGAAACCTGCGATGACGTTGGACAGGAGATCCTGCGCGGCGAACCCCACCGCGATTCCGACGACGCCGATTCCGGCGAGGGCGGCACCCACGTTGATGCCGACCTGACTCGCCGCCATTACGAAGCCAAAAACAAGCAACATAAAGCGATATATTTTGTCCACGAGAAGTGACACGAGCAACTTATCAAACCCGGATTTCCGGAGAATGGTTTCGAGCGAGCCCTTCGTGAGACGAAACAGAAGCCAGAACCCGAAGAAGATCAGGACGGCGACGAACACCCGTGGCACGAACCCCACAACATTTGTGATGATTTCCTCAACGTTCAAGAAACCTATTATTTTTTCCATCGGTTGCCTCCATGGTCAAGTGTCCATTCGAAGGTAACCGACTGGGATGCGTTGATAAAGTCGAAATGGGACCGTGGCTACTCGCCGACGAGAAGTAACTTTGCGTATGCGCCGTGCAAGCGTCCAAGTAGTTTCGCCAGGTGAAGCGTGAGAATAATCCAGAGAACGCCGACGGCCACCATCAGCGGCATCATCCAGTAGGGGAGATAGTACGAACCGCTTCCAATCTGGATTGGGACATCCCAGCCCATTTGCACAAACGGTTCTGCGATTCCCGCAAGACCCAGCAGGAACATCGTGACGAACAAGGTGAAATAAAAAATCCCCAGCGGCAATTGAATTACCATGTATAGAAACGTGGTCCACGTACGTCTGTCCATCACCATCGTCTTGAACCGGTTCCAGATGCCCACGCGTCTGTTCGAAAAGAGTGCACGTCGTGGCATCCGGACACCAAGTAGAGCTTCGATGATACGTCCCTCGACCATGGCGATTCCACGGACGGACAGCAGGAAGAGCGCGATCACCGGCAGCCCGATGATGAGAATAAGCATGCTCAGCGATAGTGTCATACCCACAACCGCCCAGTTGAAGTAGATGATGCCGGTGATGAATGAGAACAGCATGTAGAACAATGACGCGTACGCCCGTGGGGCGACAAACACTCCGAAAAACCGAGCGATCGGCGATCCTGGTGACGGTGTCTTCGGTGGGGCGAAAGGAGGTGTCACGCGCGCTTCCATTTGGAGGTAGGCTGCGGCGACTTCGGCCGGTGTACCGTACGTTTCCACCAGACCGTTCAGGACGGTCGACTCTGCTGTTCCTGAATCGGTTTGTGTCAGCTGGTCCAGGCCGCTCCTGAGATGTTCTTCTGCGTCTGACAACGCATCCTGCACCGTCGCCGGGTCGGCACCATCGAGTTCACGCCGGAGTTCGTTGAGATATGAGTCGACGCTTTCAAACATTCTGAGTTCCTTTCAAGGCGTTATCGACGAACCCCTTTGTCTGATTCCAGATGTGTTCCCACTGCACCAGCGTATTGCGGCCGGTGTCCGTTATGCGGTAGTAGCGTCGCGGGGGACCCGCCGCGGACGGTTCCACGCGACTCTCCAGAAGCCCGTTGCTCTCCATCGATCGCAGGACGGGATAGAGCGCACCCTGCTTCATCATGGCGGCGCCATCGTCCTGTGCCTGAACGATCTTCGAAATCTGGTACCCGTACATCGGTTCGGTTGCCCGGTCCAGAACCCCAAGCAGGGCCAGCGCCACGGTTCCAGCGTTGAGCTCTTTGCGGAACTTCTTATTTGCGGGAGTCGGGTCGATCAATCGTGTCCCTCGTTTCGGGGGGGGCGTCGCGGCGATATGCGCGGGCGACGCTAGTACACACTTAATACTAGTGCTTACTTATTAATAGTCCGGATTGTTGCACCGTCCAACAGATTAATTCTAACCTGTTGTGTATATGAGGTTTAAGGGGATAGGCTTAACCGGGGGGAGGTGCTAGAATGCCGTCCATGCACCGGACAATGGGCATCTGGCTACTGCTAGCGATCCTGCTGGCCCCGCTGGGGACGCGGGCGCAGATCATCAATACGCTTCGCGGATTTGACGACGATGCGCCCGGATGGGCCGGTCAGGTAGAGGGAGCCGTCGCCCTTGCCGATGGCAACTCGGACTACGTTGAATTCGGGTTCGCGGCCCGTGCGCAGCATCGGTCCGCCCGGCAACGGTGGCGCTTCATCGGACACCTACTGGATCGATCGTCGGAAGGTGTCACGATTGCGGAGAATCGGATGGCGCACATCCGGCACAACTATCATTTCGTTCCGCGAGTCAGCTCCGTCACTTTTCTCCAGGGACAGCACGATCGATTCCGCCGTTTAGAGACGCGTATCCTTGCCGGAATCGGGGCGCGGGCGGATCTGGTGCAGTCAGATGGATTCGATGCGGCGTTGAGCGCCGCGTATATGTGGGAGACGGAACAACTCACCGACGACGATATGGGGTTTACGACCGATCATCGTGCGTCGTGCTTTCTGAGTTTGCTCGGCAAGCCGTCGCCGACATTGAAGGTCGACGTATCGGCGTTTTATCAACCGCTTCTCAGAGACTTCCGCGACGCGCGGGCGTCGGTTTCTGCATCGGTGCGGGCGGACATCGTCGGGGGATTGTATCTCCTCATGAACTACGCGCTGGTGCACGATTCAAACCCGCCCGTCGGAGTGGAAGAAACCGATCAATCACTCCGTTCGGGCGTTGGGTTCGAGTTCTAGCGACACGGGTCGCGTCAGTCGACGGTAATCTTGGCGTCCTCGATGATGACCTCGTACTCGTATCCGAAGCCGTAGTCTTTGTCGATCGTGAGCAGTCCCTCTGCCACAAGCGATTCTCCGACCCCGACCGTGTAGTCGGTTGTGATCGTCAGATCATTGGTCCCTTCAGTTCCACTGCCGTCCCGAAGGTGAACCCAGTTCTTGCCCATCACGCCGGGAGTAAACTTTACAACCCTGCCGCGGACGACCACCTTCTTGCCGCTCAGTTTTGATTTCTCGGAATAGAGCGTGGCAATGTCGCTGCCGCCATCCGGCACTGAGATGCCGCTCAGGTCGACGGAAACTTCAGGATTTGACGACACCGGCGGGTGTGAGGGCTCACCGCCGGCGACCACAATCTCGGGAACGAAGTAGAGTTCGTCGAAGGTTCGGTTGAGTTTTTCGCTGGTGAAGTCTTCCATCAGCATTCCGGTCGCAACGCTGACGACCGTGCCCACGGTGACTGCCGTCTGCGGTCCCGCAGCCCATATTTTCTCGCTCCCGTTGTCGAGATGGACGTACGTATACCCACCGGCGTCCATGGTCTCAATGATCTTGCCGGAAAAATTTGATCCGTCCGTCATCCCCATTTGCGCATGAGGATTTGATTGCGTCGTCATCGGCGGCGCGATTGGCTCGTCGGTGGATTGCCCGCGAAAGACCAGGACGGCAATGGCTGCGGCGAGTATCACAACAACGGCGAACGCATATTTCTGCATCTTGACTCCTCCGATTAGAATACGTGGCCACGGCGGGCGGCCCGCGAACGTCTGATTATTCATCGATATCATATCTCACCGGAGTATTTCCGATACCGTGGATTTCCTCGGGTGGTCTACAAATGGTTTCAGTAAAACAATTTAACCCTCTGCCCGCATCGGGTCAACCACGGCTTTTTCGGCGTACGGTGAAGTGGTTTCATCTTCGTGGGAGCGATGCGCGACCGCCGGGGATGTCCGCATATTCTCGACCCTCAGAGCACGCGAAGAGAAACGCTGTGCCCAGGTGACAGTCTATCGAATTGATCATCCCGGTTTCGACGCGGTATCCTTATGACTGGATTCCATCGTTTCAACGGTGAAACGACACCCGACCCCCTCATCCTGGAACTCGCATCATGTGGCCACGCACCTTCATCACGATCATCTTTGTCCTTGCGACGTCGGCAGGCGTCACGCAGGGGGCGATGCATCAGTGGAGTCACTCCCACGGGAGCTTGACCGATCAAATCGCAACGTCGGTTGCGGTGGACAATTCGGGCAACGTCATCGTCGTGGGCCGGTTCGATGGCACCGTCGATTTTGGCGGCGGCGCGCTGGTCTCCGCAGGGCCGTCGGCTTGCACGTACATCGTGAAATTTGATCGTTATGGCAATCACGAATGGAGCAAGGTGCTCGGCGATACAATGGAGTACAGCACCAATAAGCTCGCGGTCGACGTGAATTCGAATATCTACCTCGCGAGCGACTTCAAGGGATCGCTCGATTTCGGAGGCGGTTCCATTGTCGCTCAGGGTTTTCGGGACGGTGTTATTGCCAAATTCGATCCTGCGGGCAATCACCTCTGGAGCCGGGACTTCGGAGGAACGTCGGCGCTCGTTGAAGTCGAAGCCGCCACGGTGGATCCCAACGGCAACATGGTTGTGGCCGGGAGGTTCACCGGAACCGTGGACTTCGGCGGTGGCGCCACTCTTAGCGCGACCTGGTTCGATACCAACGTCTACATCGTGAAGTTCAACACCGACGGTGCACACGTGTGGAGTAAGCGGTATCTCGGAGACCTCATTGAGATTAACTCGATCGCGACGGATCCAGGAGGGACGGTGGTGATGGCGGGCAACCACGGCGATACGTTCGACTTCGGCGGCGGGCCGCTGACGGCCGATCTGCTCAATATTTTCGTCGCCGCCTACGACGGGGCGGGGAACCACAAATGGAGTCACAGCTTTGGCGATGCGGGTACCTCACAATACCTATACGACGTCGCGCTCGATCTGTCGGGCAACGCATTCATCACCGGGCACTTCACCTCGCCACTCAACCTCGGTGGCGGGTATCTGAACAGCGCCGGGAGTTCGGACATCTATCTGGCGAAGTTCGATAGCGACGGGAATCATGTCTGGAGCCAGCGTTTTGGCGACGCCAACGCACAGCGGGCGTTCTCTGTCGCTGCCGATGGGAGCGGGAATGTTGTGCTGAGCGGGCACTTTTTCGGATCGGTCGATTTCGGTGGAGGCGCGTTGCCGAGCGATCCCCTCGATTTTTGCGTGGCCGGCTTTGGTCCGACCGGCAACTTTGCATGGTGCGAGCGCTTCGACGTGTTCAACCTGGGCCTTCCCAACGACCAGGACTACGCAATCGAGACGGCGTGCAACCTGACCGGAGACATCGCCTTTGCCGGCACATTCAAAGACGTTGTCGATTGCGGAGGGGGAAGTCTCCCCGGAGCCGGCGGGTGGGATGTGTTTGTCTCATCTTTCAGCCTCTCCGCCACCGCGTCACCTGCTCCTTCCGTAGTGGAACAGAAGCTCAAGGTCTATCCGAATCCGTTCAACCCGATCACCACGCTGTACTACACCGCTGTTTCCCCGGATGTCCTGCAACTCAATGTTTACGACGTTGGCGGGCGGCGGGTTCGCGCGCTCGTTGACGGCTGGGTGGAAGCAGGGGATCACATGGTACAGTGGGATGGGCGCGACGACGGCGGGCGCCCACTATCGTCTGGCGTCTATTTCGTGCATCTACGGTCCCCCCGCTTTTCGACCGCGAAACAAGTCGTTCTGCTCAAGTAGCTCTCCATCTCCCAGGATCGTCTCCTCGCGACGCTGGTCAATGCCACCAATTCTGTGGTAAAACTCGTGGTGCACTCGTAACACGGGAGATTTTGCTATGAACATTCCACCATTCAATCCACCCGTTCGTACCCTGATGGGACCGGGGCCGTCGGATGTGCATCCGCGCGTGCTCCAGGCGATGGCACGCCCCACAATCGGCCACATGGATCCTCAGTTTATTCACATGATGGACGAAATCAAATCGTTGCTGCAGCTCGCGCTTCGCACAAAGAATGAAATGACGATGGTTGTGTCGGCGCCGGGGTCGGCGGGGATGGAGACGTGTTTTGTCAACCTTGTTGAACCGGGTGATGAGGTCATCGTCTGTGTCAACGGTGTGTTCGGCGGACGCATGAAAGAGAACGTCGAACGGTGCGGTGGCAAAGCGATCGTTGTCGAAGGCGAATGGGGCCGCGCTGTGGATCCACAGGCGGTGAAAACCGCGCTCGGCGACAATCCGTCCGCGAAAATACTGGCTTTCGTCCATGCCGAGACGTCGACCGGCGCGCTGTCGGACGCGCGTACGCTCGTGGACCTGGCGCACGAACACGACTGTCTGACGATCGTCGATGCGGTGACGTCGTTGGGCGGGGTTCCGCTCGACGTCGACGAGTGGGGGATAGACGCGCTCTATTCAGGCAGTCAGAAATGTCTCTCGTGCGCGCCGGGCCTGGCGCCGATTACGTTCAACGAACGGGCAATGAAAGTGGTGACCGGACGAAAGCGCAAAGTGCAAAGCTGGTTCATGGATCTTACACTCGTTACGCAGTACTGGGGTGGTGAGCGCCAGCGGACCTACCACCACACGGCACCTGTTAACGCGCTCTACGGACTGCACGAAGCGCTCGTACTGCTCCAGGAAGAAGGCCTGGAGACTTCGTGGCGGCGGCACATGTCCAATCACAAGCGGCTCGTGGATGGTGTCGAATCTCTGGGATTGCAATTGAGCGTTCCGGAACCAGAGCGGATTCCGCACCTGAACGCCGTCTCGATTCCCGTAGGTGCCGACGACGCCGCTGTGCGGAGCAAATTGCTCAACGAGTTCAATCTCGAAATTGGTGCGGGATTGGGCCCGCTGGCCGGCAAGATATGGCGAATCGGTCTCATGGGGCATTCGTCGCGGGCGAAGAATGTCATATACTGCGTCAATGCACTTCGCGAACTCCTTGCATGACAGGAGAATGATTGATGGGTAGAAAGAAGACGATCGGAATTCTGACGGGCGGTGGTGACGTTCCCGGACTCAACCCGGCGATTCGTGCCGTGACGATTCGGGCGACGCGCGAAGGCCATCGTGTGATCGGGATTCGGCGCGGTTGGGCGGGTCTCGTCGATTTCAACATCGACAAAGGCAAGCACAACGAGAACAACGTTCTAGAACTCACCGAGGATATCGTCAACAAGGTCGGCAGGAGTGGGGGAACCTTCCTTCATACGTCGCGCACGCTGCCGAGTAAGTTGCCGCGCCTGGCGGTTCCCGATCACCTCGTCGGCAAGTACAACGACGATATGAACGACGTCACGCCACAGGTGCTGGAAAACCTCGACTACCTGGGGATAGACGTGCTTATTCCGATCGGAGGCGATGATACCCTGAGTTACGGTCACCGTCTTCACAACGAAGGCGTTAAAGTTGTCGCCATCCCGAAGACGATGGACAACGACGTTCCGGGGACGGACTACTGCATCGGATTCAGTACCTGTGTCACCCGAACGATCGAGTTGACGCATCGTTTGCGAACATCGGCCGGCTCACACGAGCGGTTCTTGATCATAGAGGTTTTTGGACGGTATGCCGGGTTTACGGCGTTACTCCCGACAATGGCGGGCGCGGCCAATCGCTGTGTTATTCCCGAGCACCCGTTTGATATCGAACGACTCGGAGAGCTTCTCGTTATGGACCGCGCGCGAGATCCGAGCCGCTATTCCGTTGTTCTCGTTTCGGAAGGCGCGACGATGATCGATGAAGACATGACCTTCGAGAATTCTGAGATGGACCAGTTCGGCCATCAGAAACTCGGCGGTATCGGCGACAAGATCTCGAGACGTCTCAAGGAGCTTTCCCCGAAATGGAACAACGGACAAGCGATCAACGTAATCAGCCAGAGGCTCGGCTACCTCGTGCGCTGTGGCGATCCGGATGCGCTCGATTCGATTGTGCCGATGGCATTTGGGAACGTTGCGTTCAACCTCGTTCTCTCCGGAGCGTCGGGAAGACTCGTTTGTGTCCGCCGGGGTGTTTATAACAACGTTCCCATCGACGTTGTCACCGAGACCAAGAAGACGGTTGATGCCGATAAGTACTATAACCGGGATCGACTTCGACCAATTTACCAGGAATTTACGGACATGCCGCTGTTCATCATGACCACAGCAGGGACTTAGGCCGCGCCTGGCCGGGGACGAACATGACCGAACGAAAGAGTCTCAGCGATTCGATCGAGACAAAGAGCCGTGCCGACGAACTTGTCGAAGCCCTGTTGCCCATTCCCGAATCACACGGACAGGGCGACACGAGTCTTGCAGAGGCAATGCTCGGCCAGGATCCTTCGCTGGCAAAAGTGGACATCATTACGGCATGCATGACCGGAGAACTGGAGACGGTCCGCGCGATTATCGAAAAAGACCCGTCTCTGGCGACAAATGAGGGAGGCACGCGTGGGTGGGATCCCCTCCTTTATCTGACGTTCTCGAAGTTCCTGCGGACGAGTCCCGAGCGCGCGAAGAAAATGGTCGAGATTGCCTGGATTCTGCTACAGAACGGCGCCGACCCCAACACCTGCTGGATCGATCCGGATGAGGCCGACGGGAATCGTGAGACTCCGCTCTACGGAGCCGCCGGTATCGCGAACAACGTCGACTTGACGGCGGCGCTGATCTCTGCCGGCGCCGACCCCAATGACGGCGAGACGGCGTATCACATGGTAGAACACGACGGCGTTCCGTGCGCGCGCATCGTGTGGCCGCTGCTGAAAGACCTTCATCGTGGTGCGGCACTCGGCCACAAAGTCGATTACGATGACATCGACGGGTTGCGGACGTTGCTCGAACTCGGCGTGAGCCCCAACGGCCCGACCCCGTTTTCGATTTTCCCGATCCACTCTGCCGTTTGGCGCGACCGCTCCAAAGCGTTCTTCGACCTGCTCATCGAATACGGCGCCGATGTCAATCTCGAGGATAAGAGTGGGAAAACCGCATACGCACTCGCTGCGAGGGCGGGACGCCGGCAGATCATGCAGTGGCTGCTCGATGTCGGGGCATCGACGGATCTGGCGGCGACCGACGCGTTCATCGCCGCGAGCGCAGCCGGCGATGGGGCGGAAGCGAAACGAATGCTCGGCGACGATCCCGAGTTGTTCCGGACGCTTGACGACCGCGATTTGTCCGAGATCTGTGAAGCTGCCGCAGCGGGGAACACGATTGGTGTTGCCACTATGATCGACGTAGGATGGGACGTCAACACACGAGGCAGGATATGGGGCGAGACGCCGGCGCATCGGGCCGCCATGTCGGGACATTTGGAGACCGTGAAACTACTCGTTGATAAGGGTGCGGACCTGTCGATTCGCGATCGCAGTTACGACGCCCCGCCTGTCGGTTGGGCAGCCCATTCCGGACAGACTCACATCATTGAATTCCTCGGCCAGCAATAACGTAAGTCAAACATACACGCGCAGTCAGTTGCAGGCAACGTGGGGGACGGCTATTCCGACTTGACGCCCGTGTCCCGCCGGATGATTATTGTGCCGCCATGAAGACTGCAAGAGACAAACAAATGACCGCCCTCGTCGCCCCGCTGCCCGATGGGGCCGTGGTTGTCGACGCCAGTGGCAGGATCGTCGCCGTCAACGGTGTCTTCGTCCATATGACGGGGTTCGAGGCGACCGAACTCGTTGGCATCGCTCCGCCGTTTCCATTCTGGTCGCCGGATAACGGTCAGTCATTCGACACGATGCTCGCCGAGGTCAAACGGTCGAGTGTTTACGAGCGGGAGGTTGTATTCCTCCGAAAGCGCGGCACGCCTTTTATCGCGCTGATAACACCTGGTCCTGTCGAGTCGAGCACGGGCGAAATTCATTACCTTGCGCTCGTCAAGAACGTGTCGCCGCGGAAGAAGGAAGAAGTGGCGCTGCGCAGATCGCAGGAGAACCTGCGACTCGTCATGGACACGATCCCGCAACGGCTCTTCTGGAAGGATCGCAATTTTCGGTATCTGGGGTGCAATCAGCGTTTCGCCGAAGACGCGGGGTTAAGGTCGCCCGACGAGATCGTTGGTAAGACCGACTTTGAATTGAGTTGGAAGGAGATCGCGCCTCTCTATCGTTCGGACGATCGCGATGTGATGGAGAGCGGCATCACGATGATCAACTACGAAGAGCCCCAGCTTCGCGAAGACGGGGAACGCCTCTGGCTGCGAACCTCGAAAATTCCCATGCGCAATGAAACAGGCGAAGTGATTGGTGTCTTCGGGTCGTATGAGGACATCACCGACTACAAGCTGGCCGAAGAGGCGCTTCGTGACAAGGACGACAAGTATCGAACTCTCGTCGATCAGGCGATGGATGGCATCCTTCTGACCGATGTGGACGGAAACAACATAGAAGCGAACAACGCCGCACTGGAAATCTTCGGATACGACAGGGAGGAGTTTCTCAAGCTCAACATCCGTAGCCTTATCGAAAAGGAGAATCTGAGTGCGACGCCGCTGAAGGTGGGTGAACTTCTTGACGGAGTCACGGTGACAACTGAGCGCGTGGTGGTGCGCAAGGACAATACCGTCGTGCCGGTCGAAATCCGGGCGCGCAGGCTGGCTGATGGGAATATACTCGGTTTCATCCGCGATATTTCGAAGAGGCTGAGCGCCGAAAAAACAAGACGGTTTCTGGAGTCACAGCTGCGACAGTCGCAGAAGATGGAGGCGATGGGGACGCTGGCCGGGGGCGTCGCCCACGATTTCAACAATATACTGCTTGCCATCAGCGGGTACGCGGAACTTATCCGCGGGGGGCTCGCTGAGAACTCCCCGTCGTCGAGGGATATCGAGCAGTTGCTCGCTGCCGCTGATCGCGGTCGGCAGCTGATCAAACGTTTGCTCGCTTTTTCCCGGTCCGGCGATTCCGAACTCAAACCAGTTTTGGTATCCGGTGTGGTGGAGGAAGTGTTGCCCCTTTTGAGGGAAACCGTTCCCAGGACTATCGAAATCCGCGTCGACATCCAGCATCGGGCGGGATACATCATCGGCGACGAGAACATGATTCTTCAGGTGCTCCTCAATCTCGTAACGAACGCGGCACACGCGATTCAAGGTGGATCCGGAGTGCTGGAAATCGTTCTGAAAACCGTCGAAATTGCGAGCGACCTCCAACATCAGCACGGTGTACTCGGTCCGGGCAAGTATCACCTCCTTTGCGTATCGGATACGGGCCATGGGATCGATCCGGCGCATTCTGATCGGATCTTCGATCCGTTCTTTACGACGAAAGAAGTTGGCAAGGGAACGGGGTTGGGACTTTCGGTCGTCCACGGGATCGTCGCCGGCCTCGGTGGCGGAATCACAGTCCAGAGCGGGCCGGGGCGCGGGACACAGTTCGACGTGTTCTTGCCCTATAGAGATTCCCCGGCACCGGTTCAGGACGAGGAGCCGATGGAAGGGCCCGTGGAAGGAACGGGACGAGTTCTGCTGGTCGACGATGAACCGCAGTTGACCGACCTGGGCACTCGAATGTTGTCGAAGTCCGGATACGATGTGATGGCGTTTACGAACCCGGCCGACGCTTTTAACGCGTTCAAAGCGGATCCGAACGCGTTCGATGTCGTGATCACGGACTACACAATGCCGGGGCAGACCGGTCTGGAACTTGCCAGAAAGATGCTGGAACTTCGCTCCGAACTGCCTGTTATTCTCGTGACGGGTTTTAGCGACGACGTAAATCGCGAAATCGCGCTCAACGCCGGCCTCTCTGACCTGTTGATGAAACCCTTCCGCTACGAGGACCTCGCGAGAACGATAGCGAAAGTACTCGCCTAAAAAGTGTGCCGGACGATTTCGCCTTCGGCCATGAAGATGACATCCTCTGCGATGTTCGTGGCCAGGTCCCCGATGCGTTCGAGATGACGTGAGATCGAAATTATTGCCACGGCGGGCTCTATCAGGTCGGGGGAAGCCTTCATCAGGCGAAACATCGTTGCGATCATCTCGCGGTTGATCTTGTCGACCTCGTCGTCGACCTCGCAAACACGCCGCGCGAGGTCCGCGTTGCGGTCGACGAGGGCGTTGAGCGAGTCATGCACCATACCCCGAACGCTGGTCGCGAGCTGACCGAAGCACTCCGGCATCGGAACGGGTTCGTTCTCAGACAGTTGAATCGTGCGCTCGCTGATGTTTGCTGCGAGATCGCCCATTCGCTCGAGATCGTTATTTACTTTCAGGGCGGTGATGATGAAGCGAAGGTCGCGTGCCACCGGCTGGTGAAGGGCCAGCGTTTTTAGAGCATCTTCCTCGATCTGATTCTCGAGAACATTGATCTGGCTGTCGCCATCGATGACGGCAACCGCAAGCGCTTTATCTCGCTTCGCAGCGGCCGTAATCGCTCTGTTCGTTGCTTCCTCCACCATACCGCCGAGTTTGAGGAGTTGTTTCGAGAGTTCGTCGAGATCGCGTTGTAAATGTTGTGGCATCCTATCTCCGCTGAAGTGTTTTCATAGTAACTTTATGGAGTGCGCTTCTCAATCGAAAAATGAGAGCCGGACCAGCCCTGTCGTGATGCTGGTCCGGCTCCATCGGAGGAGGTTGATTCTCCGAATTTAGAAAGAAATCTGAAACCGAGTCATGAAACTGTTCATCGTGCCGACGCCGTCGACGTCGGTGTAACTATAGTTGACCATGACACGCGTATACGGGTTGAGATACCAGTTTACGCCACCGGTAAAGGTGAGGAACTCGCCACCCATCACATTGCCGTCGGTGAGGTCCATCATCGAGATACGCGCAGCAAGCTCAACCGCTCCGCTGCCACCTTTGCCGTCATAATTTTTCGCCGGCGTGATGCCTTCCATCACGCCGTCTTTGTACTCGCGGTGCTCGCCCGTCAGCGTCCAGGTGCCTTGCACGTAGTAGGACATGAAGCCGGGGTCGCCCGTTGAATCGCCCGAAGCAGACGTGAAGCTGGCCATGGCAACTTCACCCTGCAACGACACCGGGCCAAATACGGCGACTGCCTCGCCACCGAAGAGGGTGACGTTGTCGGCCAGAATCGTGTCGGTGTCTGCGACGGTGGGTCCGATCGGATTCTCGGTTTTGGCCTTGATGCGGAAAACCATGTCCTCGGGCGCGTTTTTGCGGCTGGCAGCGACGCCAACGTGCACATACTCGTCGCCCTCGTCAGACACGTACGGGCGGGCCGTCAGCCGCCCCGTGATAGAGGCGGTCGGGTCGTTCACGTCGCCGGAACTCGACGAGTTCGTGAATACGCCGGCCCGCAACACGACATCATTCGATTTGAACTTACGCGTGATCAAAGCTCCGGTCTTGCGCTCGGGAAAGAGCGTTGTCACCGATGCACGCTCGATGAACGTGATGACCTTGCTGCTGGTTACCGTTTCCAGCCCGATGGGCTCGTACTGATGGCCCACTCGAATCGATCCGACTACCGGAACCTTCTTCAATCCGACAAACACGTCTTTGAAGGCGATCTCGCCCTTCGCGAAATCGAGCTGCAACTTGTATTCGCTGACATGATACATCGTGCCCGACGAATAGAAGCGAACGCGGCGAAAACGAGTGCCGTCCTCATGCGTGCTGAATGCGGCATCGAAATCGTCGTCGGGCGAGTTGATCACCCAATCGCTCATAATCCGGCCGCCAAACTTGATCGAGTAGCCCTTTTCCTCGTCCTTTATGTACGTGCTTCCCTTCCAGCCAAACATTGCTTCAGCGGTGGATGCGCTTGGCAGGGTTGCAACGCCCAGAAAGACGAGGAGCAAGATCCCACAAATTGATGATTTCATCGTTCCTCCATGCATAATGGTGAGCGAGCGGGTAGCCTATGACCGTCCACCGGGCGGCACAACGCTCGCGTGATCGGCGGGATAATGCAGCCGGAACATGAAGACAGGATTAAGGGTAAGTAAATCTTTATATGAAGATATTTACCAATGACCCAATCTTCAATTGATTTTATAATAAAGACTTAGCTCCTGGCGGATGCCCTGCTGCCGGTGAGCGGGATCTGAATGCTGAAGGTGCTGCCCTTATTCGGGGCGCTTCGGAGCGATACGTTTCCGCCGTGCGCGAGGGTGACATGCTTGACGATGGAGAGCCCGAGGCCCGTTCCGCCGAGCTGGCGCGACCGCGCCTTGTCCACCCGGTAGAATCGTTCGAAGATCCTGCCCTGGTCCTCTTGCGATATCCCGATGCCGGAATCCTCGACCTCGAGAACCGCGTTGCCTTCCCTCACGTCGAGTCGCAGCGCGACAGTTCCGCCGACCGCACTATACTTGATCGCGTTGTCGAGCAGGTTGTCGACAAGTCCGCGCAGCGATTCCCTGTCGCCGCGGATATCGACAGGATGGTCCGGCACGGTGGTTTCGATCGTGACCTGTTGGGCGTCTGCGACGGATGACAGGTTGCGATACGATTCGGCGACGGGCTCCCGGAAGTCAACCAGTTCGAGTTGCGCCTCCGCATCGTCCGACTCGAGGCGTGAGATCGTGAGGAGATCGGTGACCAGATTGGATAATCGGTTGGACTGCGCGCGGATCTTGTCGAGAAAGCGATCGTGCGTGTCGCCCTCCATCTCCTTGTCGTCGATCAGCGTTTCCACGAGGCCCCGGATCGCCGCGAGCGGCGTTTTGAGCTCGTGCGATATGTTGGCGATGAAATCGCGCCGAACCTTTTCCAGTTGTCGAAGCTCGCTGATGTCGTGGAGCACGACGATGGCGCCGGCGAGTACTCCGTCATCGTTCTTCAGGGGGGTGGCGATGAGCTGAATCACCTGGTCCTTGTCCGGTCCTGGAATTCGAGCCTCCGCGATGCTGAGCTGCTCGCGGGTCATCGCATCGGCCGTCGCATCGGAGACTTCCCGCAGTCGGCTCACCTCCCATATCCGGCGTCCGACGGCGGGCGTGTCGACGGCGAGGATCCGTTCGGCCGCCCGATTGATCAGGACGATTTTTTCCTCACGATCGACGGCGATCACGCCTTCGACCATTCCCGAAAAAATCGCGAGGGTCTGGTTGC
>Ga0055520_10000003_pt1 | contig 15723 bp, 12 predicted proteins | sample White_ThreeSqC_D_2_FD_57970 | JGI IMG/M metagenome (GOLD analysis project Ga0055520, IMG submission 57970) | Wetland microbial communities from the San Francisco Bay, California, USA, that impact long-term carbon sequestration - White_ThreeSqC_D1 | ecosystem: Environmental > Aquatic > Marine >... | reverse complement strand
AATAACACGGATATCACCGTCCAGGGAACGGAGAGATAGAACGGGAAATGAATCAGTTGGGAGACGAGATAGGCGAAAATCGTCCCCGTGATAGTTCCGATGACACCGCCGATGCCCGTGAGCGTGCCGGCCTCGACGAGAAACTGGAGCAAGATGTCACGTTTGTGGGCGCCGATCGCCATCCGCACGCCGATCTCACGGGTTCGCTCCGTGACCGAGATCAGCATGATATTCATCACACCAATACCGCCCACGAGCAGGCCGATCGACGCAATGACCGTGAGCACAATGCCGATCGGGACCGTGACCCGCCGCACGAGGTCGACGAACGATTCGCTCGTCATCGCGATGAAATCGTTCTCTTCCCCCGGCCTTACGCCGCGACGAGTCCGCAGCAAATGTGTCACCTCGTCGATCCCCTCGTCGAGTTCGTATCCGGGCCGCATGTTGGCCGAAATAGAAACGAAATCCGTTTCCTTCTGAAAGTCCTTGCGAAATGTCGACTGTGGTATCACGAAGAAATTGTCTGAGAACGCGCCCGCGATGTGATCCCGCGACGCGAACGTCCCGATTACCTGATAGCGCTTGCCACCCAGCCGCACGAAACGACCGATCGGATCGCGTCCGGCAAAGAGCACTTCGCTCGGTCCGTGCCCGAGAATAATGACGCGTTCACGATATTGCTCCTCTGACGCGGTGTAATAGCGCCCCTTTCCGATTTTCAGCGTGTAGACCTCGGGGAAGGAATACTCCGCACCGACGATCGGCATCGGCATCGTTTTCTCCGAACCGTAGTGCAGCCGGTAGTTCTCCGCAGATTGCGCGACGTAGCACACGCGATCGACCGACAGGCACTGGCGTCTCATCGCTTCGGCATCCGCCTCGGTAAACTCCTTGCGACGCATCTGTTCCTTGGCATCCTCACCGGAAACGAGCAGATCGTACTTCTGAACGTAAAGGTAAGGCCGGTTGGCAGAGACCATATCGTGGTTGATCTTTCGGCTCAGCCCGGAAAGCACCGTCACCATCATCAGGATGGTCGTAATGCCGATGGCGACGCCGAGTATGAGCAGGCCGGAACGCATCCGATTTGCCCTGACGATTCCCAGCGCCTGGCGGACATTTTCGCCGAACAAAGACTGTCTCGATTGCGTTTCCATTTCCCTACTCCGAGCGGAGTGCCTCCACGGGATCCAGTCGCGCCGCCTTCACGGCAGGATATGTCCCGAAAGCGAGTCCGATAACAGCGGTGATAGCGAATGCAACTATCACAATTCCCGCGTTGATCGTGTATGGCAGAACGCTGAACATGGACACGGCTGCAGCGATGGCAAACCCTATCGAGACGCCGATCACACCCCCGAAGAACGACAGCGTCGCCGACTCGACCAGAAACTGCCAGACGATCGCAATGCGGCGGGCACCGAGCGCCTTGCGCAGACCCACCTCGCGCGTTCGTTCCGTTACCGATACCAGCATTGTATTCATCAAGACGATTCCGCCGACAACGAGCGCAATGCTCACGAGCGATACGAGGGCGACCATGATCCCCTGGCTGATCTTCTTCCAGATTTCGATCAGTTGTCCGCTCGTCGACACGAAGAAATCGTCTTTGTCACTGGGCCGCAGCCCGTGCTGGATCCGCATCTGCATTCGCGTCTCTTCGATCGCCTCGTCGATGGTCCGAATATCCGCTGCGTGCACATCGATCGCTACCGACGCTCCGGAACCGAACAGCTTGCGCCACGCACCGAGAGGAACAATGACAAACCGATTCTGATTCTGGCCAAGGAGACTGGGTCGCTCGGCCGCGACGCCAACCACCTTGAAATGTCGGCTTCCTACCCGCACGAGCTGCCCGATGGGATTGCGAGGCTCAAAGAGCTTGGTGTAGATCTCCCACCCGATCACGGCGACCTGCGCGTTCTCGCGATCCTCGAGCGCCGCCAGGTGCCGTCCCGTCTCGATTGGAATCGTATTGACGAACGTGTAGTAGGCATCGAAGCCGCGAATGTCGATGCCATCGATCGACTTGTCGTAGGCTGCCACCATCGCGGAGGACGAGGCGCGCGCACTCACGTAGTCAGCAAGGCCGAGTTCGTTCCTGAGGTAGTCAGCGTCGTCGGACGTGAGGTTGGGGTTGTATTTGAGCGCATCGGAGAATGCGTCGTAGTTCGTGATCGCGTCGAAGAAGTTGACGCGCCGGACCGTGAACACGTTGCTGCCCTCGGAAGCAACCTCCTGCCGCATGTAGTTATCGATACCACCGAGCAGCGAGACAACGGCGATGACCGACATGATGCCAACGATGTTGCCCAGCAGAGTGAGAAACGTGCGTAGTTTGTTGGCAACAAGCGCGCCCCACGCGATCCGTATGCCCTCAAGAACAATCCGCATCGCTGCCCGCGATCAGGAATCTTCCTTGTTACGCTTGGATTCTTTCTTCACTTTTATCGCACCGCCGTTGCGCAATTCATTGATCGCGCTGAATGGGCCGCTGACCACGGCTTCGCCGAGCGCGAGCCCGCTTTGTACTACGAAGTAGTGCTGCCCGGCGATACCCACACGAACGGGACGAAAGCGCGCCTTGCCCCCATCGACGACGAAGACCCCTTCGACTTCACGCTTCTTCTCCCTGTCATCTGAGTCATCTTCGGTCTTTTCATCTGCGTCACCCTTGCGCCTGGGTCCACCAAGGCGGTCTGGGTCGCGAACGGTCAGGCAGGCGATCGGAATGGCGAGCGCGTCTCTCTCGTCGGCCACCGTGATGTCCACGGACGCGCTGAGCCCGGGACGGATGTTCGGGATGGAGTCATCGATAGCGATGACAATCTCGAAGTCGACGGATTCCTGCCCCATCCCAACGCCGGCGCGGCGCGCGCTGTTGGCCACCTCGGTCACAACACCGGCGAACGAGGTATCGCGATAGGCATCGAGTCGAACCTCGGCTCTTTGCCCCACCTCAACAAAAACGACTTCCGTTTCATCGACGTCCACACGCGCCTCCATCTGGCTGAGATCGGCGATTGTGAGCAGCACCGTCCCGGGATTGTTGAGCGTTCCCATGATCGCGCTCTCCCCTTCCTCGACATTCAGTGCGGTGATGACGCCGGCCATCTCCGCGGTGATCCGAACTTCATTGAGGTCGTGCCGGGCCTTGGACAGATTCGCCTTCTGCTGCGCGAGCGCTTCGGCGGCTGCTTTCTCCTGGGCCTCCGCGATCTCGAGGGCCACCTGGGCGTCGCGAAGCGCCGTTTCCGACGTGAACCCCTTGGCGGCGAGCTGTTCGGCGTGCTCGAGATCGTACTTCGCTTTCTTGAGCGACGCCTGCTGCAACTCCAGGTTCGCCGCGGCGCCTCGCACCGCCGCAGACAACTGATCCACAACGGACGCGTAGGGCAACGGGTCGATCTGAAGGAGGAAATCGCCCTTGTTGACGACGTCACCTTCCTCCACGGCGAGACGCTTGATCTTACCCATCGCTGTTGCACTCACGTTGACGCGCCGTTTCGGGCGGATTGTCCCCGAAGCCGTAATCAGCTTCGACACGTCGCGCCGCTTGACCTCGACGGTCTGAACGCTCGTTTTAGAGCCCCTGTCGGAGCGCAAATTGAAAAACACGAGGACGCCGACGACGATCACACCGGCAACGCCAATCCATACCTTCTTCACTCTGTATTCCCTCCATTCCGGCGCTTGTCCGAACGCGTGTCGGACTCGACGCGGCCGTCCCGCAGACGTATGACTCGCGTCGCGTGGGTCGCGATGTCATCGTCGTGCGTCACGACGATGATCGTGATCCCCTGGCTGTTCAACATATCGAATATCGCCATGATTTCCTCTCCCGCTTTCGTATCCAGATTGCCGGTCGGCTCGTCGGCAAGAATGATTGACGGCTCCCCGACAAGCGCCCGCGCGATGGCAACGCGCTGCCGCTGTCCGCCGGAGAGTTCGTTGGGGCGGTGTTTGACGCGGTCTCCGAGACCAACGCGGTTCAGCGCTGCGGCGACACGGTCGCGGCGCGTCCGGCCATCCAGCCCTGCGTATATCAACGGAAGTTCGACGTTCTCGAAAGCGGTGGCACGGGGAAGCAGGTTGAACGTCTGGAAAACGAATCCGATTTCGCGGTTGCGCACGTAGGCGAGTTCGTCATCGCCCATGTGGGTGACGTCCTGGCCGTTGAGTTCGTATTCGCCGGACGTCGGCGTGTCGAGACAGCCGATGATATTCATCGCCGTCGTCTTGCCCGACCCCGACGGCCCCATCAACGCGACGTACTCGCCGGTCTCGACGATCAGGTCGGCGCCGTCGAGGGCGTGCACCTCGTGCTCGCCCATCTGATAGGTTCGCGTGATCCCGCTCATGCGGATCAGTGCTTTGCCGTTGGTTGACATCGGAAGGAGGTTAGCACGTAAACGAGCCGGCACACAACGGCCGGGTCGCGTGCAGCGGGACGCGAACTCCCCGGAAAATGCCGGTCAGTCGATCAAAGTCCCTGCCGGACGGCGAGCGACGTTACGGCGTGCTGATCGGACGCCCCGTCGCGCGCAACAGATCCGCGTGATTCACGAGCAGATCAATCTGCGCCTCGATGAGCGACGCCTGCGCGCGGGTCAGCGATGCCGACGCGTTGATCGACTCGAGCACCGTTCCGGCGCCGACTCGGTAGCGCTCTTGCGCAAGGCGAACATTTTCCTCAGCATAGTTGACGTTCTCGCTCGCCAGCGCAAGGCGCTCGCGGGCCTGTTCGAGGTTGAGCACGATCTGGCGGACGTCGAGGATCGCGTCCAGCTTTGACTGCTGCAGATTGTACTCCGCGATCCGATGCTGCGCCCTCGCACTCTGGATGCTCGATTTCGTCTGGAACCGATCGAAAGCGTTGTAATTCACGGAAAGTCCAACGCCCCAGCTGTAATCGTTCTCGAAGAAGTTAGTGTTGTCCGGCCAGACACGGTCGTTCCATCCATATCGGAAACTCGCTGCGAGCGACGGAAGCAGCGAACGCTCCGCGGCACGCATCCCGTTTTTCGACGCCTGGACACGCTCGCGGCCGGCGAGAAGATCGGAGCGGTGGCCGACCATGTACTGGACCTCGGTGCTGAGATCGACATCCTTCGGCGTGACGTCCAGCGACTCGTTGACCTCGATATCGTCGGAGAGGGGAACGTTCAGGCGGTTCTTGAGGCGGACACTGGCCAGCGCTTCGGCGTTTCGCGCGTTGAGCATCGTCAGCTCGCTGTTGGCGAAATCGACCCGCGCCTGGAGGAAATCCGCCTTGGTCCGCGATCCGATTTTGTAGAACGCCTCGACCTGCTCGACGTTGCGGCGCTTCGCCTCGACGTCGTCTTCCTGCACCTTGCGCAGCGCTCGTTGCTTTACGTAGTCGTAGTACTCACGAATCACGACCGCTTTGATGAAGTCCTTCTGATACTCGAGATCGTAACCCGCCGCTTCGGCATTGCCGCGTGCCTGCTTCAGGTTGCTGTACGTACTGCCCCAGTCGAACAGGTTCATCGAGCTGTTTATGGAAAAGGAATATGCATCGTAATCCGATCCAAGGGAGTTGATCGGCCGCCCCTGAGCGTCGACGGCAACGCCCTGGCTCGGCCCGACGTAGCTGTGACCGGTATAGAGGCTGAACGTCAGATCCGGCATCAACGCCCCGTAGCGGGTCAGCACGTTGGAGCGGGACTGCTGGAGCTGCTCGTACGAGATTCCCACCTGTGTGGAAACGTCCAGGGCGACATCTACGGCGCGTTCGAGGTCGTAATATTCCGCTCGAACGGGCATGGCAGCGGCACATATGGCCAGGGCGATGATTACGCCGCGGATTTTCATAATCTACCTTCCTTCATCAATACGATTTCTGGGTCTCTCCCACTCGATCGCGGGCCAATTCAACAACATACGACCGCAAGGGCGAGGTTGTTGCGATTATACGGCCTGGAGGGAGGGGATTGCATGAGAATCTCGTATCGGCCGACGGGGCCGGACAAAAAAATGGGCACGGCTGGCCGCGCCCATCGAGAATCGTTCACGCACGGCCCTGCCCTTAGTGCAGCTGGAACTGAAACGGAATCATCACGTGCGCCTTCACGGCAACGGTTCGCTGCTTAGCGGGTCGAAAACGGCACTTCTTGGCCGCTTCGAGTGCAGCCTTTTCCATTGCGGGCGTAACGTCGGACGACAGCACGCTCGCCGACAGGACCTTCCCTTCCTCGCTGACCAGCACGCTGACCGCCACGGTACCTTCGATACCGGCTTCCCTGGCCAGTGGTGGATAGGTCGGGGCCGTGTAATCGACCAGTACCGGCGGTTCGTCGAAGGCGAGGAACACATCTCCACCTCCACCGGACGGCGGCGGGGGCGGCGGCATGTCCTCAAAACTATCAAACGTCGTCGGAGCGATTTCCTCGTCCTCTGCGTCGTCATCAGCCGCCTCGACCGGCACCTGCGGAGGCGCGATTTCCTGCGGTGGTGGCGGAATGCTGATATCATCCGGAACGTCGACCACTTCGAACTGTTCTTCCTTGAGCCGATACGGCTTGAAGGTGAATTCCGGGGAAAGAACGAAAACGAGGATGTGAACGAGGAACGCAAGCCAGACGGCGTTGCGCATGTATTTACCGTACTGTCCCTTGAACGCGGTGTTCGCGGTCGCGTGCAGCATTTCCTGAAATTCGCCGGCTGTGCGATATTCAGCCATTACTGCCTTCTCCTTGGAGCACCCACCGACTTCGGATCGCTGGTAAACGAGACGCGAATCGCGTTCGCGTCTTTTAACTCTTCCATTACATCCGAAACAACGCCATACGGCGCTCGATCGTCCGCCATAAACGCAACGATCAGGTCCGGGCGCTCGCTGAGCATGGTGAGCAGGATGTCCTCGATCTGACTGACTTGCGTAATCTTGTCGTTGATCGAGATATTGCCGCCGCCATCAATCCAGATATTCATGATCTTCTCTCGCTTCTGCTTCTGCGCCGTCTCAACGCGCGGAAGCGTGACGGGTAAACCGTCTTCCATCTTAAAGATGGTCGTCACCATGAAGAAGATCAATAGCAGAAAGGCGATGTCCGCCATCGACGACGTCGGCACCTTATTCTCAATTTTTTGATTCTTCTCGAACTTCATGACTCGGGCTAGCCCTTCATTGTCTTGAGCGATATACGCCGGCACTTGGCGAGCTTCAACTCGTCGAGGATATCCACCATGAGCCCGTATTCGGCGTCGGGGTGCGTCTGAATGACAACGATCAACTTGTCATTCTGGGCCAGTCTGCGCTCGACGAGCGCCCGAAGCCGAGCGAGTGGAACCTGCTCGTCCTCGACAACGACGGCGCCGTTGGGATAGGCCTTCACCTCGAGGATGTTCTTGCGCTTGACCTTGACGTTGCTCGATTCCTTGCCCGGCAAAACGAGCGGTATCCCCTGCTCGAGTGCAAAGATCGTTGTCACGAGAAAGAAGATGAGCAACAGAAAGGCGATATCCGACATCGACGCTGCCGAGAACTCGGTAGTGGGCCGGGATTTTGCCTGCATCTTTTTCATATACGTTCATCCACGCTCGGGTAATCCGCGTGGCACTCCTTACGCGTGTGCGCGCTGATGCTCGATGTCGATCAGTTCGTCGACCATTTCAGCACTGGCCTCTTCCATCTCAATGATGAAGCGGTCGATCATGGCGACGAAGTAACTGTGAGCGATGGTCACCGGGACGGCGATAATCAGACCGGTCGCCGTCGTGATGAGGGCCTCCTGAATACCGCGAGCCACCAGCTTCGCGCTCACCTGTTCGGCGGCGGCGATGGCGGCAAACGCGCTGATCATACCGGAGACCGTCCCAAGAAACCCGAGCAGCGGTGCGACGTTGGCAATCGTCGCCAAAGCGACGAGGCCACGCTCGAGAAACGACATCTCGATCGTTCCCGACGTCTCAATCGCTTTTTCAACCGCTTCCGAACCGCGGGTCGCGCGCAGCAGACCAGAGTGAAGAATAGCTGCGATCGGTCCACGCGTTGCCTGGCAGACGTGCATCGCCTCTTCCGGGCCCTCGGCACGAAGCGCCGTGACAACCTTCATCATCAGGCCCTTCACGTTCGTTCGTGCACGCGACAGCGTCCAGATTCTCTCGATGATGAACACGAGAGCGATGATCGAACACGCGAGCAGCAGGTGCATAAAGAACCCACCAGCGATGTAGTTCTGTCCGATGCCGCTCCGTTTGACGCGGTTGATAAAACCGCTGCGCTCCTTGCGGATCATCTCCGCGATGCCAGCGGCGATTTCCGCAGAATCGCTCGGTGCGGAGATAAACGAATCGGCCAGCGACGATGACATTGCCGGCGGAGCGGCAGCCATCGTGGTCGTTTCGTCCGTCTGCATCGCCTCGGTGGTCGACTGTGGGTCTTCCGTTTGTGCGAACGCAGAGAAAGCGAGGAGAGCTACCAAACCACATATAGCTGCGGTTATCACAACAGACTTGTTCACTCTGAGCAATTCAAGCATCGCCAGATACTCCTTTGCGCGAATCGGGTGACTATGTGGGGAGTGTATTTGCGTACCGTAAGACCGGCTCCGGACCGCCGGATAAGTCTCATAAATGTACCTAATTACAATAGAGCGACTATAGCGAACGCCCCCAAGGCCTGTCAATTCAAAACGAGAGCAGCCGACGCCTTCTCCGGGAGGCAGCTGATCGCCACAACCTGTTTTATTACAACTATTTATTGCTTATCGTCGAGCTGCTTTCCAGCTTGTATCTCCCAAAGCCCTCTCGATCGGTGAAGAGGTAGCGCATTCCGACGTCGATCTCCGAAGTCCGGTCCCGTTCCAGCAACGGATGTCCCATCCCGTGATAGATCCAGAGCTCGTACGGGAACGACTGGTGATCCCCCGGCCGCTCCTGGGAGACGTTCCGCGGATCGATCAGCACGTTCTTCGTCGCGTTCAAACCGTACGTCTTCACCCCCGAGCTGGTGAAGTTCATCGGATGATACGGATCCTCCACGATCTCCATCGCATCACGCAGCGTCTCGCGATTGAACGGGATGACATCCTCGATAAAGTCATCCGGCGGGCCGTATCGCAGGAAAATCTGGCCGCGGGCCGAGAACACGGCGGCTTCAAAATCGGCGTAGTGCTCATTGGCGTAAGCGAGCCGAACCATGAACTCATCGTAGGCCTCATTGGTCTCCGTCTCCGGAGTCGGGTCTTGATCCGCCCACAACCGGGCGATCGCCACCTCCTGATCACCCAGCCCCATTGTCTTGAACTTGTCGAAGTCCTCATCGCCGAGAAGAAAGCGCGCTTCTGCGAGATATTCGCGGCGCGGGGTTTCCCAGGTACGCAGGTCCCACGCCACCGAGAACTTCCCGGAGCGCACACGCGTCATCGTTTTTCCATCGATTCGAAACGTGACGTACAGAGAGTAGGCGCCGGCTTTTACCTGTGACAGATCCTCCCGAATCACTACCGGGTACGTGCGGGAGGTTTCGTCTTCGCCTTCCAACATCGGACGTGGATTTGGAAGCGCCTGGGTCGTCGACTTGACGATTTCGCCCGATCTGTCCGCGATCTCGGTCAGAAACTCGAAACTCTCCGCACGGGCCATCTCGTCGGGGAGATAAAGCTCGAAATAGACGAGCAACGTATCCATATAGAGGCCGTACAGACGCGGCGGGTTGGGATGGTATTCAATCCCGTGCTCGGTCTGATCCACGCTCCAGGCAAACATCGCTTCGCTGAAGGAAGCCGTTTCGCTTGCGATCTCGGGCAGCGTGACACGCAGGTTCCGCACCGCTCCGGTCTTGTTCTTGCCGCGGGCAATACCGGAAATCGACACCTCCTGCGCGAGCAGATCCTCGATTGCATAGGACAGTTCGTATGTGCCCGCATCCACGTGATATCGTTTTATGATTGTTTGAAAAAACAGAGGCGAGCCGGCTCGCTCCTTCGTGCTCTCCACAAACTCCATATCGCGCGTGTCGTTGACCACCTCCTTGCCGTCGAGGTCTTTCAACCGAACGAACACCCGGACACTGCTGCGATAACGCCCCCCGGCCTCTTCGAAGCGCAGCTCCGAATTGGGCACGCGAACGGCGACCGACTCCAGCACTCTCCCCTCGTGCCCGCGAAAAGCACTCGAATCGAGGTAAAAGAGCACGTTGCCTGTCGACACGACTTCACGCGCCTCGGCGCCAACGGCAACCATCACGCACATTGCGATGCATCCGGCGAACCATGTCAGCGAAGCTTTGTTTCTCATTTTCTATCCATACGTTCGTGTGGCCGGGCATGAAAACGGGCGCCCGGTGGGGCGCCCGCTAAAGAAACTCTCCTGGATATCGAACTCCATTCCCCTCGGCTAATAAGTGAAGCCGAGCGAAATGCGGTGAACGTCGCCAAGAAAATCGAGATCGCTCCAGGCGTAGTCAACGATGAGATCCGACGTCTGGCTCGTATCGATCCGCAGACCAAAGCCACTCGTGAGCCCCTCGGAATCGGCGTTGAAATTGAAGCCGCCCCGCAGGTAGAAGAACTGGTTGAACGAATACTCGCCCCCGACGTTGATCCGCTCCTGGTTGTCTGACGGGTGCGTAAACTCGAACACGCTTTGCAGACTGTTCACTCCCTGCTGATACGGAGTCGCCGCCATCGCGACTTTGAACATCGTGGGCATCTTCGACTCGCGATCGTCGTAGTCCACCTTGGCACCCAGGCTCTGAATCATCATCCCGAGGCGCATTCCCCAGAGACCGATTCGGTATATCAGGCCGAAGTCCACTGCGAACGTGTTGACACTCTTGTCGGCCAGGCCGGAGTGAACGAAATGAACCGTTCCACCGGACGAAAACTTGTCCGTGAAGAACTTCGCATACGACAGACCGAACGACATATCTCCAGCGTCGAACGTCTGACCTGTGCCCTCGGGAAGGAAGATCGTGCGTTCGATCTGCGGGTCCATCGTAATGGCACGGGCGCTCGCGCCAAACGTGCCCGGGACGAACGGCAGCGTGAAGCCGACCGCAGCGTAGTCCACGCCGATATCCGCCGGCCAGAATGTGTGGTTGAAGGACGCGTTCGTTCGCGTCAGATCAACGAGACCCGCCGGGTTCCAGTAAGTCGAGGTAGCGTCATCGGCAATCGCCGTAAACGCGTTTCCCATCGCGGACGCCCGCGCGGACACTCCGATCTTGAGAAACTGAAGCGCGTACGTTCCAACTTTCGCGAACGGCTCAGTTGCAAACGATTGCGCCGGCAACAGCGCGACCACCGCAACGATTGCCATCATCTTGATCATCTTGCTTTTCACTTGCTAGCCTCCTCGATCAGCACATGCTTCCGCGGGGTATAATCGACCAACCTAGAATTCGAAACCAATGCCCAGTCGCCATAGCCGGTGTTGTTCCCAAATCGTGGGGTCGAACACCGGATTGAAATCATCGAGTCCATCGTCATCCGTATCCTGCAGATACGCGCCGCCATACCGGCCCGTCTCCGTCAGATAGGAGCCACCGTCCATACCTGCAAATAGCATTCCGGGCGATGCAAACGGCGCGACGCCACCGGGCAACAACACGTCGACGTCGAGCAGGTTTTTCCCCTCGAAGAACAATGTGAGTTCGCGGCCGTACATATTGAACAGCTTTCGTCCCTGGACACTGAGCTTGTGCGAGGGTTCGAGCCGGCGCGAGTTCTCCCACGTCGGATCGGCGAGCCGTGCAAAACGATCCACCGGCGTCCATGGCATTCCGGAGCCGTACTGGTAAATAGCCGTCGCGCCCCATTTGTTGCGATCCAGCAGACGGAGCGTCACGTTGAACGTGTGCCGCTGATCCCAGCTAAGCGGTTGCTCTTCAGTCGGGAGGTGAGTGAGCCCTTCCGCCGAGCGGCCGAAGTCAGCGTCACTGGCCACACCATCAGCAAACGAGTACGTATAGTAAATCTCGAACCCGATACGCCTCGTGAGGCGTTTCTCGAGCGATATTTCGAGCCCGCGCGAGCTGGCGTAGGTGCGGTTGATGTAGCGAAAACCCTGCAGCCCCGTGGAGTCGTCCGTCACGCGCGTCGATGAGATGAGACCGTAGATGTCCTTGCTGAACACAATAAAGTTGCCGGCGACATCGTCGGTGAACTGGTGCGAAATCCCCGCCTGGTACGAAACCGTTAGTTCAGGCTCCAGGTTGGGGTTGCCCAGCGTACCGGTGGATCCCACGACGTCCTGAGTGCGGAAGAGATACACACGGCTGGGCCACTGCGTGAAGCGGCCGTAGTGAAAGAAGAACTTGTCGCGATCGGTGATTGGAAACGCAAACCCGAGTCGCGGCGAGACATTCCACTTGAACTCGTCGACATTGGGATCGATCGTCGCGTTGCTGATGTTGATCTCGTTGTTGTTGCCGACATCGAACCACTCGAAACGCAACCCGCCGTTGACAACCATCCCCTCATATTCCCACTTGTCCTGCCCGTAGACGGCACCCTCGGGGTTGAAGTTCCGGTAGATATTGACGTTGAGACCCTGCTGGTATTGTCCCGTCTCGGTGTTGAAACGCTGCTGCGCGGGAAAGGCGCGTTCGTCGTCGTTCAACTCGTTGTAGATGAGCTGAATTCCGGTCTTCATCCGGTGGCCCTTGACCTGCTCGGATGTGACGTCGCCTTTGATCAGATACTGAATCGTCGTCTGATTCGAGTAGCCGGGAAAATCATACGCCGTCACGAAATAAGGCCGGTCCTCGTCCGTGTACCACTGCGCCTGCGTGATACCACCTTCGAGGCGGCGACCGTTCGGAAGGTTAACGGGAAGGCCCGCCGACGCGTATTCTTCGGGGCTCTTCTGATCGCCGTTCTCGTCGATAACGGCACTTTTCGTGTTGAGCTGCAGCCGGCTCAGCTTGATCGAATAGAGAAGCTTACTCGTGATGTTGTGATTGAACCCGAGCTTGAAGTGCACGTTGTTACTGCGAACTTCGGGGGTACGGGTCGCCGAGTTGAACGCGACGAAAGCCGAGTCGGCGCCGTCGGGGTCGCGCACGAATGGACTGTAGTCGCTGTTTGGGAACTGGAATCCCTCGAACAGCACCCACGGCTTATAGTAAAGAACCGTCGACCCATCGCTGGCCAGGACCGCTTCGTCCCAGATAACGAGTCGTCCGCCGATGTCCGCGACGCGGAAGTTGTCGTAGATCTTCCATTCCTGCAGCTGCGTCACCGGATCGCGAACGAGTTCCTGCACCTGGACCGGCCGGATCTTGAGTGCGACTTCCTGCTCGTCGCGGCTCATCTGGGCCCACGGTCCATGCGGCACATTGAGCAGGCGGGTGAACTGCATTACTTCGAGCTGGTCCGGTTTGGTCGGATCCGGCGGAATGAGATAGCCCACACCCTGGTACGTGTAGACCTTCTCGACGTACCCGGAGATGTTCCAGTTGTTCTGATAGGAGTCGCGGCGTGCCTGCGTGAGAATCGTCTCGCCGGTCACCTTGATGCGGCCGCGGTTGTACGTCACTTTGGACTGTATGTTGTAGTTCTGTGTCTGGCGGTTCCGGAACTTGAGCCAGTTCGTGATCTTGTGTTCCGGGCGCGGTTCGATGGTCGAGTTTTCCGTATCGGAGAACGACGCTTCGCCGGAGACGTAGTATCGGAGGCTCTTCCACCACGTGGGACCGCCGAAGCCGAGGCTGACGCGGTCAAAGTTCGTGTAGGTCTTGTCCTGGCGGCCGAAGTCGTCGGTGAAATAGCGCGCCTCACCACCAAACCGGCGGCCACCTTCCTTGGTGGAGATGTTGACGACGGCCGACATGGCGTTGCCGTACTCGGCGTCCATTCCGCCTGTGATCACTTCGGACCCCGACGTTCCCAGCATACCGACACCGACGGTACTCCCGCCCAGCGGATCGTCGACCGGAACGCCGTCGATCTGGATCTGCACCTCACCACTTCGTCCACCACGCACAAACATTTCGTCGCCCTGTTTGACGATACCCGCTTTCAGCGCGACCGCTTCGAGCACGTCGTCGACGGGCATCGCGCCGATCTGCTCCGATGAAACCGTCCCGATGTTCTGCGAACTCGTGACGTCCACCATCGCCTTCTCGCCGGTCACAGTGATCGTCTGGGTCCGGTCGACGATGGTCTCTTCCATCGCAAACGTCACCGCGGCGAGTTCGCCGCCCGAGACCTTGATGCCCTCTTTCTCGATGGGTTTATACCCCATCATCATCGCTTTAACGGTATATGTCCCCGACGGCACGCCGGCGATCGTGAACTTACCGTCGGCCAGACTCATCGCCCCCATGTTGGTGCCGAGAAGAATGACGTTCGCGTAGGCCAGTGGCTTCCCGTCCTTCGCCTTCACGGTCCCCGATATCGTTCCTGTTTGCGCAGATGCGGTGACCGCGAGGGCGCACACGAGCGCAACAACGATGAGCGACCCGATCGGCCCGCTTTTCTCACCTCGGAACATAAGCCAAACCCCTTTCAGAGCTCTGCCACCCCCCTCTCCGGGCGGCCTGCGTGATGCCTCTTATGATCAATATGTCGACGGTGGGGACTGACACCGCGTCCGGCCCTGCGTCCGCTGCGGAATCATCTATCAGGTGGGGTGACGATATCACAGGGAGTCTCGGGATTGCCAGTTATATCACCGAGTTCCCGTTGAAATATATTTTTCCTGAGCCTTTCTGTCAATAAGCGTTATCGGGCCGTCAAGCGCCGCCAGGGGGCCCCGGAAAAACTGTAACCAACTCTTATATATGAAGCTTACAGAATATCCCCACACAAACGGCGAATGGGGGGCGCCGACGGGTCGGTCATCCCGACCTCCGGAAGCACAGATTAACGCCACTAGAGCTCCTCTCGCTGAAGCCACCAGGTACTCGACTGATTGACAAAAAAGTGCAGGTCGTCGACGCGGACACTCCGAAGATGAAACGGCCGCACCCCCCTGAGCAGCGCCCCGGTCGCGCGGAACATCGCGGCCCGCGCCGAATCCGGCGTATTGGCTGCCTCCCGTGTTTCGATGATCATCGCTTTGTATGGCTCGACTCCGGGCTGCGGCCCGACCGGCCGCGGTTTTCCGCCACCTCAGAGCCGGACCGCTTTCATTACCTCGGACACCGGCATCGCGTTCAACTGCTCGGACGCGACAGCGACGCTCCCGCGTTCACCGGCATAAACCGTCATCGTACGCGCCATAATCGTCGGTTCCAGCGAGAATGTGACGTGAGCCATCCCGCCGGCGGACACCTCGACGTTTGCTGTCTCGACTGCTTTGTGACCTAACATCGTGGCTTTGACCGTGTAGGTTCCCGCGGGCACGCCCGCGACGGTAAACCGGCCGTCGGCCAGACTCATCGCCCCCATGTTGGTGCCGAGGAGAATGACGTTCGCGTAGACGAGGGGCTTGCCGTCCGACGACCGCACCTGGCCGCTGATCGCGCCCGTGGCGCTCAGACTCGGCGTCGTCGCAAAAATTGTCGCGCAGGTCGCGATGACCGTCACGATGAACTGCTTTCGATATGGATGAATCACCACGCCTCGCTTTGTAGAACGTTCGTCGCTCACGGGGTGGTGGGGCTTTTCTGCAGTGGGGTACGGCCCTTGTGGGGCCTGGGGGAGGGCGCTCCAGCAGTGGCTGCGACGGTAATATCGTCGTCGCTACCACAGATGTCAATCACATAATAAACGCCCTGCGCTTCGAGGTCACTATTCGTGCAGCCAG
>Ga0055520_10000002_pt1 | contig 16174 bp, 9 predicted proteins | sample White_ThreeSqC_D_2_FD_57970 | JGI IMG/M metagenome (GOLD analysis project Ga0055520, IMG submission 57970) | Wetland microbial communities from the San Francisco Bay, California, USA, that impact long-term carbon sequestration - White_ThreeSqC_D1 | ecosystem: Environmental > Aquatic > Marine >... | reverse complement strand
CGCGGCCGGAAGGCGAATTCGGATCCACGTGGGATCTGATGATGCGGAACTACTACTACCTTGGCATGTCGAACATCGACTACAACACGCTCGATATCCAGATCGAAGACAACTTCGACAACCGTGAGACGCCGTCGATTCCGCTCGGGTCCGGCGAGCCGTACATCCGGATATTCGGCCTCGATCAGTACAACGCGGCAGGAGTGAAGCGCCCCGATGGGCAGATCGACGACAGACCCGAGGTCATCGACCTGACCCGCGGTATTCTGAGGTTTCCCGAGCGCCGCGCGTTTTCGCCCGAGCCCGAGTTTGTCGCCGAGTGGACGGACAGCTTTTCATTCGCCGACCCGAGATACAATCCGCAATACGTCACGGCGCGCCGGGTCTACGACGAGTACCTCTCGTTGCCGCGAGATGTACACCAGTATCGCATCAAAGTAACCGCTGTCAGTGCGGCCACCACGTTTCGCCTCGACGCGTTCAACATCATCGAGAACAGCGAGGTCGTTTCGGTCGACAACCGGCAACTCACCCGCGGTATCGACTACACGATCGATTACACGACGGGCGAGATCAAACTCAACAACCACGTCGAGGTCTCCCCGACATCGCGAATCAAGATCGACTACGAGTTCAAGCCGTTTGGCGGAACGACGTCGAGCTCGCTCGTGGGCATGAGCGCGAACGCGCTGGTCAATCCCGACGTCCGCGTCGGCGGAACGTTGCTCTACGAGTCCAAGACGACGGATGCGGATCGTCCGCGCCTCGGAGAGGAGCCGACGCGCGCCGTTGTCGGCGGCGTCTACGGCAGCTACAAGCACGATTCACGTTTCCTCACCGACCTGGCGAACCGGTTGCCGCTCGTCGACACGGACGCGGCGAGTTCGTTTACGGTGGGAGGTGAAATCGCGGCCAGTTTTCCCGATCCCAACACGCGCGGGGAGACGTATATCGACGACTTCGAGGGTACCGAGGATTCGGACCTGGTTTCGATGAGCCGCGCGTCGTGGTATCCGGCCAGTCCGCCACTCGACTCGACGGACGCAGCCATTGATTACACTCTCCGACACGGTTTCATCTGGTACAACATCGAGGCGGACCTGGCGCCGCGAAAACGCGACTTCAATCCTGTTCTCGGCGAACGCGAAGGGGACGACATCGTCCCGTCGATCGATATCGAAATCGATCCCAATGCCGCCCCGAATGACTGGGTTGGAATGATGACGGGTTTCGGGTCGGGTGGTCTGGACATTACCCAGGGCCAGTTCGTCGAACTGTGGGTGAACGACTTCAAAGCGGTATCGCAACGCACCGGCATCCTGCACATCGATCTCGGAACCCTGGACGAGGATTTTTTCGAGCCGGGACTCGACGAGTGGAACGATGAAGACCGCTCACGAGATGGATTCCAGCAGGTCGTCGACGATACCGGTCTCGACGGCAAGTTCAACGCGCAGGAGCAGGCCGATTCGAATTCCACCGCGGACGATCCCGCCGGGGACGACATCGCGACCGGACGCATCAATGGGCGCTATTCCAAGATCAACGGAACGGAAGCGAACCTCCGATATGACACCGAGGATCTCGACAACAATGGCCTTTTGTCGAAGACGAGTTCGTATTTCTCGTACGTGGTCGATCTGGCCAACACGCCGACCGAAGAAGATATTCCGGTGTCGTTTCCGGACTACGGACGGGAGAATCACGAAAACGACTCGTGGCGGCTCTACCGGATTCCGTTGGACGACTTCCGCATCCGCACCGATACCGGGTCGCAGCCACAACTCGATCAGATCCGGCACATTCGGGTCTGGTTCGAAGACCCGGCCGCCGTTGCCGGAACGGCCGACGACGGGCGCAAGCGCTTCCAGATTTCCGGTCTCAAGATCCAGGGTAACCGGTGGATTCCCGACGGCGTGCGCAATCGCAATGACGATCTCCTCGACGATCCCGGTGATACGGATTTCCAGATCGGCGCGATTTCCAACAAGACACATCCGAGCGTTTACAATCCGCCGATACGACCCAACGAGGAGAACGGTATCTTCCAGAAGGAGTCTTCGTTGTCGCTGCAGTACTTCAACGTGAAGGACACCGCTCAGGTTCGCGTCCGCAAGGAATTCGAGGGCAACGGACTCAATTTCAGCCAGTACCGCGATCTCAACATGTGGGTGCACACCGATCCCGTGACACGGGACGAAGATCTCGAGTACTACATTCGCATCGCCACGTCGCGCGATCATTTCTACGAGTTCATTATCCCGTTTCGCGACGAATTTTTCGAGGGATCCGGTTGGTCCCGCGTACTCGTCAAACTGACCGACCTGACGAATCTGAAATTGACCGCGGCCGATTCAAGCGATGTCCGCTATGCCCGCACCGGTTATGCCACGGATCTCATCGAAGTGGATCGCCGTTATCCGTTACGCATGGTCGGCAATCCGAGCCTGTTTGCCGTTCGTTTCCTCTACTGCGGCGTGCGCAATGTCGGTCCCCCCGGGAGCAGCAAGTCGGGCGAGGTATGGATCGACGATATCTATCTGGGGGGTGTGCGGCGCGACCCGGATTTCGCCGCCCGGGCGAGTCTCAACATGGCGATCGCGGGTGTGGTCGACTTCGGGTCGAGCTGGAGCCTTCGAGGACCGGATTTTCGTGGGCTGAGAGAGCGGCGCGGGCGCAACACGTGGGATCAGCAACTGTCGCTGAATGCAAAGACGGACGTACGTCATTTCGTTCCCCTCGCTGGTTTCACAATTCCGATCAGCGGTGCCTATTCCCGGTCGACGCTGCGACCCAAGTTCATACCGAGCAGCGATGTTGAGATTGTCGATGAAGGCGTTCGTGACAGTCTCAGTACGGTAACGATTCGTCGTTCGTTTTCGACGTCGTTGGGAAAGAAGAGCTCGAAGAATCGATTGCTGAAATACTCGATCGACAAGATGACGACGAATTTTTCCTATTCGATCAGCGAGGGGAAGACACCGGCCGGGCGTGACACGTCGGAGACGATGCGCGGGGCGATCGGCTACAACATCAACTGGGTGGGTAAGCGCAACGCCAACCTTTTCAACCGCTATACATTTCGGTACTGGCCCAATAGCCTGTCGTTATCCACGTCCGCGGGCCGGTCCGAAGTCCGCCGGTGGGTGTTGCAGGAGGGTAAGTTCGTCCAGCAGCCGGTGCGCAAGACGATGAGCCTTTCGTCGAGGGTGCAGACGAACTACAAGATCACGCAGAATTCGAGCGCGAACTTCGAGGGGTCGCTTGATACCAACCCCGCGCTCACCGGCCCCGAACTGTTCGGCGTCAACCTCGGCCGCGAGACCGGGCGCCGTCATGCCGTGCGGGTCAATTTCCAGCCGCGGACGACTCTGCCGTTGCTGCGCCTGATGAACACGTTTCGTCCCAATGTCAATGTCAGTACGTCGTACAACGAAAATTCGAGTCCGAGCATACGCCAGCCCGGAGATCCTCCCGGGGTGCGCAACGCGACCTCGTCTCGCAACGCCTCGGTGAAAATGAGGTTCGACGTCGGCAAGCAGGCCGTCGGCGTCTTCAACCGGTTCGGATGGGACCCGTTCGAGGGCCAGGACGACAAACGGAAAGGGCGGCAGGGTCCGAAGGGGCGCAGCCCGAGGCCGCCTCCGGATCGGATCGAACCCGATACGGACACGGGAGAACCGCCGCCCCGACCTGAACCCGCGGATACATCGGGCGCGGCGAACCCGCGCATTGGCGCCTCCGCCGGTGTGCCGCAAAATCTCTTCCTGACGGCCCAGGCCGGCGTCGTCGATTCGACGGGGGGCGCGCGGCCGGCGCCGTTTCCGGGTTTTGCCGATACGTCCCGCGTGCCGGCAGGGCCCCCGCCGAACCAGCCGCCCACGAATCAGCCACGGATGCCGGTGCAGCAGCGTCCCGCGAATCCGGACACCGCCGGTGCGGGAGACGAGCCCAGGTCGAGGGACCCGTTCAAATTCCTGGGCCGGGTGATCGGGGGTGTTCGTCCGATCGACGCGAGCGTCAGTCACAACGTCAACAATAGTTATAATCGCATTCCCGGACGCCCGTGGATCCCCTATCAGTTCGGCTTATCTGACGACACCAAGCTGGTGACGCGGGCGGGACCCGTCAACGAACCGGACGGCGCCGGCGGGGCGCTGACCGTCAACGCGTCCACGGGAGCACAGGTGACGGAAACGATCGATATGACGACGCGGTTCTCCCAGTCCCTGCAGGACCGGAGTTTTCGTGCGAACAAAACGCGATCGGTCAGCCAGACATTTCCCGATGTCGGTGTGAAGTTCGGATCGCTGCAGGCATTCGGCATGTTCAACCGTTTCTTTCGCAGATCATCCGCCACGGTGGACTACCGCCGCGCGACGTCTCATTCGGGGCGCAAGGGGGAGGATCCGGACAACCGTCGCGCGCAGACAACGATCACGCCGGGCCTGCAGCTCGAGACGCAGAACAGTATTGCGGTGAGTGTCAGCGCATCACGTTCGACCATTGTGACCGAGGCGCGCGGGTCCGAGACGGAGAATAGAACGACGAGCATCAGTCTCGACCTGCGCAAGTCGTTCAGCGGGGGAACCGGTTTCAAGCTTCCGTTACCATTTCTCTCCAAGCGTGTGAGCTGGCGGAGCCGGCTGGAGTCGAACCTGGCCATCGCCTATTCGTTTTCCGGTGGAGAGCGGCGCCCCGAGGGCGCGACGCCAATCGAGATCCCGGGAACAAGTTCACTGCGCGTTGGTCCGAATGTGTCGTACACTTTCTCGAGTACGTTGAGCGGCCGGATGTTTATCGATTTCAACCGGCTGCACAGCGACCGTACCGGGCAGACCACGACGACAGTGCGTGTCGGCGTCAACGCGGTGTTTACGTTCTGATCAGAGAGGTTCCGATGGTTTTGTTGTCGCATCGAATCACGAACCGGGTTCGCGCAGGTTTCGTCGCGATCGCCGTGCTCAGCGTCATCGCGTCGTGCCAGCGCACGGCACCGGGACAGCCCGAGTTCGACGCGTCGCGCGTGCTTCCCCATGTCGAAGCCCAGTGTGCATTCGGACCGCGCGTGCCCAACAGCGCCGCTCGCGACAGCGCGGCGGCGTACATCTCGCGCGCGTGCGAACGCTTCGGGGCAACCGTGTCCGTGCAGGCGTTCAACGTCGATGATCCCTACGGCGACCGGACCTTGCGGCTGATGAACCTGGTTGCGAGCTTCCATCCCGAGCGGGTCAAACGCGTGATGCTCGCCGCGCACTACGATTGCCGTCCGCGGGCGGACGAGGATCCGGACAGCACTCTGCGGGACCAGGCGATCGACGGCGCCGTCGACAGCGCCGCCGGCGTCGGAATATTGCTGGAGCTCGCCCGGTTGATCGGCAGGCAGGCACCGCCCGAGGTTGGCGTCGACCTGGTTTTTTTCGACGGAGAAGACTACGGCAAGCCCGACGATCTCCAGCACTATCTCCTGGGTTCGCGACACTTCGCCGCCAATCTCAACGGCTATCGGCCGGCGTGCGGCGTGCTGCTCGACATGGTCGGCGGGGTGGGAACATCGCTCGCGCGCGAGCGATATTCGATGGAAAACGCGAGCGCTGTCACTGACACGCTGTTCACGAGGGCCTCTGCGATGGGTCTGAATTATTTTACTGCGCACAACGGTCCCGCAATCTATGACGATCACGTTCCGCTCCTGCAGGCCGGCATTCCGATGACCGATCTCTTTGGATACGGGTACCGGCACTGGCACACGACGTCGGATACGCCTGACAAAGTGGATCCGGTCCTCGTGCAGGATGTCGGACGCCTGCTCGTCGATTTCGTCTACCGATTCCCGTTCTGAGCGCCCGCCGCAGCGCACAAGCCGTTCATTTCCAGATGCCTCCGCGACCCGACGGGGCTCGGAAACCCCTTGCGTATGCCGTCCTCATATGATACTTAATGTAGAGTGGTGAGGTAAGTGGGTCCAGGGGCCCACTTTTTTGTTACCCGGACGGCGCGTCGACCGACTCTCCTGGTCTTTAACACAATGTCAAACAACAAGTTAGAGAGCTTCGTCGTGCCGGAGGTCGAGGCGCTCGGTTTCGAGTGCGTGAAGTTCGAGGTTGTTGGCAGCAGCCGGAGTCCGATCATCCGGCTGTTCATCGACAAGCCGGACGGGGTGAGCATCCGGGACTGCACCCGGGTGAGCCGCGCGATCGGCCTTCTGCTCGAAGAGGAAGACCCGTTCACCGGGCGGTACTTGCTCGAGGTGTCTTCGCCGGGAAGCCAGCGGCCGCTTGTCACAGAGCAGCATTTTGTGCGATTTGCCGGCGAGCCCGCGAAGGTTGTGGTGGGCGAACCCGACGACAGAACGACATATACAGGTCGAATCGGTTCCTGTATAAATGGCGTACTCACATTGAACACCGACGACGGGCCGGTTGAGATCGCGTTGGACAGGATCTACAAAGCGCACCTCACTGAGCAAGAATACAAAATCGATAAGAAAATGGACAGAAACCGGCGCAAGAAGAGGCGCGGGAGTGATCAAGCATGAGCATTCAATTTGCAGAAGCTTTTAACCAGTTGATTCGCGAGAAGCGTATCGACCGGGAACTGCTGATGGAGACGCTTCAGGCAGGGTTCGCCTCTGCTGTGAAGAAGAAATACGGTCAGACGGCCGAGGTGAAACTCGAGGACGACGGCCATGGCAACATGGACCTGTACCTGATCAAGAACGTTGTCGACGAAGTCGAAGACGACGGCGTCGAGATATCGGTTGACGAGGCACAGGATTACGCGGAAGGCGCCGAGTCCGGAGACACAATTGCGATCTACATTCCGTTCGAGGAGTTCGGACGCAACGCAATCCAGATCACCAAGCAGATTCTGATGCAGAAGTTGCGCGAATTCGAACGCGAGCGTGTTTTCGAGGAGTACCACAACCGCGTCGGAGACGTTGTCTCCGGTTCCGTTCAGCAAATCGACCGCACGGGTATTCTCGTCAACCTCGGCAACGCCGAAGCGACGATGCCGCGCAAAGAGCAGATCCGGCGCGAACGTTACAATCAGGGATCGTCGATCCGCGCCAGCATCGTGAAAGTGGACAAAGAGGCCAAAGGCCCGATGATCACGCTCTCACGCACGAGCGCGGACTTTCTCAAGACGCTGTTTACGCAGGAAGTGCCGGAAATCTACGAGGGACTGATCGAGATCAAGAGTGTTGCCCGCGAGGCGGGCGGCCGATCGAAGATCGCAGTATTTTCGCGTGACGACCGCGTCGATGCCGTTGGTGCGTGCGTCGGCATGAAAGGGTCGCGCGTTCAGGCCGTCGTCAATGAACTCTCCGGCGAACGCATCGATATCGTTCCGTGGAGCGACGAAGTGTCGACGTTTGTATCGCGTGCGCTGTCGCCCGCACGAATCGCTTCCGTCCGCGTCGATCACGACGAGCACTCCGTTCTTGTGATCGTCGAAGAGGATCAGCTTTCGCTCGCCATCGGCAAAGACGGGCAGAACGTCCGGCTTGCGTCGAGACTCACAGGCTGGCAAATCGAGCTTGTATCTTCGCGCGAGCTCGAACAGCGCGAAAGACTGCAGGAACATCTGCTGATGTCGATCGAGGAAATGGTTGGCGTCACCGACAAGATGGCCGAGCGCCTCCGCGCAATCGGCGTCAATACGGTCCAGAAACTCGTCAAGACGCCGATCGAGGAACTGCTCGAAGCGCCGGGACTGGGACCCAAGACCGTAGAGAAGCTCGTCGAGACCGCGCAGGGCACGTACAGTGAGCTGGAAAAAGCGCTCGAGGAACTCATTCGCAAAGAAAATGAAGACCGTGCCCGCGAGAAGGAAGAAGTGAAGCCGCTCTTCGACGACTCCGTGCTCGAGTCCGAGGGCGTTGCCGGCGACACGAGGGACTCCAAGACAAAAGCAATGTCCGGGAAAGCGCTGACGGCGGAACAGCTTTTCAAGGATCCGGAAGAGACTGAGGCTGAGGAAGCCGCAGACGCCGCAGAAGCGAAAACGGCCGAAGAAGACGCGGCCGTAGCAGCAGACGCAGAAACAGAATCGGCCGCCTCCGCCGACGCGGAATCCCCGACGACGGACGGTGTGGCGGAATCAGGCGAGCATGCCGCGGACGATGAGTCTGCGGATGAAGCGCCCGCTGAAGACGCCGAGGCTGAACAACAGAAAGCGCCCGAGTAATAGATGAATATCAACGACCTTGCCAAGAAGTATAGCGTGAGCAGTGACGAATTGATCGTCCTGCTCAAGAACGCCGGCCACGATGTGGAGAGCGCGACGAGCAGTGTCGACTACGACATGTTGAGCGCACTGGATCGCCATTTCAGTTGGGCGACGCCGACCACAAAGGGCAAGGCGAAGGGCAAGGCGAAAGCAAAAGCCAAATCGAAAGCGAAGACGGCGACCGACGCGAAAGCGAAGGCCAAGGCTAAGACGAAAACGAAGGCGAAGGCCAAAACGAAGACGGCGACCGACGCGAAGGCGAAGGCCAAAGCCAAGACGAAGACAAAGGCCAAAGTTTCGAAGAAGGCTGCTGTTGCCGACGACGTGCCGGAGCCCAGGATAAGGGCAAAAGCCAAACTCATACGCAAGGCAAGGCCGGAACCGCCGCCACCACCGCCGGAGGAGATTGCCGAACCTGAGGTCGAGGTTGCGTCGCCGAAGACGGAAGCCGTCAAAGCGAAGACCGCTCCCGAGAAACCCGTTGCCGAAAAAAAGAGGCGAGGGGTAACGCCGGAGGATCTGATCGCCGCCGCCGCCCCCGTGAGGGAGCGCGAGGCGAAGCGCCCGGCAAAGAAGCGCGAATCGGAGGTGGCCGGGAAACCGGCGCCCGCGACCCCCGCGCGGCCGGACGAAACGAAGGCTCCCAAGCCTGCCGCTCCCGTGCAGAAAGCGGCCCCCGCGCCGCCGGCACAGGCCGAGCGGCCGACGAAGGCGGGCCGCAAGAAGAAGGGTGCCGACACGGATGCGCAGCAGCGCGCCGTCGCGGAAAGTGTACGCAGGACGCTGGCCAAGATCGACACGACGACGCGCCGTACCAAGCGGCGCAAGACCAAAACCGAAAAGTCCGTCGATACCGAGCTGCCGCCCATACAGATAGAGGGGACGGCGACCGTCAACTCGCTGGCGCATTCGTTCGGTGTCAGTGTTGACGAAATTCTCGAACACTGCGAAGAACTGGGCATGGTGGCAACGCCGGGTTCCGAAGTCGACGCAGAGTCGATCGAACTGATTGCGGAAGAACTCGGCCGCCTCGTCGAAATCGAGGCTGCATACGGGGAGACGCGGCTACTCGAAGAGGCGCAGGTCGACCCCGCGCGGCTGGTGCCACGGTCGCCGATCGTGACGGTAATGGGCCACGTCGATCACGGAAAAACTTCGATTCTCGATTACATCCGCAAGACGCGGGTGGCCGACGGTGAAGCAGGTGGAATTACGCAGCACATCGGCGCCTATACCGTCGATACGCCCGGGGGATCGATCACGTTTATCGATACGCCGGGGCACGAGGCGTTTACGGCGATGCGCGCTCGCGGCGCCAATCTCACGGACATCGTTGTGCTCGTCGTTGCGGCGGACGACGGTGTCATGCCTCAGACGATCGAGGCGATCAATCACACGCGCTCGGCCGGGGTGCCTATGGTCGTGGCCGTCAATAAGACCGATCTTGCCGGTGCGAACCCATCTCAGGTCAAGCAGCAGCTGATGCAGTACGAAGTCGTTGTCGAAGAATTCGGCGGTGAGGTTGTTGACGTCGATGTATCGGCGAAAACCGGAGCCGGGATCGACAAGCTCCTCGAAATGATTCTGCTTCAGGCCGAACTCCTCGAGCTGAAAGCGGATCCGTCGACACGCGCCCAGGGCGTTGTTGTCGAAGTGAAAAAAGAAGAAGGGCGCGGCATTCTTGTCACGCTGCTCGTTCAACAGGGGACGCTCAATAGAGGCGACGCCATCGTGATGGGGAACGAGTGGGCGAAGGTACGCTCCCTGGTCGACTACCATGGGAAACCGGCCAAGAAAGCCGGCGCTTCGATGCCGGTGTTGATACTCGGCGCGGACGGCGCTCCCGAAGCGGGCGATTCTTTCATCGCGGTGAAGAACGAAAAAGAAGCGCGCGATATTGCCATGAAACGTCAGGAAGCGGTGCGCCAGCGCGAGTTGCAGCCCGTCAAAGCTCTTTCCCTCGAAGCGCTCTACGAGCAGATTCAGAAGGGTGAGGTCAAAGAGCTTGGTATCGTGATCAAGGCCGACACCGATGGTTCGGCCGAGGCCCTTCGCGACAGTCTTATCGCGATGGAAATCGAGGGTATCAAGACCAACGTCATCCACGCCGCTGTCGGTACGGTGAGCGAGTCCGACGTCGTTTTGGCGCAAAGCGCGGACGCGATCATTGTCGCGTTCAGTACGAAGGTGTCGCCGAAGGCGAAAGAACTCGCCGCGCAAAAAGGTGTGGACATCAGAGCGTACAAGATCATCTACGAAGTGATCGAAGACGTCGACAAAGCGCTCAAGGGAATGCTGGCACCGGTGTTCGTCGAGCGGGTGCTCGGCAAGGCAGAGGTTCGGCAGCTCTTCAAGGTGTCCAAGCTGGGGACTATTGCCGGCTCCATGGTCATCGAGGGGAGCATTACACGCAGTGCCAACGCACGCGTTTTGCGTAACGGGGAAGTTATTCACGACGGAAAGATAACGTCGCTCAAACGTTTCCAGGACGACGCAAAGGAAGTGCTGGAGAATTTCGAGTGTGGTATCGGCGTCGGGTACGATGACCTCGTGGAGAACGACATCATCGAGGCGTACGTCATCGAGGAAAAGGTTCGGGTGTTCTAGCCCGTTTCGTTGACGAACGTGCTCGCCGCGAGCGCGAGTCATGGTCGTAAAATTACTCACCGTCGATCTTCATTTCCCGGATTGTTCATCTCTCAAAGAAAAACGATTCGTGCTGGCGAGTCTGAAGGCGAGGCTTCGCAAGCGTTTTAATGTGTCCGTCGCCGAGGTGGACTACCACGACAAATGGCAACGGTGTCTGCTGGCGATAACGATGGTTGGTACGGATCGGCGGATTGTCGACACAGGCTGCGACAAAGTCCTTCGTTTCATTGAGGGAGATCACCGGCTATCCGTTTCGGATACGACCCAGGAGATTCGCTGAAGCGAGCGCGCTACTCAGTCTGGATGAATCATGGCGAAGTCATACCGCATCGAACGGCTCAACGAGATGATCAAGGAACTGATCAGCGAACTCGTATTGAGTCAGATCAAGGATCCCAGAATTGGCCTGGTGACGATTACATTCGTGCGCGTTTCCGGCGATCTGTCGAGCGCTAAGGTGCACTACAGCGTGATGGGCGACGAAACGGCGCGGTCCGAGACTAAGAAGGGCCTGATCAGCGCACGCAATTTCCTGAGGAAGACGGTTGCCAGAGAACTTCGTCTGCGAGTCGCACCTGAACTCATCTTTGTCTACGACGATTCTCTCGATCGGTCTCTGCGTATCGAAGAGACCCTCAGGGAGGTGCACGGCGAAGACGTCGGTGACGCCACGCCCGCGGAGATGGAAACGTCAACGGAAACGGAACCCGAAAAAGAATGAATCCGTTCGACAACAAGCTGTTCGTGATCAACAAGGCTCCCGGTCCGACATCGTTCGATGTGGTCACTCAGTTTCGGCGCGCCACCGGACTGCGCAAGGTTGGACACACCGGCACGCTGGATCCCCTCGCCCGTGGAATTCTTCTCATCTGCACGGGCCGCGCAACCCGCGCCGTCGAACATTTCATGGATCTGAAGAAGACGTACGAATTCGAGGTCATGCTCGGCGTCGAGACGTCGACTCTGGACTGCGAGGGCGAAGTGGTGCGTGAGGCGGCCGTGCCCGATTTGTCGCCCGACGCGATTGTGGATGCAGCGCGCCGGTTCGTGGGCGACTACGAGTTGACACCGCCGAAATATTCCGCCGTCAAGCTGGATGGTGAGAGAATGTACGTGGCGGCGCGGCGCGGCGAGGAGCCCGACGTTCCGGTGCGACAGGTGAAGATCTATTCATTTGATATCCTCTCCGTCGACCTGCCCCGCGTGCGCTGCAGCGTTGAGTGCTCGCGCGGCACCTATGTGCGATCGCTCGCCAAGGACCTCGGCGCCGCTCTCGATTTGCCGGCACACATCACCGAATTGGCGCGCACACACGTGGGGCCGTTTTCGCTGGAGTCGGCGTTCCCGTCGCAGGAACTCACACGCGACATGGGAGATCGGCTGCAGAGTCACGATCTCGAACAAGCCCTCTCTTTTCTCCCCGGCATCGTGCTGAATTCGAGGTCCAGGCGGGGCCTGATGTTTGGCGTGCTTCCGGGTAGCCAGGACGTCGTGCGTACCATCGGCCAACTCGGTGAGGATCGCCCGGTGCGGATCCTCGACGAGGCCGGCTCGCTGCTGGCCGTTGGCAGACGCGGCGAAGGCGAAGGCCGCAACCGTCTGACCCTGGTTGATTCCTACAGGCTGCTCGTCGACGCGGAGAGTCTTTAAACATTGAAAGTCGCGCGATCACTCGAAGACCTCGGTATTCTGGCCCCGAGCGCCAGTGCCGTCACCCTCGGTGTTTTTGACGGCGTTCACCGTGGCCACCAGCAGATCATCGAGTCTCTCGTCGCGTGCCGCGGCGATGCGGGCATTGACTCTCTTTTTGTGATGACGTTCGATCCTCATCCGGTCGTCGTCACGCGTTCCCTCGACACGCCGCCAATCCTGTCCACGATCGACGAGCGCCTCGAACTTTTCGAACGCTTTGCCATAGACGGCGTGTTCGTCGTTCCGTTCAGCGATGAAACGGCGCAAGTCGGCTACCGGGAATTTATCGATCGGTATCTGATCGGCGCGATGGACATGCGCAGGCTCGTGCTCGGGTACGACTGCCACTTTGGTCATGGCAGAGAAGGGAGCCCGGAGCGGGTCGCCGAGGTGGGCCGCGAAAAGGGGTTTGACGTACAGATCGTACCCGCCGTCAGCATCGACGACGGCGTTGTGTCGAGCAGCGAAATCCGGCGGGCCCTCTCCGACGGGGCCTTCGACCGTGCGACCCGATTGCTGGGGCATCCTTACCTGGTCAGGGCGAAAGTGAGCAGGGGACAGGGCCTGGGAACCGATCTCGGTTTCCCCACGGCCAACCTGCGGGTGTCCGACCCGCTGAAACTCTGGCCTCCCGAGGGCGTTTATGCCGTCAATGTCGACTGGATGGGGGGGCGCTATGGCGGCATGATGAACGTGGGGCTCGCACCGACAATCCGGAGGGGCACCCGGGAGATCGAAGTTCATATTTTTGACTTCGACCACTCGATTCTCGGGGATACTATCAGTATCCACTGCGTGGCGTACCTCAGGGAAGAAAAGGCCTTCGCCTCGCTCGATGCCCTCATCGAACAACTCGATGCCGACCGCCGGGCCGCCCGGGCCATCCTCGAAAAGGTATGAGGGGGCACCTTTTACCGGCCCGGCTTGCACAATAATTGCTTTACAGTGCTGGCGCGGTGTGTTAGCTTAACGCCGGAAAAAATCTGTGCGCGGCTCGGACCTCAAACGGGCTGCAGCCATCGTGTCGCGAGACTGCGTCTTCAGGAGGTGATCAGACGATGGTAATGTCATTGGATGAGAAGCAGCAAATTATAAACAAATACAAGCTTCACGACAAAGACTCGGGTTCCGCCGAGGTTCAAATCGCGCTTCTAACAGAGCGCATCCGCATGCTGACCGAGCACTTCCAGGTGCACAAGAAAGACCACGCTTCCCGCAGAGGCTTGCTCAAGCTTGTCGGTCGCAGGAGAAAACTCCTCGATTATCTCAAGAACAAGAAAATCGAGAGCTACCGAGAATTGCTCAAGCAGCTCAACCTGCGTAAGTAATAACAATTTCGGTTCGTTTTGCTGCCGTTCGCTGCACGCGCGGAATGTCCGCGCTGACGTGTAATGGTTACACTCTTTAAGGCAGGTATACATTGAAAACCGTATCGATGAATCTCAACGGCCACGACTTCGGCATTGAAACCGGGCGTATGGCCAAACAGGCCGACGGGTCTGTTGTTGTCACAATGGGAGACACGATGGTGCTCGTCACGGTCGTCGCTTCGCAAAGGCCCACCGATCGCGATTTCTTCCCACTGTTCGTCGAGTATCGCGAGAAGTTCTATTCCGCCGGCAAAATTCCCGGCGGTTTTTTCAAGCGCGAGGGACGTCCCGGCGACCGCGAGACGCTGACGGCCCGGTTGATCGACCGCCCGCTGCGCCCCTTGTTCGACAAGAACTTCATGTATGAGACGCAGATCGTCGCGCAGCCGATCTCATTCGACAACCAGAACCACCCCGACGTGCTGAGTATCACCGGCGCCTCGATCGCGCTGGGGCTGTCCAACATCCCGTTCGAGTCCGTCGTTTCGGGCGTGCGTGTGGGACGCGTGGACGGACAGTTCGTTGCCAACCCGACAACGGATCAGCTGGAGAACAGCGATCTCGAGATCGTCGTCGCTGGTACGGACGAAGCCGTCTCGATGGTAGAAGGCGAAGCGCGCGAGGTGAGCGAGGAAGACATGCTGGCCGCGGTGAAATTCGGCCACGAGATGATCCGTCAGCTGAACGATCTGCAGCGCAAGCTGCTCGCGCAGTGCGATGTTCCCACCAAGCGCGAAGTTCCGGTCAAGGAGCGCAACGAAGAGCTCGACGCGAAAGTCGATGAGGCTTGCAGGAGCAAAATGAAGGAAGCCCTCGCGATCGTCGGGAAACTCGAGCGCCAGGATGCGATCAGTGCAATTCACACTGAGATCGTCGAGCGTTTTGCCGAGGAATATCCGGATCAGGAAAAATACATCGGCAACGTCGTCGGCGAAGTGGAAAAGCGTGAGATGCGTTCGATGGTCCTCGATGCCAGCAAGCGCGTCGACGGCCGCGGCCACTCCGATATCCGCAAGGTCACCTGCGAAGTTGGCGTCCTTCCGCGAGTCCACGGATCGGCGCTGTTCACGCGCGGCGAGACCCAGGCGCTCGTTGCCATCACGCTGGGTACTTCGCGTGACGAGCAGATGCTGGACACGATCGAAGGCGAAACGTGGAAACGTTACATGCTTCATTACAACTTCCCGTCGTTCAGCGTCGGCGAAGTTGGCCCGTTCCGCGGACCCGGACGGCGCGAAATCGGACACGGCGCCCTCGCCGAAAGATCGATTCGGCCGATGATCCCCGAGAAGGACGACTTTCCGTATACGATCCGTGTTGTCAGCGAGATTCTCGAGTCCAACGGGTCCAGTTCGATGGCCTCGGTGTGCGGTGGAAGCCTTGCCCTGATGGACGCCGGCGTACCGATTCCGAAGCCGGTCGCCGGAATCGCGATGGGACTCGTGGTGGAAGGCAGCCAGGTGGCCATTCTGTCCGATATCCTCGGAGCGGAGGATCACCTCGGCGACATGGATTTCAAAGTGACGGGCACGGCGGACGGAATCACGGCGTTCCAGCTGGATACCAAAATCGCTGGCATTTCGGATGACATCATGGTGAAGGCACTTCATCAAACACGCGACGGGCGCCTGCACATCCTCGGCATCATGAACGAGACAATTCAGGCGTCACGTGGTGACATCTCGCCGCACGCTCCGAAGATCACCACGATCAAGATCCCGACGGACAAGATCCGCGACATCATCGGCCCAGGGGGCAAGATCGTCAAAGGGATCCAGGAGGAGACCGGGGCCACGATCGAGATCGAGGATGACGGCACCGTACGCGTTATCGCGATCAACTCGGAATCGGCCAACGCGGCCGTGGATCGCATCAAACAGATTACGGCCGAGCCGGAACTCGACGCGATCTACGAGGGAGAGGTCAAGAGTATCCTCGCTTTCGGGGCGTTCGTTGAGATCATTCCGGGCAAGGATGGCCTGCTGCATATCTCCGAGATCGCGCATCGTCGGCTCGATAAGGTCGAAGACGAACTCGCCGTTGGAGATATCGTCAAGGTCAAGGTTCTCGAAATCAGTAAAGACGGCAAGATTCGCCTTTCACGGAAGGCGCTTCTCGATCCGCCGGCGGACGGCGAGCGCGTTGAGTCCAGCCGTCCACGTGAGGGAGACGGTGGCCGTGATCGCGATCGCGGCCGCGGTGGACGCGGTGGACGCGAGAAGTCACGGCGG
>Ga0055520_10000001_pt1 | contig 19698 bp, 35 predicted proteins | sample White_ThreeSqC_D_2_FD_57970 | JGI IMG/M metagenome (GOLD analysis project Ga0055520, IMG submission 57970) | Wetland microbial communities from the San Francisco Bay, California, USA, that impact long-term carbon sequestration - White_ThreeSqC_D1 | ecosystem: Environmental > Aquatic > Marine >... | reverse complement strand
GATGTTGCCTTTCTGTTTCCCGATTATCGAAAAATAAATGCTCGAGCTCGTTGCGGACAAATTGATGCAAGAAGGCATCCTGGGGGTGCTGCTGGTCGGAAGCTGGACACTGTTTCTGATGGTGATCGGCGTGCTGTGGCGTGTGTGGCGGTCGGCGGAAAAGGAATTCGACAAAGAACGATCGGCACTCTATCTGATGCTTCAGCAAGAGCAAAAGGAAAAATTTGAAGCCGCGTTGTCAACGCTTTCGAACGTCAATACGGTTGTGGCGGAACTGAAAACGTTGATTACACAATTTTTAAAATGATTCTGTGGATCGTCTTTGGAACGTTTATCATTTGTGGGGTGATGGTGGCCTTACTGCTCTACCTCATCATCCATAGCCGTAAAAAAGCCTCTGAAATCATCAGCCGGTTGGATGAACACCATGTCACCAGCAAGAAAGAACTGGCCCGGATGAACGCAGAGGTTCACGTGACGAAATCACTGACAGACGAAATTCATGAAATCACCAGGCAATTACAACAACCACTTCAACCGGATAGACTCGCAGAGTTCTTAAAAACCGGGAAGCTAAAATCATGAGAGATGTCTATTTACCCTACTGGCTGTTAAAGTTTTCCTATTTCAATTCGGGGATCTATCAACTCGCCTTTGCGTTAGGCTTCATCTCGTTGACTCTGATTGCCTATAAGCTCAGGCAGACACGAGCCAACGAGTTTACGGATAAATTGTTATACGCCCTGTATACCGACATGTTCTGGACAGGGACAAGTATGTTTTTCGTCCGTCCGGGACAGACTGAACTCATTATTTTATTCCTTGCGCTTCCGATGCTGGTAAGTCATATCTATCTTGCGATCTTTATGATTCGGCGGTACGGAATCGGCGGGAACCCGAAACATGGGAAAGAAGAACGTTAAGTTTTCGCAGTTTATTCAGATCGTTAAAGACACACTTGGCAATACAGGAAAGGATCTGCTCTATTGGGCAAAAGTGATCAGTCTTGTCGTCAATGCCCTGAACGACAAAGGAATCTCCCTTGAAATGGACACCAGGAGCATGAAAGACCAGGTCAAAGCCGGTGAGATTCTCGCCAAAATTGAAGACGCGATAAAATAGTCCTTGACATTCGGAAACACTCTGGTATGATCTGAGATACTCCTTCAATCCGAGGATATGGACACGGTGTCCTCAAACCTCCGTGCCCACAAGACTCCTTATATCCCTTTTTCAAAGGGATATGATGAACGTACATGATTTTTATAAGGACTTTTGCAGACGGCTCAACCCGCCGCCTGCGCTGCCTGCGTCCGAGTGGACAGACTACCCGGTTGACGTCCGCCGCTATTTCGAAACGCGGGGCGTCACGCTGGAAACCATCACAACGGCAGGCGTGATGCCGTTAACTCCTGACGCCACGCCCACAGAACGGGCATGGTACAAGGAGCACATACACGCCCCACGTACTAATACCAAAGGCGATCCTGCGCCCTGCGTGTCTGGCATCGGGTTCCCCTATTTTATTGACGGGGACGAACGTTTCGGGCGTATTCGGGGCTTGCAGTGGACGCCTGAATTCTGCGAGTACTACACAGAGCAGAAACAGCCCGTGCCGCGCTTTCTTTCCCCAGGAAAGAAAAAGGTCGAGCACTCGTCACACCTCTATATTCTGCCTTCAGACAGGGAAAAACTCAAGAAATCTTCAACGATAGCCTGTCTTGTCGAGGGAGAGACCAAAACCCTCGCCCTGTCTTCGGACCTGCCAGCCCTGGAAAACGAAGTCAACCGCTATGCCGCGGTCGGCATTTCAGGAGTGGAACAGTTCCTGTCTGCTCCGGAGACAACAGCCATTGTCTGGAAGAATCGAATTGTCTACATTTTCTTTGATGCGGATTCCCTGAGAAAGCCGGAAGTGGCACACGCCGAAATGAAGATCGCCGCCTTCTTGGTATCCAGGGGGGCAAGAGCGGTAAAAAGCTGTGTCTGGAAAGAGGAACGGGGCAAAGGCTACGACGATTATCAGGTTTTTTCGATCTCAAAAGACTTTCCCCGAGACTTCACGCTCTCAAAACTCCTGAAACGGGCTGTGCCAACCTTCAGGAAATACGCCCCGTCAGACGACTACGAAGGGTTTCCGCTGCAAACTTATTGCAGCGCACTTGCCAGGGTGCCAGACCTCAAAAACTATCACGTCAAACCCCTCCTGGAAGAGATTGCCAGTATGTTCAAACGTCAGGGGCTCAAAGTGACGGACGTCAAAGAATGCCTTGAACAGGAAACCCTCAGATGGGAACGGGAACGGGCAAAACAGCTTGTCGAGAAAGCGACGAAAGAGATTCAGGAGCAGTACGGGATTTCTTACATTCCCGATTTGCCCAAAGGATTCAAACCCCTGAACGGGATGCTCTATCAGGATGACACTCCGATTTGTAACATGTTCATCATTAAGAAGTACATCTCGACCCAGGCATCCGATCAACAAGACTATTACCTCTTAGGGTTCAAGAATAAGGAACTTGAGATCCCCTCCAATAAATTCAGCAAATACCGGGACATTGCGGAACTCTTCAACCGGAATCAGGAGATTCTTCACGATAGTTCAGCCCGCGCCGTACAAAAATTCGTGTCGCAATACTGGCTAATCAACAAAAGCAAACCGATCCCCGTTGTCTCAAAACACACGAATACCGGATGGGATAAAGACGGCGTATTCCGTCTGCCGTCTGTGGATGAGGGCGCCGAATATGACCGGGGCATCAAAGACGCCTTTCACACCTGCGGTGATCCGGAAATCGAAAGAGAGTACATTGCAGAAATTTACCGGACACACAATGCCGCCTTAAATCATCTGCTCTCGTTATGCGCGCCTCTGGTCAATATCCTTCACATGCCGAACTACACCGTCATCGAATCCGGTACTGGAGGCAAAGGCAAAACCACAAACATTCTTGCCGCCCTGGCTCAGTACGGGAATTGTGAAAACCTGAAATTTACAATGGATGCCACAAAGGTCGGGCAAGAGCTTGTGTGCTCGCTGTATCGTGACCTCCCTATTTTGATGGACGAAGCGAACACCGGTTCATCTGGGGACGGAGTAAAAATGATGCAAACCTTTATCAATACGATTTACGGGTTTGATTCCGGCAAAGGCCGGGCGCGTGGCGGCATCGAAGGCGGTGAAATCACGCTCAGAAACGTCAACGAATATAAAGGGCTCTTATTTCTCACCTCAGAGCGTAGCCTCTCAACCATTATGTCAGTGGCCCGAAACATGACGGTCGGCGGTATCTATCGGCGCGTGTTAGAAATCCCCTGTGATAATCCAGACTTTCCCCTCTGGCACTACGAAAAGGACAAAGAAAAAACCTTCTTCGATGACTTGTACCACAATATGAAAAATCATTACGGCCATTTTGGGGCTGAATGGATTCGGCATATCAGTCAGCGCGAAGTACAAGAGCGTATCATTCAGAAATACAAGTTTGTACTCGAACAATTTGGAAAAATCTATTCCCTGAAGGGAACAGAAAATTTGTGGTGCCTGGTGGAGGCGATCACCCCAGAAGTGGAACTTCTCTTAGGATTGGAGCAAAACACCATCGCCAACAATCTGAAAGAGTTCATTGCTCACATTCTGGATCACAATCAACAGCAGATTGACAATCAAATTCATAACACCGTCGAGAACTTCATGGAGTGTCTCGATCACTTCATGAACGAGAATCTCTCTTCATTCGTCGGTTTATCCGGCGAACGAGACGATCCCGATGACATTCCGGACACAAAAAAAGTCCTCCCAACAAGAATCCTGGGGAAATACGAAAGTTCTGAGAGCAATGGAACGGAAGTCTGGCTCACGATTCCGGCGATGGATGAACTCTGTAATAAATTTGGACTCAATAAGAATGGAGTTTTGGAACAGTTGAAAGCTCAGGGGAAAGTAGAATGGAGCGAAGAAAAAGACGAACGCGATCCGCGCAAAGTGAAAGTTCGAATTTACTGGTATGTCACGAAATGGATCTATTCCAAAACCTGTCGGTGTTATCATTTATATCTCGAACCGCCCAAAACGCAAGAGACAAACGAGGATGGCCCACAAGACGATTTACCGTTGAACGCATAATAAACCATACGTCAAAAACAGGACGGCGTTTTTACGGGAACGCTTTTCTGAAAATTTTTCACGATCCCTCCGTATAATTCGAAATCGTGTTGTAAGGATGTAAGGATGTAAGGCGCGAGAGGATTTGTAAGGAGATGTAAGGGAGATGTAAGGGAGATGTAAGGGGCGTGTAAGGCATTGTAGAGGGGAAAGATAAAAACCTTACATCCTTACAACAATAATCTCCATATTACGCACTCGCTAAAAACATTTCTCCGCGCAAAACTGAAAACCGTACATAGATAATAGAAAGAAAAGGAGAAAATAACACTATGGACATTTTACGACATACCAAGAAGTACAGACAAGCTATGAAGAAAGCCTTAGAACTCCAACTCCCAATCCCGCCTGCTCGTGATGACCTGTATACCCTCTTAGAAGAAAATGGGTTGAGATGGTGGGAAGAGGGCATCATCTGGACCAATAAAGAACATCTGCCTTACGGACATATCCGGTTAGCGTTGGTTGACGTTGGATTCCTGGCCTACCTTGAGGAGAAGATCGAGGAATATCTTAAAGAGCATGACATTCAGGTCTCAGCCGATAAACGAGAATATTCTGTCCCCAGACCTGATGGAAAAGAAGAATACCGAGTTGTCAGGACATTCCGATATTTAGGGAGGAAAGCGGCATGAAATTGTACAGACCATCAAACGGCACCGAAGGAGACGGGTTTATCTCCCGATGGTGCAGTACGTGTGCGAAGTATCGGGGCGGACAGTGTGCAATACTGTGTCATACGATGATTTATGATGTAAATAAACCAGGCTATCCGAAAGAATGGACGTACAACCAGGAATACCGCCCCATCTGTACCGCCTGGACAGATAAGTCCGTCTATGAGCGAAGAGTGCGAAGCGTCCGCCAGAACCCAAAACAATTATCATTATTCGGAGGTGTCTAACCATGTATACGGTTTTGGATCTTTTTTGTGGGGCTGGGGGTGCGTCTATGGGATACCACCGCGCCGGCTTTTCGGTTGTCGGTGTAGACATTAAACCACAGCCGCGCTATCCGTTTGAATTTCACCAGGGCGATGCACTCGAATTTGCTGCGCAGCACGGGCACGAATTTGACCTGATTCATGCGTCTCCGCCATGTCAAGGGTATAGTAAGCTGCGCTTTCTGCCTCAAAATAAGCTGAATCACTACCCGTTGCTGATTGAACCGACTCGAACGCGGCTCCGGACACTCGGAAAACCGTACATCATTGAGAACATTCACGGCGCGCCGTTAGTGCATCCGATGGTGTTAAACGGGGTATTTTTCGGGTTAACAGCCTGGAAAGTCAGAGATTTTGAATGCTCGCCCTGGTTACTGGCTCCCATTCTGCCTAAAAAACCGAAAGGGCGGAACGTTGCGCCAATCAACGAATTCGAAAAAGGACAATATGGACTCATGCGAGTCGCCGGTCAAAGTTTTTCCGTCCCTCATGCTAGAAAAGCAATGGATATTAGCTGGATGACCCGCGCCGAACTCGCCCAGGCTATTCCCCCAGCGTATACAGAATACATCGGAGGTCAGATGCTCCGGTTTTTGGAGAGGAGGGAAGCCGTATGACGACAAGCGAGTATATAACAGAGTTGGAACGTCGAATTCGAATATTAGAGGAGTTGAGTTACCCGAAATGCAGACAGTGTCAAAAAAAAGGACAATCCCCGTATAACCTGAAATTAATCGAGCGCACAGTCACTACAAAAGGGAGGGAGATGGATCGATATCGCTGTCTTCAATGTGATGCGACAATTTGTATTATCCGATAACGTGCAGTGAGTCCCCGTCGTCGATACCGGTATAACAGACGGGGAGCGCCGGCACCCACCAGGACATAGCATGAGTGACCTTGAACGAGAATTTTTTGGGCTTTTGGAAGAGAAAGATGATTTGTTCCAGCGTTGGATTGAGTTGAAGGATAGATTGACTAAGCATAGGGCAAGTCTTGTGTATCAAGCTGTCAAGGCGGAACACGACCGCACTCTGACGCGCTACAATATATTAGCCGCACAAATTCAGGGCGTGACGTTTGCCCTAAACTTGATGGATGAACTTGAAAAGCTGGCGTAGACTATTTCTTTTAACTTTTTTGTTTCTCATCCGTCTGATTCTGGTTTGAGTTTTTCTTGCAGAATTTACGGTTTGATAGTATAGTTATGATGAATACAGACCTGTACATGTTTTTGTTGTATGTTTTTTTAGTAAGAAAAAAAGACCTTCACGAAGAATTTAATTTTTTCGAGAAGGTCTTTTTTTTCGCCGTTCGAAAGATCGCCTAAGCTGTCACCATTAAGCGTGACAGAGAGTTTTTTTTTTCGGGTTCTCCAATGATATCATCCATTGTTACCCCTACAGCCTTCAACAACAACAGAATTCTATAGGCAGAGAGCTTCTTTCCTCTATTTTCAAACTTCGAAAGGTCTCCTTGCGCTATACCAGCAACTTCAGCAGCGTCTTTTTGTTTTAAACCCTTCTGTTCTCTAATAGTCTGATATTTTTGACCTAACCATGTATAGAATTCTTTTTCGTTAAGTTGGTCTATCATCTAATTTCCTCCTTTTATCTTCAAGGTTATTTTCTAAATTATAGATAATAACCTAATTAAGTCAACTTTTTTCTTTGTCTATAAGCTATTTATAGCAAATAAGAAATAAATATAGACTATTGCCATATATTTTTCTTGACAAGAAAACATCCCCCTGCCATACTACCCCACACTGAAACGAGCAGGCGTGTCGAGAAGGGCTAGAAGTAAATCCAGGCTAATGACCTATGTATAGAACCAGTCACGGCGCGCCGGTCGTTCTTAAACACGCTTCTGGGTGTCCGGTGAGCCAAACCTGTTCCCGTCGCTCGCAAACATAAAAACGAGAATGAACGTTCGGACAGCGGCCACGCTTCACCCGGTTGCACACAACGTTTTATTATTGGGATATGAGGAGTCCCACAACGGATTGAATGGAGGAAAGACACATGGAATGTATAACAAGACTGTTTCCAAACCCTGATTTGCAAGAAATCACCTTTCAAAACGGGGTGTATATCAGGTTAGTCAATCAGGCAGGGTATGAGTGGTCAAAGTTTTCTAAAGACTACGGAATTCACCTCTCGTGTTCTGAAGACGGATGGGAACTCGAGATCGGGTTCGGGGCGAGAGTGTTGAGAATCGGGAGGGACGTATGAACAAGCTAGACAACGCCTATGAACTGACGTATGAGGATAGGCTTTTGCTCGAAGTAGTATTATCGTCAGTGCGTGACGTCATGGTTCAACAAGAAGACTTCTTCTGGTCTGAACATAGCCTTGATTTGCTGCTTAATCAGGACGAAATGACCAAACTCGACCAGATGTTAACAGTCCTCAAGGAGAATAACGCATGAAACCTGTCACATTCCACACACACCAGAGCGGCACTATGCCAGCCCTCGCCGTGAAATATGGCGAGCGGACTGTCATTTTTGCCCCTGAGAAACTATGCAAACAATCACAGCGTACAAAACCAGAGACGGCATGATCTTTGAGTCAAAAGAGTCTGCCGACTATCGAGAGATGGAACTTGAGTGGGGGGATTTTTCGAATGTTTGGAAGCTTGGCCCTTATGAAGGTCCTGTGCAAAGCTGGCTAAGACGTACATTTTTCCCGCAGGATGGAGCGTGGAAGAAGTGCGATCCGTATGCGTTTGCCCGATACGTCAGAACGTTGCAAAAAAAACTTGCAAAAGCAGGGATGCAAGCCCCTGACGGAATCCCTTTCTAAGGAGACTCTATGCTTGACTACTACGAAGATATTGAAGAATGCCCACATTGTACAAGTCAGGTGATCCACTGGCGCGATTGTACAGAGTGCGGCTGGCAGGACGGCTGGATTGATATGTGTGAAAGCTATGACGAAGGAGACGTTGAAATGTGTCAGGAGTGCTTAGGAACCGGCATTCAAAAATGGTGTCCTCAGTGCGGACACGATCCACGCCAGAAACACAAAAAAGGCTGAGCGCGTGAACGCTCAGCCCGGAATACAACGCACATCATGAGATGTGGCGTAATGCTGAATGACACCAGGCATCACACCAGATCCCGTGAAAAATGTCAATGGAAATTTCACTCGGACAGATTTTTAAAGCCGTTGGGCTGTTTATCGTCTTCCTGATTGTGGCTGTGATTGTGACATCCATCACCAAAGACGAGGAAGATCCAGTTGTGAAAGCCAAACGAATTGCCTACGAGGGCAAACAATACGATCTCAAAACAGTACACCTCGAACGAAATCTCTCTCTCAGGTTCTGGGGAACGATTGGGTTTTTATCCGCGATGGGGCTCACTATGATCATTCTTGGGGCTGGCCACCATCGGGCAAAAGTCCGACAGGCGTCAATCTTCTATGCCAAAATCGGCAAATCTGACATTCCGGTACACATCAAACAAATCGAATCAGGGACACTTCAGGAGGAACTCAAAACCCTGGCCCATGCTGAAGAACTCAAACAAAGCAACAAAGGACTTGAAAAGGCCTGGGAGATTCATTGTGCCCTTGCCGATCTCGAAACCCAACGCATTCGCGCCCTGGCCTCATCCTATAAAGCCCACGTCAGCGGACAGACTGCCTTGTCAGCGAACACACAAGACGCCTTGCCGATTCCCGCAGTCACCATGCACGAGTTGATTCACCAGGGCATGTTAGGACCGGGAACCCCGATCCCCTTCGGTCACATTCCGTCTCCAGCATCGGATATTATCTCGATAGGCGTAGCCGGATGGCAGGGAAGCGGAAAAAGTAACACCGTAGGCTTTTTAACTGGCGCGTTCGCGTATACGGTCGGAGCGGACTGTTATGTCATTGACCCTCATAAAGATCACCCTGAAAGTGTGTCCACATTGCTGAAGCCCCTGGAAATATCCGGGAGACTCCACACCTTTACACCCTTCGACACCCCTATTATTGTAGAGAAGTTGGACACTCTGTTAACCGACCGGCTCAACGGGTCCTCACCATGCGATCCGCCGATTGTCCTGGTGATTGATGAACTCCCCAGACTCTCAAAGTTTCCGGTGTGGGACAAGCTTACAGCCCTCCTGCTTCGTTTCGTCACAGAAACCAGAAAGGCGAATATGACCTTTATTGGTGCGTCTCATATCTGGACAGGGAAATATTTCAATGGCAAGGCCGAAATTCGGCAATGTTTGAATAGTATGCTGATTCTTCCCACGAAACCAAGCCAAGCCGAACTACTTCTTGAAGATACCCAAGAAAAGAAACTGGTCAAAGCATTACAGCACCCAGGGCAAGGCCTGTTGTCTCTCAACATGCACAGTCCGGAGCTTGTCAACATGCCCTACTGCACCCCCGGCGACATGACCGAGATTGCAGGCAGACTCTCACATCGTGAGCCAATCTTAGACATCGATGCCGATCCCGTGCTTACCAGGCAAGAATTGAAAGCAGGCCGCGAACGTCTCAAACTCACACAAGGAGAGTTTGGGGTCAAAGTCGGCTTGTCTCAAAAGAAAATTTCACGACTCGAAAACGGCGAGTCAGACATCATTAACCTTAATTCAGACGCCTTAGACAGGATTGTAGACGTGCTAGACGGCGTAGACATTCCCAAAAAACACGTCATCGACTTCGCGTCTAAAGCCCGCGCTAAGGCCGTCTAAAGGAGATATATTATGAAATTATTTTATTGTCCGAAGTGCGCTGATATTCTTGCCCTGAGAAATACAATACGGACATGTGTTTGTGGATCGTCCTGGGGAAAATATCTCCCTGATGAATATCATGCGAGATTAGGCGGACAGGCGATCCCTATCGGAATCAGAAATTCGTCGTTTTTTTCTGCCGTCATCTGCCGTCCTGAAGAGGGGAAAGGCTCAGAGTTTACCGCGTTCGTTATTCCGAAAGACTGTGACGTGGTACAATACGAATGCTCACTCATCACACATGCAGAGGATGAAGAAGAATATAGTATTGATGATGGGATATGCACTTGTCCTCATTGTCAACAAGGTGAATACATGCCTGGAAGAGGTGAAAAGTATTGTTTTTATTGTCAGAATGCAATAGATATGTATGGTGAGTTGCCATAACAATCGAACAGAATATTAAAGGTTGTCTAAAGGAGGTTGTGAACCGTGCCAAAAAATATGAGTTTCATGTTAACGACAGACCAGATCCGGAATCAAACCAAAACCGTCACCCGGAGATTAGGCTGGAAATTTTTGAAACCTGGCGATATCCTGAACGCCTGTGTCAAATGCCAGGGATTAAAAAAAGGCGAGAAGATCGAGAAGATATGTCAAATACAGATACTCTCTACTCGATGGGAACCCCTAAACACGGTCACCTGGGAAGAGGTACGCAAAGAAGGCTTCACGATGATGACACCTCTTGAATTTATGATCATGTTCGCCCAAGCAAACAAGGTCAAAGACCCTGCCACGCCTGTCAATCGGATTGAATTTAAATATGTCGAACCGATAAAAGTCTGTCCTGGCTGTACATACTATCAAGAAACGTGTCCGGGGAAAGTCGGAGAAATCGCCTGTTTTCAATACACAGACGAAGAGGATGAACGCGGCATCATTGCGCGTATTGCCTCCGAACAAAACATTGACGGCGATTATGTTGCAATGATGCGAAACGGCATAGAGGAGGAATAAACCCATGAAAGCGCAGCAAAAACCAAAAACCAGACCTCACGGAGGGCGGAACTATCGCCCAAAAGCAAAAAAACAAAACCAATATACTTATGAACACCTGAAACATGCCCAGAGCTTTACATTGAAAGAGAAAGAAGACTACGCTAATGTCTCATGCGCACTCCTCAAACGAATGTGCGCCATTATTCGAGACCGGCGCGTCTATACTGACATCGCTCCTCTTCCACCTTTTTTTCAGAAAAAAGGGTCATAGAAGTTCTATACCCAAGACCATTTTTATACCCAAGACCATTTTTCAGCAAGGCGAATATTCCCCAAACAAAAAAACAACTTGACACGAAGACACCTGTTGTCTATACTGTGCAACATGGTAACAGATGTTCCTCATTATTATATCCATCTTGTGTATGACTATATCTGTGGCAGCGATTGGTTTGAATCGCGATCACCTCTCGAAGCATTCACAGAGATCATGACGGTCAAATGGGATTCCGCCCTCTATATACTCAACCAGGGGATTGTGTGGAGAGTAGACCGCTCAGATTATGGAAATACGTGGTGGTACACGTATGACGATGGCTCTCTTGATACAAGCGACTATCTAGATCCTGCATATTCCTGGCAATTACTCCAACAATATTTTTTATCCGGCTTGCCATATCCTGACAGTAATGCACTCGACGGCTACCATATTACCGATCCATCCGAACTCGCAGAATTTTCCCATGAAATCACACAAGAAAGCACCGATACGTTTAGCTGGGGAAAAAATCTGTCTATCACATTCGACACAACCCTATATGTGTACGGAGATTTCAGAAAAAAAATAATGGCCTGTGGCATGATGGCGCCCCAGGCACTCTTCCTGCTGTCCCTTCTGGCAGTCTCATCATCAGGAGCATCTCAGACAGCAGCCGGCTCCAAAAAAAGGAGATTAAATCATGAGTAAATCCAGTGAGCTTGCCAGTGATATTCGGGGGAGCATGTCTCCAGAATTATTATCATCTATCGCCGTTAAGTTTGGAGCCAGCAGCCCCCTGACAGATCCAACAACAGAAGAAGAGGCGATCATTGCAATTGGTCAGGCCAACGTCAACTTCAATAATGCTGTCCTGGTGCCGCTGTCTGGGGTGCCTATTATCGAGCTGATACTCAAAAACGCTCAGCTAAACGAAGCGGTGATAGGATTATTACTGGCAAGTGTAGAGGAGCCTGCAATCGCCAGTAATCGCATACAGATGATTGTCCCCGAAGAAGGCGGCTCTTATATGGGGGCGGTCACAGAGGTGACGTGTACGGTCGAGGGGGCTGCATCTGTCAGTGTCTCAGCAGGTGGCGACACATTCGATCTTGAGAATTCGGACGGAGACACCTGGACAAGCCTTTGGGCGTTCCCGATCGGGGAACACTCGCTGACTGTCACCGCTAAATATGAAACCGGAGAAACGGAAAGTCTTGATGTGGCCTTTCGCGTTGATTTCTGGACGACCGTGCCCGATGATGGAGATACGGTTGTAACCGGAAACCTCAGTGTAGAAGTTCATGCAGATGAAGGAACCTTTCAGATGATTACTGTCAGTACGGGGTCGGGGGATGCGATTGAATTGGTCTTTGATGTCCTGAAGGGATTTTATGGAAGCACCGTTCCAATCCTAACAGAGACGCATGAACTGGCCTTTGAGGCGGTCATGGCAGAATCCGAAGAGATTGTCAGGAAAATTGTGGAGGTCGTCGTAGAATAATGGCAGTTGAAGATTACATCAGAGTTCGTGGGGACGTGTTAGACACCGCCCCTTTGCAAGGCATCGGGAGCAGTGGATCGGTAACGGTAGAGCAATCCGACCCCTTACAAATCGAAATCAACACCGGAGACACAACGGAACAGACCGTTACGATCATCGATGATGCCCTTTGGCTGGCACAAAGTGCCTTCATCGAAGGAGAATCATCCTACCTGGTACAACTGAATACTGAATGGAAAGAGACCGAGACCCTGATGGGCGACGGACGACTTGACAATCTGCTCGACTTCCTGGGAGAGATTCTCGAAGAGGGCGTCGGAGCTATTGTGTTCAAAGTATTGACGCGCGTCGGGATCGTACTCACAGGCGGACAGTCCGCCGTTGTTGCTGTGGTTGTGTCCGTTGCTGCTGGATTCGGATGGGAAAAACTGCGCGAAGCCTTTTCGAATTGGCTCAAAGAAGGAAATAAACTGCTCGAAGCCATGAAAGCCGAAAATGACGCCTTGCTTCTGGCAACTCAGAGCATGGAGAATTACCGTCTTCGAAATGATATTATCGCAAGGCACGGACAGACGATCGTTAGATTGCTGGATGAACTGAATAAGATCCAGGCGAACAGCGAGAAATTAATAGAAACGAAACCAGGGAGCGAGGAGGATTGGGAAGACGTGCTGGACGGCCTAACAGAAGCCATTGACGAATTAGATGAATGGATGAATCCGGAAGCAGAATCCGATCCGGCTGATGGAGAATCAACGGAAGATCTGGTGCTCTTGCCATCCGCACCAGATTTACCGGCCATACCGGATGATGGAAACACAGCCATCACACGCAAGATGGGCTACTTGATGGCTCAATACGGATTTAAGCTCCTGACAGAGATGGTGAGGAGGTCACAGGCCACAGACGTGAAACTCTCCGAGTTAATCCAATCCGTGAGCGACTTGAAATACAACGACGAAGTGGTAGACTTTGGAGCAGTACGCATCCACCACAAAGCCAAAATCATAGAAGGCTCATGAAATATTTCCTACACGCAGTACAGCAGATAAGAATCATTTGGAATGACCAGGAATTCAATTGCACCCCAGAACGATTCCAGGAATTAGAACCAGAGTATCCCGGTCTGCCTGAAGGCATTGAATCGCGGTATTGGACACCGGAGAACGCCTTTTTCGACAATGGCACGTATGATGGCCACGATTGCGAACCCTATTGCGATGCCATCGCTGCCTATACCCAATACCCGGAAATCTACGCCGATGTTACGCTTTCGAAAACCTACATTTGTGCCGGCGATCCCCAGGATTTTATTCAGTTTTCAGCCTTGCTAAAAGATGCGTCTGGAAACATCGTCCCTATTACTTATAACTGGTTCGTCAGGTTAACGCATGAGTCGCAGAATGATGTAGACCGTATCCTATTGGATTTTACAGAGGGGACATGCTCAAAATCATACACATTCTTGCCAGGCAATCCCCTGGGAACCTGGTTTCTTGATGAATCAAAATTCGACCTGGTTGAATATGGCGGAAACACGTATCAGGTCAGACTATCCAGTCCGGTCGAATTTGTTGTCTACAGGGAATTAACATAATGCCAGGCATACTTATTAATTTTGCCAACGTCACCATTCCGACCCCACAGCCATTCGATAAAAACCAACCAGAGCAAAACCGGGAAAACATGGCCTATATTGTGGCGCAAATCCTTCAGGAACTTAAAACAAACGGCTTCACCCTCACCTTTCCCGAAACAAGCACCGTCACCGGAGACCTGACAACCCTGCTCACCCAAATCAAAGAGGCCCTTGACGCCCTGAAGTACAACGACGAAGTCATAGAGCTTGGGAACCTCCTCATCCACCACAAAGGCGTCACAATCGAAGAATTATCATAATCAGTTTAGGGATGCCGGTTTCTCAAAGAAGAGTTTTGCCACTACAGGCATTATAAATCTCAACAGGAGGAACACACCATGCTTCCTAATTTCAAGAACTTGTTCTTCGTGGCGGGTATTTGGCGCGGTTTTCGTCCGTACCAGCGACTTGTTACACGGACTGACTATTTACCAGCAGGTCGAACGCTTGCTGCTCAAACTCTTTGACGGTCAGGTCGTGCGCGTCAATATAATGCTTCCACGATTCTACTTTCGCCGGTTCCCACCGCTGTCCTGCGAAGGGTTTCGTTTTGACCTTACTGCGATCATTGCGTGGTTTTCGCCCCGCGCCTTTTCGCTTGCCGCCGCTTGGCATTATTTGCGCTCCTTCAATGTTTCGAGCGGCCACTGCGTTCCGTCTGATTTGCGGTAGACCAGTTTTACAAGGTCGCTATTTGCAAAAATCTGTACGCTCATATATTTTTTAGCTTGCCGCCGTGCGCCTAAATCTGTTTTTGCCGTCAACACTTTTTCTGTAATCTGTTCGCCGTTGCTTTTAAAATTTTCGATTGTGTAACTTGTCATGTCTCATCCTCCTGCTAATTGTTTTTGATGTTTGTTTTATCGACCTTACACTATACAATATACATAGCTTTTGATTTTTGTCAAGCAATATTCAAAAATAATTACTCTCAGGAGTGCTTTTTTTGAGGATGAGATATGAAAACGTCTGTTAATAAGGCAATGCCTATTACGCAAAATGTTCAAATAGAGTTCCGCGCTGCCGTGCGGTGTGGGCGGGCGTCTTCTCGCGAGAAGAGCGTCCCCTCCATATCATAACCTGTAAAAATTGTCAAGAAAGAGTGTGTAAAAATTACACACTCTTCCTAAAAAAAATTATGAAAGCAGACATAAAAAACCAAATCGAGGACAAATTGATTGAAGTGATTGTGAGCGTTACCCTGGAAGCCTTAGAAGTCGGAGCGGTCATGGCAATTGCCTATCTCAGACAAAAAAAACACGACATCAGAAGTCAGGCAGCATGATGAAATATAGTCAAACTACAGTGCATTTTTTTTGAATATTCTCCAAAGGTGACAAAAATTGTCACCTTTTTCTTGACAAAGGAAAGGCGATTTCCTATATTATCATTGTCGAAGTAAAAGGCCATGTTTGGCAAAAATAACAACATTTGCATGAGGTAAGGGAAATGACTGATATTAAATTGAATGAATTGGTGTGTCAGTTGGAGTCTGCTGTTGAAGATGCACAGACCAGCTCTGGCGTGTCGAGTTCACTGTCTGAAATTGAAACGGCTGTCGCCGCTCTCCGTACAGCGTACGATACAGATCCGGCAACGGTAGCCGTTGCTGATGTTGTGGCCGCCCGTGACATGATTCAGAATTGCAGCTTTGGCAGCTTGGCAAGCTCTTCAAACGAATGGGCTTTGGCTGAAGCAGAAGCGGCTTAAATGAATATCAGATAATCAATTCGGTCACTTTGTTGCCGAATTATGTTCTTGATGTTCATAACATTAACATTAACCTTTAGTATGAGGAACATATCATGAGTCAGACATCTGGTACTGTAACATTTGAAGACGTCAAAGGAAAGCGATCAAAAATGAATTTCCATGATGTTGTCGACATTACCAAATTGGAAGATCTCGCGAATAGTCTGGCAAATTTGACACGCTGTAAAGTCGTCAATATCAGCTTTCACGAGAGCAAAGACGTATCCATCGGGGCGGCAGCGGCAGGACAGTTTGACACGGTCGATGACAAGGCGCGCCTGGTCATCGAAGATCCGACCACCGGACGCAGTGGGCAACCTCAGTTGCCGGCACCGCTGGAGAATTTGTTCACGCATGTTGAAAAAGTAGGCTATGTACTGCTCAAGGCGACCGGTGATCAAATCGCCGACTTTATCAGTCTGGCATGCGGACGCACGGGAACGGAAAAGTTTCGCTTCGTCAAAGGGAAACATTCCAAAAATAACACGGAAGCACAGATTTGAGACTCTTGTTACATGTCAACATCAGGAGTCATCAAACTTGGCGATAGTGTTGGGCTGTACGGGCACATCCATCTCTCGGATGTGCTCGGTACAGCAGAGCTGGATGCATTCGGTAATGCGCTGATACCCTACACCTCCGCAACAATTTTAAAACTCTCGTTTACCGAGACGAACGTGGTGAGCCTTCCGGGGGTTGGGATCGGGTCGTTCGATATTCGAACGTTGGGCGTGGTCTATTTCCGAGATTTGGATCAACCCGGAAAAATGATCCGCTTTACTTATCCGTGTCCTTCGTTAGGAGATTTTGACCATATTCAATACGTTGGGCATCGCATGTCAAAACCAAAAGGTGATGCGTTAGCCGCCTTATTTTCGGCCTTGACTGGGAAAAATCTTCAATTTTCAGAAGGAAGCATCACATAAATAAATGGCAACAACTTACAACCGATCTGCGGCCTGTATTTTTACCATGTTGGCAGCCCTGGAAGATGCGGTCACGCAGTCCGGCGCGCCATTGGATGATGTTGTTGCGCAAATAGACACATTACGCATCAAATTGTTAACCAATCCTCAAACCCTGACAGAGGGTGAGGTTTGGCAGGCACATCAAATGCTTGATGGATTCTGTAATCACTCTCATTATAATATAAGGCGTTTTTTTCGGGATCTTGACCCTGAAAGCTCTGCCCCAATCGACGTCATTCTGGCGGACGGCTCGCAGCTTGCAGACGGCAGTGTGACAGCAGCATAGCACAATGAAATATAACACTCTACAGAAGATCGGCCTCATGACAGGCATACTCTTCGCAGCAATTACGCTGTTCGTATACATCGGACACAGCGAAGAACCCACCTGGATACAATACAGCGAACCTCTTGCCGGCGCAAACAGCCCCAATTTCACAGATGTCCTGAACCGACCGGCTCAAACGATCTGGAATAACTTCCTGATTGAACACGGCACGGACGGCTATCACAATTATTCTGCATTGGCTTCGAACCTGCCGATTGACCTGAGCAGCAAGCTGGATGTCGCTATCTTTGAAAATGACCACAACCCGGACGGAACACACAATATTGACATGTCAAGCAAGCTGAATGTCACCGTCTTTGAAAATGATCACAACCCGGACGGAACACACACCTTTTCCATCCCCTCAACAACGGATGACATCACAGAGGCGTCAAACCTCTATTACACTGAATCCAGAGTTTCAGCCAATACAGCCGTCTCTACCAATACAAGCCATCGAACAACCACGGCCGGCAACCCGCACAATCTGGACGCGGCGGACGTGGGGGCTGTGAGTACCGGGACGTTCACAGTGGAACACAACGGCGACGGAACCCATAATTTTAGCATTCCCGACCCCTCGGAATATGCTCTGAGCGGAACCGGCAGCGGGAACCTTGCCAACGGCACGTTTTCACCGACCGGATTCTTTACAGGTGGGGCGTTTAGCGTGTGGGGCGTGATGACGTTTGAGCGGTTGGGCGTCGCGGAATCGTTCTTCCAGTCAATCTCAACGGAATATTCCGAAACGATTATCAATTGCGCCAAGAATTCAGCGAACAAGTTGACGCTTTCCCTGGGGTCAAACACGTACACGTCAACGCTCACCATCTCGGATTTAAATCGTCCAACCGAGATCGGCTGTGTATTTACAGGGTCACAAGTCTACTTCTGGCTGGATGGACAGACGGACACGTCTCAGGCAGCAACTCCTGCCTTTCCGTCAATGAACGGAAATGAACAACTTGTCATCGGAAGTGGTTTGCAGGGTGATATTCTGTATGTATCCGTGTCAGGCATGGCGATCCGCGCCGGAGCGTCCTGGTACACTCCATATTTTGAAGGTCTTTCTCAATGCCCTGGGTGCGAGCTGCATTATGATATGGATGAACAGAGCGGCAGCACCCTGACGGATCGGCTCGGCTCTTATGACATATCCGTGTCGGGAACATGGCAGGAATACGCTTCCGGATACTGATGCCGGGGCTTGTTTTCGTTGATGTGCTGCGTCTTTCCCTTGTTCAGCACGTCGGGATCGCGTTGGCAATGTGGGTGCTGCTCTCTGGACAGATGAGCAGATGGAAGGTTGTGTTTTCGCAGGCGGTTGTATTGGCGGTGTTCTGGGATTGTCCCTTATCAAGGGATACGCAGTTATTATTTCAGTCAGCCGGTTACTTGCAGCGGTTCACCTGGGGACAATTCCTCAGCGAGATGAATTTTCAGAATTACGTGAAGCTTCAGCCTCCATTTTATAGCTTTTACGTGTCCCGATGGCCTGCTCTCACAATACATCAGAGCATCATGAGTGCCTGGACAATTCTATGTGGTTGTCTGATGCTGACCTTGTACGGAGAGAAGGCGCGGTTTCTGCTCGCTACGCCTGTCTGGATATTGATGAGCAGTCAACCTTCGAACGATCTGGTGTTGTTCGGGTTGGTGTTGATATGTTTGAGACTCATACAACTTGGATACACGAACCTGGCAGCCCTGATATTTGGGGTGACGTATCCAGTCAAGCCCCTGGCACTGCTCATTTTGCCAGTCATGGCGATGCGGTTGAGCGTTCCGGTACTTGGCAGTCTGGCAGTCTGGGGGGGTTATGTCACATGGAGTGCACAATATTATTTTGGAGAGACACAATGGAGTTTCTTGCTACATCAATTATGTCTGCGGTAAAAAAAACGCGAACAGTCGTCATGGTTGTCTGTGTTGGTATGACAATCTGTCTTCCTGCTCACGCCCAAAATGACCCGATCAAGCGTGAGGCATTACAGAAACTTGGATTCTCCGAAACGCTCACGGATTGCGGAACAACAGTTTCCAGTTTTATCGTATTCACCATTCAAAAGGAGAAGATCGGCCTTCAGGTTCATTTCCCTCGTTCAGGCGCCTCTGCTGAGGTGTTTCTTGACCCCCTGGGTGATGGATACGGAAAATTCTATAAGGTGAACATCGATTCAATGCAAGATTTAGGCACACTTGGACGGATCTTATCCGGAGGGACATGGCCCACCTCATTAGAGCGTTGATGTGGAGATGGCAGCATCTAGGGAAGGCCGCCTTGTGTACCGCTCCATTTTATCTTTTTCCGGTATGGTGTACACGATGGATATGGACAGGCATGTTGATATTTGCGATCATACTCTTTGGCTATGGAAACATGAAGTATTTCTTGCTGATGTTGCCTTTCTGTTTCCCGATTATCGAAAAATAAATGCTCGAGCTCGTTGCGGACAA